>Ga0222714_10005540_pt1 | contig 11973 bp, 11 predicted proteins | sample C33_3DmetaG_FD_165048 | JGI IMG/M metagenome (GOLD analysis project Ga0222714, IMG submission 165048) | Estuarine water microbial communities from San Francisco Bay, California, United States - C33_3D | ecosystem: Environmental > Aquatic > Marine > Unclassified | place: USA: California... | reverse complement strand
ACTCTTTAATAATTTACTACTACTTATTTTATTAAACAATCTTGAGCTTCTTCCACCATATTGGGTATTCCTCTTTTTTTTCGATAATTTTACTCTATTTACAAAATTCTTTTTTTTTGTCGAAATAGATTTCATACTTATAATTTTACTAGAAAATATTTAAACACACAAAACAATTATATTTAGTTAAATAACTAAATAACACTATATATTAGAAAGTAAATATACTACCAATAATATAGAATTATAGGTATAGATATAGAATTATATATATAGGTATAGATATAGAATTATAGATGTATAATGATAAATAAAAATTTAAATAAATATAATTTAAATAAATATAAATTAAATGTAACTTTCATCAAATGAACCCATGTAATTATTATTACAATTATGTTTTTTTAATATATAGTCATTTAGTGATGTTAAATTTATATTTGTATCAATTATTTCATTATTTATTGGAAAAGGACAACTTATTGGGTCAGTTGGTTGAATTTCATTTGGTGGAAATATGGTATTTTTGAGTTCTTCATTAAAAACTTCACTATTTTTATTTAAATAATCAACACCTTTAAATATAAAATCATCGTCTATTTTAATTTGATTATCAAACAAAAATCTAGATAACCATTCATAATTTTTAATGGCTTCTTCATTTGAAAAAAATCCATTACTACTTGGACTTGATTTATATTCAGTATTTTTAATATATTCTGGCTCAGCACGATAATTATTATAATCTTCTCCTAAATAATCTATACATTTATTTTCTAATTCTTTATAAAAAGTCTCAAGTTTATTTACTTCTTTTTGTGATAATTTTAAATCACCATTTTTATGTTTTTTTAATAATTCCGATGTATAGTAAAATTGAGCATTTAAATCAAGCGCATTTAATCTAGCTGTTTCATAATATTTAGATTTTTCACATAATTGAGATTTTTCAGAATTACTTATTAACACTTTACATTTATTACAATCTTTATATAATTGATTCTTATCTTCAGATGGTCCTGTTATTATGTTTTTTTCATTTAAGCTTGATGATAATGTATTTATAACTAGATATGAATGATTCATTTTATTTGAACTTATAATTTCACGTATATTGCTAGTTGATTTTATTCCTCCATCTGAAATGTTCTTAATTAATAATTGTGATATCGAAACACGTATATTTAAATCATATAACTTTATTTCACTTGATTTAACAATATTTACACCTAGCAAAGATACAATAAGTAAATTAATATTTATTATTCGTCTTACTTTATCAGCATAATACATTGGCGTGCTAATTTCTTTTTTCATTTTATCAATATTTTCTTTAAGTTTTAATAAAATTTCTACATTTTTAGTGCCTTTGTGTGGATCAATTATTTTTCTAATTTTTTCTCTTATATCGGTAAGTGGTAATTCTAATAGTTTTACTTGTGTTTCAAATTTAGTTAATGCCTTCTTATCAATACTTAATTCTGTTTGAAGGCGTTTTATTTGTTTTTTCTGATTGTCTTTGATTTCCTTAATTTTGTATTCTTTCATCGTATTATAACCTACCGTTTTTACTTTAGACTTACCATTTTCAATTATTGTTAATGGTCCGCTTTTTCCTTTAAATTTCTTTAACATTTTAATACTATGGTCATTATCATAATCGTAATCATATATTTCTTTTAGTCTATTTGTATTTCTTTCTATATTTAATTTAATATCGTCTATATTAGCATTATCTAATTTAAATTTCTTTACCTTATTCATTAACTCATGTTCTTCTTTTCTGAGATTGTTTAAATCGTCCTTGGTTTTCTTTATTAATATGGGGTCATAGATGCCTGATGCGTTTGCATTATTTGGATTATCAACTATATCTATCTGTGCTATTTCATTATATTGTGTTTCGTAGTTTTTCATTAATTTATAATTACCTACTAATTTGGGCATCCATAATCCTTTTGTATGTTCAGTGTATGTCTTTTCAAATACTCGTTTAACCTTTTTACAATCTAAATAATACATACTCATAACAATTAATGGTCTATTGTTTCTACCTTCAACAATAAATGCGACTTCATCTTCGATGTATGGTAATAAATATATATGTAAATCGTTATCATTATTATATTTTGTTTCGTCAGTCATTCTAAAGAAAATATTGCGTATAATTTCTTTATTTTCACTATTTTGAAGAGCATTATCTTTTGCCAATATAGTTTTTAAAATCTCTATATCAGTTTTAGTCATCTGCACCTTTTCATCGTGTGTTATATTTCCAAATCCATCAGGAATAGAAGTTAAAAAAGTTGGTTCATATGGTGGCTCCTCTTTTAAACTAAAAAGTGAATTTATGTCACCAGCATCATATGGAGCGCTTGCTGGCAAAGTCATTCCGACTTGTGTTGTAGCGGTAGATTGTGTTGTAACTCTAGGGGGTGGTATTCCATTTTGTGAAAATTGTATAGGATTTCTTCTGAAATTTACAATATTTTTACAGCTTGGAAAAACAGCATTTTCCTCTGGTGTTGTTGTATAATACGTTACTAAATTATTTATTTCATCTTCTTCAACTATATCATTTAAATAAAATTTTACTCTTGATTCGTTCCATATATTATTAATTATATTAACAACATTATTATCTAAAAATTCTTTAGAGCAATAGTCATTTATTACAATATTATCTAATTCGGGAACTGTATAGTTATGTCTCATTTTAAATTTGTGAAATTTAATACCTATAGCAGTATTTTTTAAATCACATCGCTGTTTTTCAGATAGTGATTTAGGTGGTGCTTCACATGTAAAGTATTCCTTACCAAATCCAAATCCAATACCATCAGTGAGTTCATAAATTTGTTTGGTTGTTTGTGGAGATTGATTTAATCCTATTTTTGAAATAAAATTTTTATTGAAATAAGCCTTTATTTCTTGAAATCTTTTAGTGAAATTAATATCACTTAAAACAACGTTCAAAAATATAGCAATAGGAATAATAATAATAAAAATTATTATGTAGATATTCATTAATATAATCTATTAAAAAAAAATAAGATTTAGATTGTATATATTTTTTTGATTAATTATATATTTTTAGAAAATATTGTTTTATTGTTTTTGTGTTGTCTTATTACTCTAGAAATTTCCGAAGGTCAACGGCGTGATAGTTTACATTTTTAAGAATCTTTCCAGTTGATTCGTTAAAGACTACAAATCCCTCGGTAAATTCACTCTTTCTGAAATTAGGAGAGTCGTATCGTGTTTCATTTTTGCGATACCAATCAACATTAGTTTGTGCTTCTTCATCCGATGAGCAAATCTTAGACATATTTGATTCATGAACCATTCGTGTGCTTTCATCTAGATCAACACCCAAAAGAATTCCAAGCACATATGTATTATATATAACATCCATTGTAGCCCTAATAGTATCATTAAACCTTTTGTTATTTGTTGCTTGTTCCAACCGTGTATATGAGTCTCCAAGTTCTTCTACATATTTTAGAAAACCCTGATTATCTAGAAAAGTCTTTGGCATTACATAAAATGAATTACCATTCAAAAGTTTAGAAATAAACTCTCTTGTATTATTAAAATTAGACAATGATCGGAGGTTAGTTGGTGAACAAATATCTAACATTTCGTATTTTTCGACAATATATGACCTGAATTCTACGTCTCCATCAACACCATATACTACAAGAAGTCCATAAGCAACATATTGAATGTCACACAATGCATCAATGACCTCAATAACATTTTAAGTATTAAGCGCTTCTTTTAGTTCACCGATTTCTTCGGAAATAAGGCTATTCCTAAGAGATACTTTTGCTGGTTCATCGTCAAAAATATTTAGTTGTTGTTCTGATGGAGAAGGATGACCAAACACCTGGTTAAATTGTTTTACAATTTGAAAATTTGACATAGACATTTTTAAAGATTATTGTATTTGTAAAGTATTATATAAAATTTTTTAAATCCATTTTTATTTTTGTTTGTTTTTTACGCGTCTGAAAAAAATCTTATTTAATTTTAATAGTATTATGGTAATAAAAACCAAAAAGGTAGATTTAAAACAATTAAAAGAAAATACAAGTTTAAAAAGAAATAGTAGAAAAATAGTATTAAACCAATGTTCTCCTAGAAAAAATAATGAGACTTTTACTTGTTTTACAAGACCTAGTTTAAAAAGAATTATTCGTTATTGGAATGATGCGAATCCAAATGATGTCATTTTATATAACGAAAATGATACAAGAAGTGAGTTATGGTCTAAAATTAATAAGAGATTAGCAAAAATCTGTGATAATGAATATTGTTGGCTTGAACAACCATTTATAACAAATAAGAGTGAACTTTCAAAAGAATATAGACCAAAAATGCCTGAATCTTGGAATAAAAATAAAACAGAGTGGTTAACTACCACAAATATTGAAAATGTAATGAATCAATATATGAATAAATACGAAGATTTTGTTTTTATTGGTGCGGTTCCTATAGATTTTGATAAAGAAGTAAGTCCTGGAATGTGTGTTGTTGATGAGTTGTGTAAAATAAAAATATCTAGTTTAATGAAAAGGGGGATTAATCAGGTTGGAATAGTGTTTAATCTTGACCCACACGATAAACCCGGATCACACTGGGTATCATTTTATGGTAATTTTAGAATGGGGGTATTATACTATTTTGATTCTTATGGATTTAAACCACCAAAAGAAGTTAGAGACTTAGTTTATAGACTTATAGAACAAGGTGCGAAAAATGGTATTAAATTAAGTTATAATTATAATAAGGTGCGACACCAATTTAAAGAATCAGAATGTGGTGTGTATTCAATGTATTTTATAGAAAATATGTTAGAGGGCAAAACATTCAATTCATATTGTAATAGTAATATTCCAGATGATAAAATGAACCGACTTAGAAATAAATATTATTTTAAGAAATAATTTTAAGAAATAATTTTTAGAAATAATTTTAAGAAATAATTTAATCGCATTTACCAATTGATGCTCCTGAATATTCTAAATAGTTATTTAAATAGTTATTTAAATCACATTGTTTAAATTTATTTTCTTTACATTTTTCACATTTTGAAGTATATTTATCAATATTTTTAGTTATTTGTTTGCCTTCTTTACTATTTAAATTATTTATTTCAAAAAATTTTATGTTCTCCTTTTTTAATTTTTTACATGGTTTACATTTTTCCCCTCTTATAAATTTTGAACATTCATTTTTAAAGTTATTATTCATAAGTTTTATAAATTTTTTTTTACTATGAAGCTTTTTACCATTTTTCTATTATGATAAGGATGGTGTTCAACATAAAAAATATTTAATAAAATTAGTATCATTCATACTATTTATTAATCGTTGTCTTGGATTGCTATATGATTCCTTTTCATTATGAGTTTCTAAATTAATGTAATCTATATTTGATATATTATTTTCCATAATTAACCTAGTAATAATAAATATTATTTGTTTAATTCAATTTAAAATAATATTTATTATATTTAATATCATGAACTCGAACTTTCTCGAAGCAAATAATATTACATCTCTTATTACAACAGTAAGAAATAATGTTAAGCAGAAAATTAATTACGATATAACAAGTGAACCTAAATATATTAATGTTTTAAAGAAATTAGTTAAAACTATTCATAAAGCTAATATAAATAAGCCAGTTTCTACTGAATATATGAATAATTTGGTTGTTACTAAATGTGTTCCATTTTTAGTTAACCAAATTCAAAAGTCTAACAACGAAGATAGAAATACATATGATAGAGGTAATGTATTTGGAAATCTTCCTTTAAATACAAGTGAACGTCCAGCGGCAACAAGAACACGTGATACGGCTTTAGAAAAAAAAAATAGCCATCCTAATTTAGGTAATCAGTCACAAACAGATTTTTCCAATTTAGTATTAGGTAATAAGATGTCATCTTTTTTAAATACAAATACTAATCAAAATCAAGGCTCACCAAGAATGAATTTAGAACCACCACCAAGACAGATGTCTAGTTTAAACAATCAGGCTATTAATATTGATAGAGAAAATATGAATTTTTCAAATAATACAAATTCAAATACTAGTATAAATAATAATATTCAGATGGATATTGCTAATTTACCAGCACCTATGTCAATGGGAAATGAATTTGATAATGGACAATTAATTAATCCTCAAAATGATAGAGAAACACAAAATTTTGTAAATAATTTAGCAGGTGTAAATAGTAAAGATGTAGATGAAAGTATTGATTTTGCAAAAAGATTAGAAGAAATGCAACGCGAACGTGAATATGCTAATACAGGTACTCAAAAAACTGAATTTGAAAATAGAAATGAGCAAATTAATGATTTAAGTAATTTAGAATTAAACAATCGTGAAACTCATATGAATCGAAGTAATGACGAATTCTTTCAAAAATTAGCAGAGAACAATTCTCCAGATATGAATAATACTAGAGAACGTGATAATGCCCTCTCATTAATGAATTCTACTAATTTAAATAGAAATTATATGGAAATGGATGGTGATATGAATATCGATGAGTCAGCCTATAGTGCCTATGAAAATAATAGAATACAGTTAGGTCAACAGAATGTATCTCAGTCTCGTGAAAATATTCAACAATTTGAGAACAATATTAGGGATTCATCGCTTTCAATAAATGGTGAAGAAAATCCAGGAATTTCTGAAATTGTATCTCGTCGTGAAGCCGAAGTAAAAAAGAATTATTCAAAGGAATATATTGAGCAAACATATATTCCCACTTCTTATCAATTTGAAAGAAGGAAGCGTGAAATCCTTTGCATAGATGTAAGTGAACATTTAACAAACATGACAGTAAATGGTTCAAATACTAAAAAAGTTGTAGAAAATTTATCCAATACTTATTGGGGAAGATTTAGAATTAATCTACAAGATACCCTTATTATTGATAAGATAAGTGACATTTATATTGAAAGTATCATAATAAATAATCCCGCGCAGGCTAATCCATTTACAAATTTATATATAGTAATGGATATAGAAGAATTTAATATTAAAACACTTTCAAATAATGGAAATATGATGGATAAATTTGTTCTTCCTAATGAAAATACAGAAACAGTAGGTAATTCTAAAATTATGAAGTATCATCTTAAGAGTAATTACGTTGCTAGTATAAATCCCACAAAATTATCCTCATTAACTTTTAATATTACGAATGAAAATGGTGATTCAGTTGATAATACATTTGATTATATTGGAGAAATTGTAGATGGAAACTATAATGTAGGATATAGTGGCGATGTAGGTGTTTCCGATAATGTTCAACTTAGATTATTTGATGCTATTTACAATGCTTCTTATCAATTTGTTGGTAATATTGATACACACGATTCTGTTAATAAAAAATTAACATTTTTGAAGCCTATTTATGTGCATTTAATTGATGATGAAAAATTATACTATCCAAGTTCTAGAACATCTAACTTTACTACAGTAGAGATAACCTATGGTGTTACAACTATAACTGTAGATTCAGATCCTGCCGATGATTTTAGTGTGGGTGATAATGTATATATTGGAAATGGTGCTATTTTAGGAAAGATTGAATCAATAAATTCTGTTCATCCCGAAACAATAACTTTTGAAAAGGCTATTACAAGGTATATGCCTGATGGTATAGCATTATATACTGCTAGTCCACTTCCTCGAGTATTCGCTTCAAATGATAAATCAAATAGAATTATATTAGAATTAGTAATAATGCCACGTTAATTTTTTTATTTTAAAGATATTTTATAATTTATATATATATGGATAATTCATTTTTATCAGCACAAAATATAGATAACATTTATGAATACATAAATGCGGAAATGGTAAAAAATCATAATATTAATCTTGATGGTGATCCTAAAAATAGGAAAATTATTAAGAAATTAACTAAAACTGTTTATGACAAACTTAATACTGATTTTTTAAATAATGGAAATAAGAAAACTATAGGAATTAATAATTTTAATGATATGGTATCAAGAAAATGTGTGCCATTTTTATTAAATAAGACTAATGTTAAAAATACGACAAATAAATTAGAGAAAAAGAAGCCTCGTCGTTATAGTGTAAAAAAAAATATGGGTGTTAAAAATTTTAATTTAGATATAGGCGAGTTACCTATGAAATATGACCATTTAAGTAAAAAAGATGATAAAAATTTTCATCAATATATTTCCGACGTTGACGATTTTGATAAATTAGTTAAGGAATCAAATAAACAAATTAATGACTCTTTTAAAGCCTATTCTGAGAAACAATCCGTATTTAATAGTCATGATAGTATAAATGATATGTGTAATACAATAGGAAATGATTTTATTGTTGATAGATGTGCTACTAAAGATGATAATATTAGTAATAAGATAAATGCTAGTGCTTTTGATGATGTATTTTCGCAAAGAAGATTAAATCAAACAACACCACCTGTAGAAGAAGACCCTGGAACTGGTTCAGGACCAAGTGCTTATTCCGCATATGATAATTTAAATGTTAAAGACCTACTCTATAAGGTAATGGTAAACCAAACTGACCATTCAAATAATGAGGTTGAGACGTATGATGGTGAAATTTATTTGCCAAATTTAATTAAAGAAGTTGGAGAAGAAGCACCTATTCAACCACTCTTATATCAGAATACTAAGCAAGGTGATGAGCGTATTATGGTAAAACATCTTACAATTGACACGGGTGATTATGGTGATGATGGGATTGCTACATATACAAGCGCTACTAATGGTAAACTTGATTTAACAGTTGAAGGCACACCATTTGCTGTAACAAATTTGGGAACAAATAGATGGCATAAATTACGTATTAATCTTCAACAGACATTTAAAATAGAAAAATTAACAGATATTTATGTTAAGAGTTTTACATTAGTAGGTGCTACCACAAATGATAATAGTCAATACTTTGTATTAAATATTGAAGAATTAAATATAATTAAACCATCAAATAATAAATACACTAAAGATAAACTTATTTTTAAAAATACAAATGAAATAAAACAAGTTAGAGGATTTGATTCAAATGATTTAGTTACAATAAATACAAATTATGATGTAGTTACTCACACATTTCCATTAAAAACCTACTACGTTGCTACTATAAATCCTAGCACACTTTATAATTTTACAATTGAATTAACAAATGAAAATAATACACACGCTGATTCTTCATCTCCAGATAATAATACATTTAGAAACGCAGATGAGGGAACAAATAGATTTATATTAGAACTTGAATTCCATCCTAGACCAACACCAAATGATATTATATTTGATAGAACACCATATGGAAGTGCGCTTAATGCTGAATTATCTAATACTTAAATTAATTTATTATAATATTTATTTATTATCCTCGTTTAATATTTATTTTTTATATATTTTAAAATATATTTTTTTGAGGTTTATTTGTATTTTGTTTTATATTTTTTAAGGTTTATATTTTTTTGTTATAAAATATTAATGGTAAATACAAAGAAATCCAAAAAAATGTCGACAATGTCTAAAAAATATAAGGGTGTAAAAAGTTTGCCGAAAAAACCTACATTGAAATCAAAATTAAACTCACAATTAGTAGTAAATTCCAAGTCAAAAAAAACTAGAAAACAATCTAAAAAAATTAAAGTAATTATTGTAGAAAGAAAACTATCCGATGAGTATATGAAGAGTAAAGAAGGTGAATATTTCGACAAAAAAGCATATGATATGGTTGTAGATTGTAATGCTGATGTATATTATTATGAGGAAGGCAAAAAAAAAACTTTATTAAAATTTAGAAAAAATGTCATTCCAGAACATCTTTGTAAATTAGGCATTGTGTCATTAAAAGAAGCCGCTAAGAAACCACACGATAATAGAGGCGCAGCCGCAGGTGTATTAGATGATAAAAAGTTACCAGCCTATGCTCAGGGAAAACAATTAATTGGAAAAAGTAAGTTTAGAGCTACTGCTTATAAATCTTATTTAACAGGTGAAATAATACAAAATAGTCTAGGAAATTTATCACAAAGTAATATTATAGGATATTATGATAAACGTGATAGAAATTTTAAAGATTCACCGCCTTGTAGATTGACCGCGTTTTCGGCACAGCAGGTAGAAAAGTGGAACAATGTCATACCTCTTATTGAAAATATTGATAAAAAATTTAAACAACTTATACCTAAAAATCATAGAATACAATATAATCAAGCACACGAAACAGATTTCGTTATAGGAAACACAGCTTTTAGCACATTAACTATAAATTATAACTGGAGAACAGCACTCCATAAAGACGCAGGTGATTTAAAAGAAGGTTTTGGAAATTTAGTAGTTTTAGAAGAAGGTGATTATGAAGGTGGTTACACTGGTTTCCCACAATTTAAAGTAGCGGTCGATTGTAGACATGGTGATTTCTTAGCTATGGATGTTCACGAATGGCATTGTAACACTAAAATATTTCCAAAATCTAAAGATTATACTAGATTATCGCTTGTCGCATATTTACGAGAAAAGATGATTAATTGTAAAGGGATGAAATTACCTAAATCTAATTAATTATTATAGAGTTATTATTGTTTATTATACGTTTTAATATAGTTTTAATATAGTTTTAATATAGTTTTAATATAGTTTAATAAATTCAATACATTTCATTTTCTAAAGTAAATAGTATAAATAATCATCTTTAAAAAAATATAATTTTTAAATTATTAAATTTATATTTTTCTAAAAGTTATATATTACTGGGATTTACTCTAGAAAATCATAAAATGTATTAGATTTTTTAATTTATTTTTAAATGTTAATAATTATTAATATGTTCATATTAATCTTTTTAACACTAATAGTTAATGCATTAGTATTATTTTTAATTAGAAAAAGAGAAGCAAATGATTGCGAATGTTCTAAAATAGGAGGATGGAAACGAGAATTTGTCAAATATTATACAATTACATCATTAATAGTTATAACAATTGTATATATATTACCTATTTTAGCATCTTCATTAAAACAAGATAAAATAGCTGAAAGTCTAGCATTATATATTAAATCTAATATAGGAGAATTCTTATTGTCTATCTTTATAGCGCTTGGATTTTTCAATATATATTTTATATTTAGATATACAAAGGAATTGGAATTGTCTAAATGTTATTGCGATACCAATATTTATAGAAAACTTAGAAAATCTATAAATATTTATAGTATGGTTGTAATAACAATTTATATTATAACAACACTATTAACATTTTTAATAAAAGTTAATTGAATAAAAAATAAAAACATAAAAAGAATTAAAAAAGAAAAAAGTATAAATTATAAAATTCTAATTATATATTTAAAAATATATTAATATTGTATAAATATTTATGTCATTACCCAACCTATTGACCAGGCAGTTTGATAGAGATTGATTATTTGTTTTAAAAAACGTTTTTACTAAACCTCAAGTTAATGATATAAGAGAGTCAGCAAATATTTTATATAATATTCCAGAAGTTAAAAATAGTTATATGAAATTTTATGAAACAAAAAATAAAGATGAATGTATTCTTTCTAGAATAGAAAATTTTGTAAATAATAAAAATGTAATTAAATTAAAAGGTTTACTTGATGTTATTGTTACACCTATTTTAGAAGAAGTATTAGAAAAATGTGTTAATTTATTTAAAGATAAAATAAACTGGAAACTGTCTGGAGGTGGAGCATTCAAAGCACACCAAGATTTTGGAGCATGGACTGATTTTCCACCAAACTATTATGTTACTTGTGTGATTTTTATTGATAACTGCACACTAGATAATAGATGTTTAGAAATGGTGTCGGCTAAACACAAAGATAGTATTTTAAAAAATACTAATGGATGTTTAGATGATGATGTCATCGAATAAATGGAATGGGAACCATTATTAACAA
>Ga0222714_10005539_pt1 | contig 11973 bp, 20 predicted proteins | sample C33_3DmetaG_FD_165048 | JGI IMG/M metagenome (GOLD analysis project Ga0222714, IMG submission 165048) | Estuarine water microbial communities from San Francisco Bay, California, United States - C33_3D | ecosystem: Environmental > Aquatic > Marine > Unclassified | place: USA: California... | reverse complement strand
TACTACTCTGATAGGCGAGGCGGAACGCCTACAATTACAGAAAAACGAGAAGGTTATAGATTTCACGAAACACTACAGTGCGCTCATAACAGAATTGCAGTCTTAAATATTAGACTGCGTAAAGTTGAAGAATATGTTAAAAAACAAACAGAAGTTCCAGAAGTTCCAAAACAAACACTAAAAAGTCTTGAGGAACATAATAACAAAGCATATAACACTTTTGCCGCAGTCAATAACCTCAACTCTGGCTTTGCTTGTCCAAAGTGTGGAGAAGAATTGTATTATTCTAATCCCAATGTTATGTTAACAACATATCCTCCTAAACGAGGTGTGAATTGCAATAAGTGCAATCATACAGATTATGTATATTAATATGAATAAACCAATAGGCGCAACACAAAAACAATTAGAAGAAAACAACATTGAATGGGTATATTGTCCTGATTATAGCCATAGAGGTAGTTATGAACCAACTTGGGAATTGCGTCATAGTAGTGAATACGACTGGGCCAAAGACAGAGCTAGGCTTCTACAAGAAATTGCCAATCTAAAAAGAGATTGTCATCATCTTACACAATGTATTGACCCATTTGATACTAACGACTATACTTACAACATATTAAGAAAATACATCCCCGAATTGCCTAAAAAACATCCAATGGATAAATAATATGCTAGAATTATATATATTAGGCGGTTTTCTACTTATTGTAATTGCAGTAATACCACTATATTTTGTTGGTGCCGCACTATACCAACGCAAACAAAATAAAGAAAACGCAAACAAAAAGAAAGTATATGTCAACACTCTAGTAATCACATACTGCGGAGTAGGCACATCATTGATGAATAAAAAATATCTGACCTATAGAAGTGATACCTACGAAGAAGCAATGAAATCCAGAAAAAAACTAATAGATATTGCTAATAAAGCACATCAAACATTAGCGTCACTATCAGATAATGATATTTTCAATTTTGAAGGTATTGTTGTAATTCACAAAAATCAATTCATTGCAATTGAACAAGGAACATATACTGAATATGAGTAAACCACAATGGCCAACACTAAAAGATAGACTACAACATCCATTAAAAGATGAACTTACAGCTTTACATCAACTAAAGCAAGTGTTACCATTGTCAAAACAAGCACAAAAATTATATGATAAACTATCTAAAAAATCTATTCAAGAAAAAGACTGAACCAGAAACAACGCCGGTAGAACAACCAAAAAATAAATATTATTTAGCTAAATATATATCTAATGTATCTTTACATATTGCCTACAATCAACTAGATACAGATGGTTATCACGAATACCGACAATATGAAAATATTGAAAGTGACGATAATGCGGTTTTTCTTGAACAAAAAAATAAATCAATTAAAGCATATCAAGAGGTAATTTCAAATATTAATGAACAACTAAAAGACAATTCAAGTGAATATATTATGGTGCAAAAAGTATTTCTTTTCAAAAAGTCTGACTTTGTTAATGCAAAAATTATAATCAAAGATAATCATAAAAATGAATCTACCGACTAAACAACCAGACGTAATTGATTTAACCAGATCAATTAGAGACGCACATTACCAACTACTATTAGATTACCAAGCTATGATGTTGAAAGTCACTGCTCTGGAATCAGAAAATGAAGATCTCAAAGAAAGATTGAAGCAAATTGCAGAGAAAATCCAACTTGACTGATAAAAAAGTTGTGGTATATTCATAATATGAAAATTGTCATCAATGATTGTTATGGTGGTTTTGGACTGAGTAAAAAAGCCGAAGAACTATATGTCCAAAAAAAGAACATTAGTGGACCATTACGAGGTGACATTCTACGCAATGATTCTGTTCTTATAGAAGTTGTAGAAACTCTGGGTGATAAAGCTAGTGGAAAATATTCTGAACTTAAAGTAGTAGAAATTCCAGACGATGTAACAGATTGGAGAATTGAAGAATATGACGGATGGGAACATATAGCTGAAGGTAGAATGTGGTATGCTAACTAATATAGTTTAATACTAAACACTATGAGATTATATTCTAAAAACAACAAAGATGACCTATTTGACAGATTTGAAATTGATATCCATTTTCCAATATTCAAATGGGGAACAAAACCAGGAAATGAATGGGTAAACGATTTTCCAACTAAATACATTGATATCAAATTTGATACACACTTAATCTATAGAAAAGATGTTACCTGGACTTATTTTGACTTGTCTTTTCTAGGATTTGGCTTTACTATCACTAAACAAAATAGTTACTAATTTATGAATAAAAACAAATTAAATCTTAGAGAATTGTTAACAGATTGCTTGGGTGGATTCTTCTGTGGTGTTCTACTTTATAGCATAATTCTCTGGTTAAAACGCTAATACAAACAATATATGAAATACAGAATTTGGAGCAAAAACGCACAATGTTATACTCATGAACCCTGTTACCCAGGTTCATCACTACATTGCGCATCAAACTATTACCTAGATAACAATGGTAACATTGTTGACTTTGTAACAACTATTGGAAGTAATCAAGAAGATGCATCAAAATGTGATGTAGACCAAGAAGCTTATAAAATTGAACTATGCACCGGCTTCAAAGCCACTAATGGTGAATACCTATATGAAGGTGATATTGTAGAAATGCCACTTGGTATCAAAACTACAATTGGTAGAGTTGTATATGAACACTTTGGCTTTATGATTTATGAAAGAACTGGTGGTGTTCTACAATTTGTTCAACGACAATATAATTATCTGGGTAATTACAACAAAAACAAAGAAATACTTACTGCTCCCACTAAAATTGATAATACAGGCGGACACTGAGTATGAGAGAATTCATTTACAGAATTTGGGATAAGGAAGCCAAGAAATATGTGATGGAAGGATCACTATATGGTTGTGAAGGCACTGCCGGACTATCTTGTTATTTCAACCGCAATACTCATGTCGTGGAAGAATATACAGGTCTCCATGATAGTAAAGGTAACAGAATCTTTGAGGGAGATATTCTATACTTTGTTGCTAAATATATTTACACTGAACCAGCAGAAGTTATTTATTATGGATCTTCATATGGATGTATCACACACGATGAACGTGGTGTTTTAAAAGAATATACAGAACTAAATCACATAGTTCAACAATATCATCCAGAAGTTATTGGCAATCGTCATCAGCTGCCTTGTAAACCAGATCACAATGGCGAGTGTATCCATTGCGACTGTTGGCTTACGGACTGTCCGCTTTTGAAAAATGAAAACAACGGTGAGGTTTGACCACATATATCTTGGTCGAAATGAAAAAGGTTATGATGAATTTTCGTGCGAGATTAATGATACTAAACTTTCTCGTAAAGTCGGTTTTTGCAAGTATTATCGAACTGATCCGGTGGGAGACAGTTGTTTTATTGAGTATATTCAAATTCAAGAAGAATTCCAACGAAAAGGATATGCGACCGCCACAGTGAAAGAACTGCAGCGAATGTATCGGTTGGAGTGGGATTATCGGTTCACGGCAGATGGCAGAGAATGGTTCAATGCTTTAATTAATCGAAAAATTGTGAATAATTCCACATATATATGATATATATTCACTACAAAAGATTGTGCTTGATCTTTGAAAACTTGGTGGTAAGATGATTGTGTTGTTGGTGATCGTTCTTTTAACACGGTGGGGGATGTAACCCTTCCAGAACATCATTGAATGGAGGAGTCGCCTCGACCTTTAATCGAAGGGGGCCGCCAAAAAGAACGGTTGACAACAACAAAGTATGTGGTAAGATGAATACATGAAGACGGTAATGTTCATCACAATAGGTTTGATAGTTTATTTTGGTCTTGTGATCTTGATCGGAAGATTTTGTGGACTATCAAGTGTAGGTGATGAGATCTTTGAAAGTAAAGAAAAGAAAGATAAAGAATAATTTTATGGACTTGTAGCTCAGTTGGTCAGAGCTGCTGGCTTTTAACCAGTAGGTCGCCGGTTCGAATCCGGCCGGGTCCACCAATTTAATGGTCTGTTCGTCTATCGGCTAGGACACTGGACTTTCACTCCGGTAAGAGGGGTTCGATTCCCCTACAGACTACCATTTCTGGTTGATCAGTTATCCAGTGGACAAAACTGATTGGTGGAGGGCAAATAACCAAAATGCCCCTAGAGTTGGAAGTCTCTTAAAAAACTTCTTGGTTGCGGGGTTAGCAAATGGTATACTTGGTTTGTTGGATGGATCAAGTATTCACTAAACACATCCAACCCAATTTCAGTTCTTTATAAAATTTGCGGGTGAGTGAAACGGAGTATCATTCCACGCTCATAACGTGAGAGATACTGGGTTCGACTCCCAGACCCGCTACCATTTACGCCCGGAGAATATCCGATCAATACGCCACACGGAAAGAAATCTCCTCTAAAGGGAAACTTGCTAGTAGCGGGCGACGATTTTAGTTCTTTAACAAAACAATTTGCGGGGTGTCAGAAGTCTGGTATCTGGCTACGCTCATAACGTAGTGCCATTTGGCCTCGGAGGTTCAAATCCTCCCCCCGCTACCATTTAACAAACGCATAAGGTTGGGTTCGAGGTCCAACACTCTCACAAATCAATGTGGAGACGTAGTGTAGGTAGGAAGCACAATGTGTTTGTAAATTTTAGTGGCCTCAAGATGTAAGGTGCATGGGGAGACTTATAATCTCTATAATCGCTCGATTGGCGTTCTGGGCAGTTCGATTCTGCATGAGGCTACCATTTTACTGGGTATGTGACGGAATGGCAGACGTAGTTGACTCAAAATCAACCGCCGAAAGGCGTGGGGGTTCGACTCCCTCCATACCCACCAATTTTTATGAGTAACAAAGACGACAACGAAAGATTCAATAATTTGATCATGACCGGATCGTATGCCACCAATGAAGAACTAGGTTCGTTCATGGGTATTGTAATTGTGTTTGGTTTGATCACGGCAATTGGATACGGAATTTATTGGTTGGTCAAACATTCCTAAGTCGTTCTATATTCTCATAATGTTCAGTCCACTCCTTGATAAATCTTGGATCTTGTGGAACATCACAGTTCAAAGAACGAGGTATCCAATCACGCATTACATTTCCATGTAATTGCCAACGTTGACCATCACCACCGATGGTATAATAATTTCCCCTTCTATAATGATATGCCGTAGTGATTATGCCACCATAATGTAAAAATTCTGGGTAAATATCACTGTCAAAAAAGTGCATGTTTGTGGTTAACCCATACACTTCACTATTAAAAAATCTAAAGTGATCACCACCAGCTGGTTGTGGTAACGTATAAATTCTGTCTGCAATAGACAATTTGCTTTTGGCTCCTTCACGCAACCTACGCATTGGATAAAACAATGGATCTGGTGTTGACGTAAACCATCTGCTGGTTTTATCTATAATTTCTCTCTTGATCCAAAACAACGAAGGGTCCATCTTGGGTTCGTTGTCACAATTCGTCACAACATCAAACGTATCTGGCAAATTAAACAAATAATCAAGGTTGTCTAATCGAATGTCGGGTTCAATAAACAATATGGCTTCACTTGTTGACGCATCCAACCCAACATTCTGCGCGTGATCTCTGAAGTCTGTTAGTTTGCCATCTTTTCGATAATCAAACATATCATTGTGATCAGCCCATATGAAATTGGCAAATGGTAATGTTTGTGTTGTGATGTGAGTGTAATCATACGGACCATCTTTCATTGGCGCCCAAGTCCTACTGTTACAACTGTAGATGTAATGTATCTTGTTGAAATATTGGTGGTTATCAATTAGAAACTTTCTGAACAAAGGAAAATCGTGTTCAGGTGCATTGATTACAACTATATCTGTGTTTTTAAAATTCATGATTTACCAGTTTGCAAACTTTCTCATGTTTTGTAAATGGTGTTTGATTTCCTCGACATATTTTGGGTCCATAGGAATATCACACTTTAAACATCGTTCCATATAACGTCCAAGCACATCAAGTTCATACACACCTTCATATATGTCTTTTCTCAAATGCCACATGGTAGCTACAACTCCACCCATATGACGAAAGTCGAAACTTCTATGATTGATAAAGTGTGCATTTGTAGATTGTAATATCAACTCGCTTGTGAATTGATCAAAGTGATCTGTCGCTTCTTTGTTTTTACACACAAAAAATCGATCTTTTATTGGAATTGGGTTTGGCACATACTCACCATAAGTTGGTCTCATTACCAATACATCAGGTCCGCTTGTAAATTTAACAATATTATCAAATATGAATTGTCCAGAAGCAGTAAACCATCTACGAGTTTTGTCAATCAACTTTCGTCTGGTCCATATAAATGACGGTGACAATCTGTAGCTTGTATCTTCGCAGTGTGCGATGATGTCCAAGTCATCTGGCAATTTCAATAGATAATCAATATTACCCACGATGATGTCTGGCTCCAAAAACAACACCGATTCAGAGTTGGATTGATCCAGTGCTTTATTTGTTGCATGATCTCTAAAGTCGCTCAACAGTCCATCTTTTCTCCATGTGGTAATTTCGTTATGATCAGCCCAAATGAAGTTTGCGAATGGCATCGAATCCATTATGGTCTTAGAATAGTCATACTTTGCTTCTAGTTGACTTGGTTGATAACTAAACACGTAGTGTATTTTGTTGAATAAACGGTGGTTATCAATCAAGAACTTACGAAACAGTGGAAAATCTTGATCTGGCAGACTAACAACAACAATATCAGTTTTGGAGAAATCCATATAAAATCCTATCGATATGGTATATATATCATGTCGCTTGACTAATGTGGTGTATGGTGTAAGATGTTATGTATTCGCCACCGTGGTGAAATGGCAGACACAAGGGACTTAAAATCCCTCGGCCTCAAAAGCTATGTCGGTTCAAGTCCGACCGGTGGCACCAGTCTTAAATAAGGTGTTGACAAGTTGAATGCCTTATGTATACTAGAGAGTATACAAGTTCTTTGTAAGATTTTGAAATAGTGGCGGAACAACGATTAGTTTAGTTGTAACGCACAATATATGAGGTTGAAAAACTTTGTATATTGGTTGGAGTAGGAATCATGGATGGTAAGTCTATGGAGAATTTGAGGTCGTTCAACCCCAAATTCGAGCGTAACGGGACCGTAGCTAAAATTTATATGATAAATCGTAGCCCGTTGTGGGAAAAACAAAATCCCATCAGTCATCAACACAAGGAGTAATTAACCGTGTGGATTGTGGATGAATAACCAGTCATGATTCTGAAACTTGGAGGTAATCATTAGTCCTCCCTATTTTATTTTAATGTGGTGTTAGTTTAAGCAGAACCCTCACATTCCAGTGAGAAGTCCAGTGAAACTCTGGACACCACTCCAATTTTAACGCGGAATTAGTGTCATGAGGAGCACGCTCACATTCCAGTGAGAAGGCCGGTGCAAGTCCGAGATTCCGCTCCATTTTTATCTTGGGCCAATAGCTCAATTGGTTAGAGCAGTGAACTCATAATTCATTGGTTATCGGTTCAAGTCCGGTTTGGCCCACCATTTTAACAAACAAACAATAGAAAACAAAACGTATGGCACACTTAATCAAGTTGAACCAGTTGGACCTGAACCACGATAATACTCGCACTTACATTCCTATTCTTTTTAATTTGGATCGGGCTACCAGTATGGAGCCAAGTCCTAGTGGAAAGCACACTGTTATCAACACCACCAGCAATGGTCCAGGCATTCGTGTGAAGGAGACCATTGATGAGATTTTGCGATTGAGCACTGGATGTTGTAACGACAAGAAGACTTTGAACGGATAAAATTATGAATGTTCACGATCACCTCAAGTCATTGACTGTGGCTGAGATCAAGGATACTTACATCAAGAATACTATTCCAGCTGCATCCGCAATGATGCATGTTACTGGAGACTTTAACCTATCAACACTAATTCGTAACAGTAATTTCTTTGGTTACGATCGGGTGTTTTATGTTGGTGGCAAGAAGGCTTATGATCGTCGTGGTTGCGTAGGCACTCACAATTATATTCCCGTAACCTTTATCAAGACCGAAGAGGAGTTTGTCAAGACCGTCAAGGATCTTGGTTATTCTCTAATTTCAGTTGAGAATAACATCAACTATGTTTCATATGATTTTCATAGTCTAATGAATGTGATTCGTAATGGACATGATGCTTTGAACAAGCCTTTGTTTATTTTTGGTGAGGAACAGAAGGGTCTGAGTGATTATATTTTGTCCAAGAGTGATCGAATTGTCACTATTAGTGGTCGAGGAACTGTTCGTAGTTTGAATGTTGGAACTGCGAGTGGTATTGTATTGTCAACATATGCTTCGTTATTTCCCCAGACAAATGTATGAATAAACTCAAGAATACAAAATGCACAGTGATTGGTCCAATGCAGTTCGCAGATGGATCCAAGATTCGTGAATACTTTCGTAATGAACTTGCGAAAATGAACATCACTGTTTTTGATCACTACCACAATCCTTTTATTGATGACTGTATCAAAGAGGATGAGGAGACAGTGGCGCATATCAAAACTCTGATCAAGGAAGAACGTTTTGATGAATTGGAAACTTACAAGAGTATTCGATCACATGATTTGGCTTTGATTGACAAGAGTGATTTTGTCATTGTTCAGTATATATCTGGAGTCACAATGTGTGGCACTTGGGAAGAGTTTTTCAGTGCCAACAGAATGAAGAAGCCAATTTTCTTCATCACAAATGATAAAAAATTGACTCCGGCATGGGTTTATTGGACAATTCCTAATAGATATGTATATACTAGTAAGGAAGATGTAGTGTCCATGTTGACTGACATTAATAATGGTAACGTTAGGATTGATAGTGATCGTTGGAGACTATTGAAGCCTGAATATCGATAGTTATGGTATTTTTAATCAATAGTAACAAGAAATATTATCAAATTGCTGCACCAGTTTTGATCAAAAGTCTGGTTGATAGTGGTGTTGACAAACGAAACATTGTTGTAATTGTCGGAGGCTGTGAAAGTCCAATGACAATAACAATAGATAACGTTCAACATCATATGGTTGAATATGACAGCTTTGATATGAATGCATTCATCTATGTTGTTGAAAACAATGTAGACTTTGGTTCTTTCTTTTACTTACATGATACCTGCGAAGTTGGCAAGAACTTCTATAAATACGTTGTTGCAAAGTTGGAAAAACACAAACCGACCAAGTGTATGCCTTTAAAAGGAGGATCGTCAATGAATATTGGTTGGTATGATGTGACTACGATCAAACAATACAAGGGTAGAATCATAGACCAAAAGAATTTGGACCTATCAGAAAAATCAATGTATAAAGCAAAACGAGAAGCTGTTGATAATGAAGATCACGTTATACATTTGATTGGTGGTCGAACAGATAAATTTACAACTAAAGATGCGATCATTACTAAAATGACTCAATTATATGGTGACACAACAGAACGTCGTTGTGAGTTTTATGATGAAATCGATCTCAAGAAGTATAAACGAAGTTGGGCTAGATCACCCAAATATGCAATAAATCTATAATTTTTTCTATTGACATGGATATTTATATTGTATGAATAACAAACAACTCAAGAAAATGATCCGTGAAGCCTATACCGAAGTATTGGCTGAAAAAGAAAAGGCAGAAAAGGCAGAAAAGAAGACAGCTCCTAAGAAGGAAGCTCCAAAGGTTACCAAGAAGGATTTGGACCAAACCAAAGATGACACCATCAATACTGGAGATGCTGTTGTGGCTGCTAGAAAAGAAAAGATTGCTTTGAGTAAGGGTGATAAAGAAGAAGCATCATTCTTCAAAAAGGTCAAGGCCATCGTAAACAAGAGAAAAGGCAGCAAGGTCTAACAAATCCAAAATATTGTTATATGTCTGCTTATCACCACACTGAAGTTATAGATTTTGTATATCGACGATCTTGACAAGTTTGATGAACAAGGCAATGGAACAAAAGACAAAATGTTTGTTGGTGAAAATTGGACACATCTGAATTTGGATAGATTGGTAGAAACTTTGGGAAACAGAGTAAGAGACATAAAGCATACTCCTTATCATCAGATGCTTATATTTCTCAAGGAAAAGTAATGTCTCATTATTGTTATTTGGTTGAGTGTGTTGATAATACACTTTATTGTGGATATACCAACGACATTGAACGAAGATTGAAAGCACACAATTCTGGTAAAGGTGCTAAATACACACAAAAAAGATTGCCTGTCAAACTGGTTTACTTTGAGACTTTTACCTCCAAAGTCGATGCTATGCGTCGAGAATATGCTATAAAACAATTGAGTCGCAGTGAAAAATTAAAGTTAATCAAAACTCATAAATCTTGAATATGTATGTAATATAGTCATATGAATAACAAGATTGAAAAGAAGATTACAGAGCACAATGAGTTGATTGCCACCAGAGTTCCCCCAGGCGATAGATGGACACTGCGTGGTGATGCAAGAAAAGTTATTCATAACTCACTCACAGAAGCATTAGAAGCATATTTCAACGATGCTAGGTTCAAGGGTGAATATAGATTGGCACCACTTGACAGCAAGTTGTATGCTATTAAAACAGTAGAAGAAGAAATCATTCCAGAGCCACCAAAGTCGTTCAACATTTACGGCGATCCAATCTAAGTTCTGTTCGGTTAAATACCATCACTGATCATATTTATTAATACAATATGATCGGCAACATAACTTACGAATATTTACTGTGTAAACCCAATATTATATCTTGGCTACTGACGATTGCCGATCTTGAAAAGAATTCAACATTAGCCAGAGCAGCAAGAGGATTGGCTTTTGACATAAACGGCAATGTGTTGTCTCTTACACCTGAATATAACTTGTTGTATGCGAAGTATGAATTCAAGGTAGTTCAACAACGAGTTGGAAATGGAGCAACACTAGGATATGTTTTATATGAATATTATGCGGGTAAAAATCAATCCGTATATGTAGGTGTTATTCAAGAATTCTGTGAAAAACAATTGGAGCCATTTATACCTGGTCCGACACCCGATCCGATTGTTGAACCAACTCCAACTCCTACACCCACCCCTACGCCAACTCCAACTGCGACTGCAACGCCAACACCCACTCCTACTGCTACAGCAACTCCTACGCCAACACCTACAGTTACGGCTACACCCACACCGACACCGACCTCTACACCTACGCCTACCCCAACTCCTGTTGGTCCAACGGCTACGCCAACACCTACACCAACAGTCACTCCAACCCCAACTCCGATTCCTCCATTGGGTGTGATATTCGCAATGGCTGGTGGTGGAGAAACCTATTTATAGAATAACATATGGCACTACTAGCTCCAAGATATTTAAACGAAACAAACTACAGCGATATATCGACACTCACACCGCAGGATACAAATTACACGATATATCAGCCTGAACGTTATGGTTATCGAATTGGTCAAGAGAACATAATTCCCTACATCTCGTCTCTTATCTACAAGTATCAACGTGCAGATATTAGTGCCGGCACTCACTGGTGGGGTAGAAAAAGCACAGACCCTATGTTTTTGCCAAATACTGCATATCCTGCGATTGATTTGTTGTTATCATCTGGATACAGTGTTGAGACCCAAAATGGATATGAACTAAACGGTGCCGGAAAGAATGCGACCATTTTGAAGAGAGTGGATGATTATGACAAGACAGGGGGGTATGGTGGATTTGGAATTGTTCCATCTGGAGTTAATTCTTCATATCAAATCACAACTTCGGGCACAACATTTACTGCATATTGGCCTGAAGTTTTAACATCTGTTGGAACATACTATTGGCAAAAATCTACAGATGGTGGGACAACATGGAACACCATCGCAACTGGTGCTGGTCCTACTATTCCAAACTATACTATTTCTACGTTGACTCCGAGTGATTCAGGTAAAT
>Ga0222714_10005538_pt1 | contig 11977 bp, 7 predicted proteins | sample C33_3DmetaG_FD_165048 | JGI IMG/M metagenome (GOLD analysis project Ga0222714, IMG submission 165048) | Estuarine water microbial communities from San Francisco Bay, California, United States - C33_3D | ecosystem: Environmental > Aquatic > Marine > Unclassified | place: USA: California... | reverse complement strand
CGAGAGTGGACAAGCGCGACGAGGATGATGAACGCGAGGACGCGCTGGAGGACGAGGACGAGACGCGAGGGGCGGCGATGACGACGATAAAACGCGAGTTGACGATGGAGAGTAAGTTGAAATCTGCGGCATCGCGCGTGGGCACGCAGCGAACGCTTGAGTCGAGGAAGAAGATTGCGGAGAAGCAGCGGGAACGTTGGCGCGAGGCGCGCGCCAAGGCGGATGAAGCGGCGGCGCCGTCGAGGTTGATTGAGCTCGAGCAGACGGCAGCGGCGGCGGCGAGCGCGAAACAGAAGCGTGGGAAGCCGCCTAATAGCGAGCGTAATGAGCGCATGACGAAACTTATCGCCATGAAGAAGTCGACGTCTCGCGCGGAGAAGCTCGCGTCGTCGAGCGTCAAGGTGAATCATTTTTCGAGCGAGTTGAGCCGATACACAAAGTTGCGTAACGACTTGGCGAGTTGGTCTGATGGGTTCGCGCAGAGACAAGGGCGTCGACCGACGTTTAAGGATGTACAAGCCACGCGCATTCCATGGTTGATTGAGTCATTCCAAGAGTACGTCAAGTTGCGCAATAAGCTCATCGCCGAGACGCCAAACATTCGCGGCGAGGTTGGGAAGCTCGCCAAGGCGACGTTACCCGCGCCTCGTTCGCTGCGCATGCCGACGAGCGGGGTGTTCTTATCCATTGATGACGACGACGACGATGACGACGATGAATATGACGATCTATACGGCGATGAACTCGACAAGGCTGACGAGTACGACGAGTACGACGACCGAGACAGACGTCGCCGAGCGAAAAACTTTGGCTTGTTCAATTTCAAATAGTACAGTACAAAATAGTAGACAAGATAGATGATAGAATCCATGTGTGTTTAATTAAAAGTATAATAATGATATCGGTAGCAGTCGCGCGTTTGTTCAGCTGATGTTTTACAAGAGAGGAACAGCTTCGAGATCAAATAAGCTCGAGCCAACGATGGAGCACTTGCGCATTTGCCCAGCCTCCAACGGCGGCAAGCCCTTGCTCTTGTCTTCGGTGATGAAGACGATTGGGTCAATATCAGGCGCTTCGAGCGTTGTGCGCCCGATATACGACTGCATGTCTTCATCCCAACCGTCTATTAATACATCTAACTCTTGCCCGACGCGAGACATTGCAAAGTCTTCGCTAATCTCCTGTTGCTGCGACACGAGCTGGTCCCGACGAATCGCGCGAATGTCTTCGGGGACTTGGTCGGGATATTCCGCCGCGGGCGTGCCATCTTCTTCGCTGTACGCGAACGCACCGAGACGCTGGAACTTGAAGTCACGGCAAAATTGCATGAGCTCCTCGTGCTCTTCTTCGGTTTCACCTGGGAAACCACTGATGAACGTCGTGCGGAGCGCCAAACCTGGAATGTTGTCGCGCAACTTGTACAATAAATCCTCAGTGTGCTGTCTCGGCGGCCGATTCATGCGCAGCAAAGACAGGTTCGTGATGTGCTGCAGCGGAATGTCTATGTATTTTGCTACTTGCGGAATGTCTGCGATCGCCTTAATGAGCTCATCGGAGAAATACGATGGATACGCGTACAAGATACGAATCCACTCGATGCCGTCGACTTCGGCGAGCGCCTCTAAAAGCTCAGCCAACCCGCGACCATCGCTGGCGCGCAAATCCATCCCCCACTGATTGGTATCCTCAGCAATTAAATTCAATTCTTTCACACCAGAATCAGCCAATGCTTTGGCTTCCTCGATGATGGAATCCCACTTTTTCGAGCGAAACCGTCCGCGAAACCCGGGAATGGCGCAAAAAGTGCACTTGTGGTCGCACCCCTCAGCCACGCGCAAGTACGCATAATGCCGAGGCGTGATTCGCAATCGCTGCACCTCCTCACGAAATGGAGGTGACGCCCCACCAACTTGCACGCGCGCTTGCTGCGGTAACAATAAACCCGGCGACGTCTCGACGCCGAGCAACCCGCCCACCGTTTTCGGCAGATTCGCGTAATTCTCAAACCCAATAATCACATCCGCTTCCGGTAACTCATTCGCCAAATCATTCGCATACCTCTGCGCCAAGCATCCAGTTACGATAATCTTTTTCGTGCCTCCACTCAACTTACTCGCTTCCAGAATAGCCTCCACCGACTCATTCTTCGCATCCTCCACGAACCCGCACGAGTTCACAATGATCGCATCCGCCTCCTCGTGCTCCTCCGTCACGTCAAATCCATTAGCGTACAAATCCCCAAGCATGACTTCACCATCCACAGTGTTCTTCGGGCACCCTAGAGACACCATCGATACCTTTTTACGCGCTTGCGGCGGCGCATCCGTCGCGTTCGCGTCGCGGCTGTTCGGCGGCGGCTGGGCGATGGAGCGCACGGTTGCGCGCGCGCCGCGCCTCGATGCGCGACAATTTCCGCGCACGGACGCACGGGCGACGTCGGTGTGGGTCGGGTGCGTCGTCATGACGCGCGCGAGAGTCATTGTCGCGCTCGTGGGCGCCGTCGCGGTGTGTCGCGGGCGACGTCGACACCACGAGGGTCCCTCGAACCCTTGTCATTAGGGTTTAGTTTTTGAGGTGAATTTCTTGATTTCGTATATGGGTTGTTTTGATGTTAAAAGCGTGTGATGTGTCTAGTTTTTTCCGCAGAGCTAGTGTTACGCGCGGGCGTATTCGTAGACGCCTCGCCAGGTCGATCCGTCATCGAGCGTGATGTGCACCGTGCGCACGAGGGTGTCATCTTCAGTGTTCAATCGGAAAGTTTCATTCTGAGTGCCCGCGAGAGGGGTGGACCAGGAGATGGAGAGGGCGACGGCGGAGGCGGAGGCGTCGACGACGACGGCGCCGGTTTGTTCACCCATGCGGAGGTCTCGGCGAGGGGTGCTCGTGCGAGAGCCATCGATTGGGTAGACTTCGCTGATTTGAATGATGCCTGCGTTCGTGGCCACGCGCCAGGATTCTGGTGACGGGCGGTCGATGGTTAAGTAATTAAGTAATCCCGCGGCTTGACGGAAGACGATGTTCATATCCATCAGGTCCATGAGGTCGTCTTCGTTGGGGCATTTGGCGGCAATCTTGCGCCAGTAACCGACGGTGGAGTCAAAAGGTGATGGCATAGGTACTGAAACCGCCGCCGGCGTCGATGGAGTGGATGCTTCCACGACGGGCGCATCCTTTTTGTCGATGGGTACCTTGGCGGATGGCGTCGCCACCGCGGGCGGCGTCGCGGCGTACGGATCTTCTGCCGGCGCCGAATACGATGCCACCATCGCGCTGGACGACATGATCGCCTCCGCCGTCATGTTTTCAAAATTATCTTCCGCGTTATCAGGCGCACGAGGCTTTTTCGGCATCGACGTGACGCTCTTGGTTTCCGCAGCCGAAGACGCCGTCTCCGCGCCGGCGTCCAAATCCACGCCGCGCATTGCCGCCGCCACCGCATCCGCCGCCGCATTCACCGCAGCCTCATCAAACGCCACGGCGTCATCCATGACTACACCTGACGCACTCGAGCTGGCACCGGCACTGTGTTCATCATCCGTACCCTCCGCGTACTCCACCGCCGGCGTCAAATACTTGTCGTACACCTCGGTCGGAATCATATCCTTAATCACACTCCGCACCGGCGTCGACGTTCGCACGCCAATAGACTCTAACCGATCGATTTCGCGTTCCGTGCGCTCGACGACGTCGCGCAATACGTCATCACTCGACCCGAGCGTCTGCACAAAGTCAAAAACATCCGCGAAACCGCCAGCGCCTCGCGACGCGCGCTCGACGAAATCATTCACCGCCCCTATGGCGATTCTCGGCGCCACGAACGCGATATGCGTCGCGTCATCCTTCGCGCGTTGCGTCGCAGACACTTTCACGCGCGACGTCGAGTTCGATCCATTCGTCGACGACGTTTCCGCGTATTCTCGCGCGTACTCCAGAGGCTCATCGTCATCGTCGGCACCATTCTTCTTCATCTGCATGTCCGCCCCATCGCCCGCGGGACCATTCAAGGGTACGATCTTACGCTTCGGACCCTTTCGCGTCGGTGGGTTGCGCTTGAGCTCGCCCGAGGCGCACGGACGTATGAGTAAACCTCGAGGCATGGCGTGAGATAATGACGTCACACGTTGCCCCGCACCACCGCTGCTACGCGCCTTCATTGCACGACGCCATGCTCGCCGCGCGCGCCACGATCGGCGTCCAAACCGTCCAACCGCGCTCGACGCACACCGCGCGCCGTGCACGCGCGCACCGCGTCTGTGCGCGCGCATCCGCGGCGGAAGCTGATGGAGATAAGACACATTCGATGCACCAGCGCCGCGGTGTGCTCAGCGCCGGCGCCGCCGCGCTAGCGCTCGCCACGGCGCGGCAAACGAACGCCGAAGAAGCTGGCGATGCCCCGGCTTCGACGTGCGCCACCAAGGACACCGCACCGCTCTTGTGTGTCCTTGAAGTCACGAATAAAGTATACTTTGATGTCAGCATCGGCGGCGAACCCGCCGGTCGCATCGTGATTGGTTTATTCGGCAAAGACGCCCCGAAAACGGTGGAGAATTTCCGCGCGTTAGCCACTGGTGAAAAGGGTTACGGATACGCCAACTCAATTTTCCATCGCGTCATTCCTGGCTTCATGTTACAGGGTGGAGATTTTACAAATTTCAACGGCACGGGTGGTCGGTCGATTTACGGCAACAAGTTTGAAGACGAAACGTTTGCCATTCCGCACGTCGGCCCAGGCGTGTTATCCATGGCCAACGCCGGCCCCAATACGAATGGTTCGCAATTTTTCATCACCGTCGCCCCGACGCCTTGGTTGAATGGTCGTCACGTGGTGTTTGGGAACGTCGTCGAAGGCTTGGACGTCGTCCGCGCGATCGAAGCCAACCCGACGGCGCGCGGCGATAAGCCAATCAAGGAAGTCAAGGTCACGGCGTCGGGCGAATTATGATCACCGCAACGAACACCGCGACGAACACCGCGACCGCGAGAGAATTATAGCACAAGCATTGTATAGAAGAGTCGTACATACGATTATTATTAGTACTCACACTCGACGCCCAGCCGTCGCGCGCGTTGACCCCTGACAACTCCACGTGACCGCCCGCATACGCACGCGCGCGCATCGCATCAGATCGCCACCGCCGCGCACGCGCACATGCCGTCGCGCGTGACCGCCGCGCCCACCCTGCGTGGCGCCGCGCACGCCAAAGACGCGACGACGACGCCAAAGAAGAAGAAAAAGACGCAGACGCCATCGCGCGAAACCTCTCGCGCCAAGCCTTCTCGCGCCGCGCTCGCCGTCGACGCCGCGCTCGACGCCGCCATGCCGCCGCCGGCGAACGCCGCGAACGCCATTGCATCGGTGCCGAGCAAGCGAAAGCGCGCGAGCGCGACCAAGCCCAAGCGAGAGCGCGAAAACGTCGCGAAAGAGGCGACAAAGATCTCGAGACGAGACGCGAGCGGAGCGCGGGCGTCGACGCCTTCGAACGCGACGCACGCGCCGTTGATCGGGGCGATGACCGCGAGTGGGGGCGGTGCGAATGCCAGCGCGGGTGGTGGCGCGAACGCGAACGCGGGTGGGAAAGGAGCTGGGCGCAAGAAGGAGGGAGCCGGAGCGAGTGGGCGCGCGGGCGGCTGGGCGGGCGCGAGCGGTCGACGGAGCTCTGCGAATGCAGGCGCGGGTGAGGGTGATGGAGGCGATGATGACGATTGGGAGGAATATTATGATGATGAGGATGGTGGTGGTGGTGGCGATCGCGATGATGACATGGAGAGCGACGACGATGGGGAGGACAAAGATGACGACGGGGACGTGGTTGACGAGGATGACACGGATGAGGACGCCATGGATGACGACGACGACAGCGATGACGATGACGATGATGACGATGATGATCATCATCATCATAGCCGGCGCCATCGACGACGCATGGGTGAAGCGTTCGATGATGCCATGGATAGCGGTGATCCCGAGGCTGGGCTGCGGGCGTTGTTGCGGCGTTTGGGTTCCGCGGCTGCGGGCGGTGGTGGAATGTTTCGTCAAGGCCATTCGTCTCGATCGCAGGAGCTGTTGCGTGGATTACAAGCCATGGATGATCCATCGGCGCAGATGGCGGCTTTGAGTGAGTTGAATGAGATGTTAGTTATTTCCGGAGAGGAGGTGATGATGTCCATGCCGCTCGCGCCGTTTGTGCAGGCGTTAGTGGAGTTGATGCAGTTGGAGTACATGCCAGATATTATGCTCTTAGCCGCGCGCGCGTTGACGACAATGGCGGATGTCATGCCGCCTTCTCGAGGGGTGATTGTGCATCACGGCGCCGTGGCGCAGTTCTGTTCGCGGTTGTTGACGATTGAGTACATCGATCTCGCCGAGCAATCGTTGCAAGCTTTGGAAAAGTTGAGTCAAGATTACGGTGCAGAATGCGCACGTCAAGGCGCACTCATCGCGTGCTTGTCTTATTTGGATTTCTTTTCGATTGGCATGCAGCGCGTTGGCTTGCAAACGGCGGCGAATATTTGTAGACAGTTTCCTAGTTCGGCGCTGACGGATGGCACCGCGGACGCAATCCCAATCTTGATAAACATTTTGCTTCACGACGACCCTCGTCTCGTGGATTGCGCGTGCGTGTGCTTGACGAGTCTTGCCGCAAAAATGTCCAAAGATCCTTCAAAGTTGGCGGCGTTTTGCAGTGGAAATTTGGTGGCAAACGTGATGCAGCTTATTTCACCGAATACGTCGCGAGCGGTGAGTCCATCGACGCATCATTCGTTGATCAAGCTGTTGAATGTTTGCGCGCGTAACAACCCAGACGTCGCCATCGAGCTTTTACGTAGAGATTTACCAGAAACATTGAACATTGCTTTGTCGGGATGCAAGGTGCTGACGACGGTTAATAGCGGTCCGATGTCTGCGTCTCCCGCGAGCGGCGGCGCCGCGGCGTCGCCCATTGTGACATCAGAACACTTGCTTGAAGTCGCGACGCTCACAGATGCCTTGTTACCGGCGGTATCTCCGAAGACACGTTCGTCATCTCGCTCGCCGAAAACTAACAAGGACAAGAATGAACCAGCTACGTGTGCGGTGAATATTCCTATTCTCACCAAGGAAGAGCCAGATTTGTTGGTCAAGTTTGCAAAAAACTTGACCAGTGTCTTGATGCAAGCGGTTGATTCTAGCGTACCGCAAGGCGTCAAGGTAAAGTGCCTTTCTGCGCTCACGAAGTGGACTCACCTCGCGTCACAAGAGTCGTTTAAAGATGTTCTCGAGACCTCTCCATTAGCGGCGTTTTGTGCGAGTCAGCTTACGAGCAAAGACCCTCAACGCATGCAAGGGAGCTTGGATTTGATTGAGTTGGGCATGGAAAAGTCGAGTGAGGCGTTCGCGAAAGTACTCCGCAAAGAAGGTGCCGTGCACGCGTTGCAACGATTATCGGAAGAGCAGCAGCGGACGTCGAGTGCCATGGATGCCAGTGCGGCTCCAGCCGCGTCTGCACGCGACTCTACAAAAACGCCAAGCGATCGACTCGTGCCAGCACTCGGAGGTGGTTTGCGAGGTCAAGCTCTTCGTGCGGCGGCGTCTACGGAAAGTCCCGAGTATCACAATGCAGTCGCTCGTGCGCATACTTTGTATGCTAAGCTTTTTATCCAGCGAGGTGGCAAGGCCGATGATTTGAGTGTCGAGCGTTTGCGCGACGCGAGCGCAACGCTTCGCGCGTCAAGCGACATCGAAGCGATTGTTGCATTCTTAGAAGCAGTCACTGGTGCAAGTACCTTCGAGTTACTGGAATGCGATGCTGTTGGTGCTTTGAAAGACTTCTTAATCCCGAAAGACTGGAATGATACGCAAAAGCTGGTGCATAACTACGCCGCGTTTATCAAGGCTGCCGGTCAAACCAAGGAATCTGACGCCTTCAACACTTTGGTCAAGCGATTATCAGACGCATTGTCCTCCTGCGAAGATTTGTCGATAGCGATTACTTCGATTTCATCCATGTCTCGAAGAGGTGGCCGCGGATCATCTGGAGCTGGTGAAGATTCTAGTCTCGCTGGTTTGGTGCGACCATTCAAGATTCGTTTCAAGCTCTGCAGCGACGCGAATGATCTGTCTGATTATTCATCCAACGTCATTCTCGTTGAACCTTTCGCCACACTCAGCGCGATTGAGGACTTTTTATATCCTAGAGTGCAGAAACGAACGTCGAGAGGTGCTGCGGATAGCACGCCGCGCCGATCTTCTAGACTTCAAACTCCGCCTCCCGAGGATGATGGCGAAAGCGACGGCGAGAGCGACAGTAGAGATAGAACTGCTAGTGATGAGGATGGTGACGAGTACATGAGTGACGAATACGATGAAGATGAACCCGTTTTAGGCGATGAAGCAGATGAGCCTATGGAAGCCCGAGACTTGGACTTGACGAATGGAAATGAAGGAAACGACGTCGCGGCGGCGGCGGCGGCGGCACCAACACCTCCTCCGGCGCCAGCTGGTTCGTTTGCCCAAGCCGCGGCCGCAGCCAATATGTCCAATCGTCTCGTGTTCGCGGCAAACGGTGTTGAATTACATTCTTCAACGTCCATCCTCCAAGCTATTGCCATGTCAGCGAGCGTGGATAAGACAACCTTGACGCAGTCAAACTGGGAAAATGTGAATACGTTGACCTATCGCGCCGCGAAACCAACAGATGTCGTTCCAGCGCCTTTGAAGCTTGGTGGTATTATCGAAGATTCCAGTGCGGACGCATCTGACATTGCTGAATCGATTGCTGAACTCGGTAACAGTGAGGTTCGATCTACATTGATGTCTTTCATCCCGGCGCTCAAAGACAAGGTGAAGAATGCAGTGTCTAACGAAGAGACATCGACGCAATTCAACAATCTACTCGCGTTATTGACAGTCTTACACGAATTGAGCATCTCGGCGCCTCGCGTGTTACTCTTGGATCGCAGTGGACCTTTGACAGATGCTCGCAACGTCGCGCTCCCTGAAGAGTCTTTCATTCACGGCAAGCTCACGGGTAAGCTCACGCGCCAGCTTCAAGACACCATTACTCTCTGCAGTGCGTCGACGCCTTCGTGGTGCACTTCTCTTGCGAGAACATGTCCATGGTTGTTTCCATTCGAGCTGAGACAAAAGCTCTTTAAATGCGTCTCTTTCTCTCTTTCTCGCATGCTTCACCACCTCCACGGTGACGGCAGCGACGGCGCTTTGACCACGGATGGTGGCCGTGAAATTCGAATCGGACGTCTGCAAAGACAAAAGGTTCGAGTCAATCGTGACCAAATTTTCGAAAGCGCGAAGAAGGTGTTTGCAATTCCGAATACGTCCAAGATGGTTCTTGAAGTTGAGTTTTTTCAAGAAGTTGGCACTGGCACGGGACCCACGCTCGAGTTTTTCACGTTACTTTCGAAGCAGTTCAAGCGCCGCAAATTGCACCTCTGGCGCGACGAAGGTGGATCGAATGCTGATGATCACGTCGTTGCTCCGCATGGTTTGTTTCCGGCTCCATCTACTAAGATGCAACATGGAACAAAGGAGCACGTGAACCGCGTGAAGAACTTCAAGATACTCGGTCAAGCCATCGCCAAGGTTTTGCAAGATGGGCGCATGCTGGATTTGGCTCTCGCTCCAGCATTCTATCGCGGTATGATGGGTAAGACTCTGGGACTGTACGATCTCGTCGAACTTGATCCAGGTCTTGGAAAGACGTTGCTTCGTCTAGACGCTGCCGCGGCGAAGATTGAGCACATGAAGCGCGAAGGTCGCCCTGAGAGCGAATGGCGCAACGTCACCGTTGATGGTGCAAACATTGAAGACCTTTCTCTCATGTTTGTACTTCCTGGTCACTCGTCGTCAGAGTTAACGAAATGTGGTTCCGACGTTCCAGTGACTGCCGTGAACTTGCGCGAATATGTCGACGCCGTCGTCGACGCGTGCGTTGGTTCTGGCGTCTCCTTGTACTTTGAGTCACTTCGCTCTGGCGTGGAAGAAATTCTTCCTCTCGCTCGTTTGAAAATGTTTAACGAAGCCGAGTTGGAAGCTCTCATCTGCGGTCAAGGCGAGAATTGGACACCCCAGATGCTCGTCGACTGCATCAAATTTGACCACGGGTACTCTGCGCAGTCGCTTCCGATTCAAAACTTCTGCGATATTCTCAGCTCGTTTTCATCGGATCAGCAACGAGCATTCATGCGCTTCGTCACTGGTGCTCCTCGTCTTCCACCTGGCGGCCTGGCTGCTCTTCAGCCCCGTCTTACTGTCGTTTGCAAGCAACCGTCGTGCGCCGTCGGTTTATCTTCAGACGCCGCCATCTTGTCGGCTGGGACGCCGCTCGCGGATGGTGACTTACCTTCAGCCATGACGTGCGCGAGTTACCTCAAGTTGCCACCGTATTCGTGCAAAGAGGTGATGAGCGAACGCTTACAATATGCCATGAACGAAGGCTCAGGAAGCTTTGATCTTTCTTAGATGTTTACACCACAGTACTACTACTACTTTACACACACACGAGCGCGACGAAACTTTTAGTTTTAGCCACGAGTCGTTTGCGTCGTCGTTCGTTGTAACAACACACAAACAATAATACATTTACTGATTTATATATGATGGATATATACATGCACGCACATGCACGCGCTCACACCGAGGACGATGCATCACCAGCATCGTCTTTCTTTGCCTCATCTTTACCCTGGTCGTCATTCGTCTTTGCCGGCGTCAACCGCAACAAGCGCTCGAGCGACTCGCGCTTGTACATTAACGCATCTCGCTCCTTATCGATATCCCACACCTCCTCCGGCGGCTGGTCTCGCCTCCAACGCTTATTTTCATCAATGCGTCGCTGTTCATCCGGGTCGCGCCCTCGATCCGACGCCACCGTGACCGTCGCTCGCGCGCGCGCGCCACCCCCACCACAGGCAGCCTCGACGCGCCATTTGAAACGTCGCGGCAGCGGTGCGCGCGACCCGGTCGTCGCGCGCGAGCTTGACGCGTGCGACGACGACGCCACGCTCGTCATCGTCATCATCGTTGTCGTCATCGGTATCATCGTCGACATGCGGCGCACAGGGGAGCGTCGTCGTGTGACGCCCTGCTCTTGCGCAACACAACACACACACAAAGTGACGCACATTTCACTCCACCGAACCGTCGAATCGACGCCAAATCTCGCGCAACCTTGCCAAATGACACGAAACATATAGTCACACGTACTCGCGTTGAAAACTCGTACAAAAGACGCGACGTCGCGCGCGTCGCGTGAAGAATCTCGCGTGGAATGTACATTTGCCTAGTCATAATTGGTCAATCGGTTTTTCAAAAGTCGATCGGCTTAAATAAGCCGCGCACCAAAACTCGGTGAGTTTATGGCGAATCCACAAAAACGGTAGTTGTTTTTCACCGATGATGACCGGTGGGGGTACCCACTCACAAGTATATCACGAAAACTATTATTTTTTGCTTATATATAGAATTGTACTAATATACGTGAGCTTTTAAGTTGCACAAAAACAATTCAAAAATTCTCAATAGATTGCCTTTGTGTCCCAAGCATTGAGTCATTATTGAAGGCTGTTTGTAGGCAAGTGGTACTAATAGTTATGTTCTATTAAAGGAAAACGATCGCCTCGGGTAATGATTGGTCAACACCGAGGGACTGTTTCAAACAAACCACTCCCGTTTTTTGCAAGTAAGCTTAAGAGCTGTAAATACCGCGCGCGGTGACGTGAATGCAACCAGAATGACTTGAAAGTCTGCGCGCGAGCATAAAGTTTTGTTTTCTATACGCTATGAAAGTTTCTCGTCGTGAAACGCATGTTTGACACGGATCTGTGGACTCACGCGAAAACGTGTATGCGTGTATGCGCGCGTCGGAAGACACACGGCAAATGTCAACCCCGCGTTGTTGGTTGTTTCTGTTCGCGGGGATGGTGATTAGTTGATGTACACCACGCGCTGATGCCGATTTCATTTCATTACACTTTTGAT
>Ga0222714_10005537_pt1 | contig 11977 bp, 14 predicted proteins | sample C33_3DmetaG_FD_165048 | JGI IMG/M metagenome (GOLD analysis project Ga0222714, IMG submission 165048) | Estuarine water microbial communities from San Francisco Bay, California, United States - C33_3D | ecosystem: Environmental > Aquatic > Marine > Unclassified | place: USA: California... | reverse complement strand
AATTGAAGGTTGGGCAGATAACATCACTGAACAAAAACCTTATGTGTCTATGTACAAAGGTGACGATAATAAAATGGTATATGATGTACTAGATCAAGAAGGCGAAAGTGCTTTCAAAAGCGACGACTACAAAGTTGCCACAGACTATTTAAAAAAGAATTTTAATCAATTATCAAGTCAACAACCAACAATGGACGATGTGAACGAAAATCCAGAAGCAAATCAAGAAATGTCGATGGATTTTGAATTCACAGGCGATGACGGTGAGACAGCAATGGGAACATTATACTACAAAGTGATAAATGGCAAAGTGGATCCCAACTCATTAAGAGGTGAATCAGAATATGAAGGCAATGCCAAAGTGGACGACGAGTTTGCTACAATAATGGTACAACCGGGTGGTGGAGATCACGAATCAGCAATGATTGCCGCTCAAGACGAGTACGATTACGAAGCAAAGCGTGTGCAATCTAAAGTTGGTGAAGGCAACGAGTTTGCTCAAGCAGTTCAAAAAGCCAAAGCGGCTGGCATGAAACCAGGCGACAAGTTTGAAGTAGGTGGCAAAGAATACACTCTAAAAGATGCTATTGAACAGGCAGGCTTACAGTTGGAAACTTTCTTTGGTGAAGACGAAGTAGAAGCAGATACACAACAACCTGCCGAATTAGATCATATCAAAAAACTCGCAGGTATCTAATACCCCAATACCAAAATAACCAATTATCTATATACATTTCACTTGACTCTGTATAAATAAGTGTGTATATTATTCTTTATGTCTAATATACATTTAGGCAAAACAAAACAAACATAGGCAAACAAGGAGGCTTACATTATGGCTACACTAGCAGAAATAAGAGCAAGACTTAAAGAACAAGAAACAAGTCGCTCATCAACATCAACAAGCGGCGGAGACAACGCCATCTACCCACATTGGAACATACAGGAAGGACAGGAAGCGGTCGTACGTTTCTTACCTGACAAAGATCCAAACAACACTTTCTTTTGGACTGAACGAGCAATGATCAAATTGCCTTTCGCAGGAGTTAAAGGTCAAGCAGATTCAAGACCAGTACAGGTACAAGTACCATGTATGGAAATGTATGGAAAAACTTGTCCAATTCTAACAGAAGTTAGACCGTGGTTCAAAGATAAATCTATGGAAGACATGGGCAGAAAATACTGGAAAAAGAAAAGCTATATTTTCCAAGGTTTTGTGTTACAGAATCCATTAGCAGATGATAAATCACCTGAGAATCCAATCAGAAGATTCATTATTGGTCCTCAGATCTTCAACATCATTAGATCAGCATTGCTGGATCCAGAAATGGAAGAGCTACCAACTGATTCTGTGAGAGGTGTAGATTTTAGAATAACCAAAACTTCAAAAGGTGGTTATGCTGATTACTCTACTTCCAAATGGTCAAGAAGAGAACGAGCACTAGACGAAGCAGAGAGAGCGGCGATAGACAAGTATGGTCTGCACAACCTCAATGACTTTAGACCAAAAGAACCCACTGATGCAGAAGTAAAAATAATCAAAGAATTATTTGAAAAATCTGTAGAAGGTGATGCATATGATCTAGAGAAATATGGTCAATATTTTAGACCAGCTGGATTAGCTAGTACAACTAATACTAATACTAATAATGGTAATAGTAATAGCACTAGTGAAACAGTATCAACAGTAGAAAAAGTAGAAGCAATAAAACCAGCATTAGAAACTAATACTGGTCCTATCACAGTTGCTACTACTGCTCAACCAGCTGGAGATTCTAGCAAAAGAGCAGAAGATATTTTGAAACTGATCAGATCTAGACAAACTAGCAAATAGGCACTATTTTATATTTGGCTTCAGTATTGACACTGGAGCCAAATAGTGTTATTATAAATTAAAAAAGTAAAAATATGACAAAACCATTTGACGCAACAAAATTTAGAAAAAGTATAACAAAATCTATTCAAGGACTAGGTATTGGTTTCAATGATCCTACAGATTGGATTTCAACAGGTAACTATGCTCTTAACTATCTCATATCAGGAGATTTCAATAAAGGCATTCCACTAGGCAAAGTATCTGTTCTAGCAGGAGAATCAGGAGCAGGTAAATCTTATATTGCTTCGGGTAATATTATTAAAAATGCTCAAGCACAAGGTATCTATGTTATCTTAATCGATACTGAGAATGCTCTAGATGAGGCGTGGTTAAAAGCTCTTGATGTGGACACATCAGAAGAAAAATTATTAAAATTAAGTCTATCCATGGTAGATGATGTAGCAAAAACTATTTCAGAGTTTATGAAAGGCTACAAAGAAGAACACGCAGAAAAAAGAGAAACTGCTCCAAAAATTTTATTTGTAATTGATTCTTTAGGTATGTTATTAACACCTACAGATGTTAATCAGTTTGAAGCAGGAGAAATGAAAGGTGACCTAGGAAGAAAACCCAAAGCACTAACAGCACTGGTGCGTAACTGTGTGAATATGTTTGGGTCTTACAACGTAGGATTAATAGCAACCAATCACACCTATGCATCACAGGATATGTTTGATCCAGATGATAAGATATCGGGTGGACAGGGTTTTATCTATGCATCATCTATTGTGATAGCAATGAAAAAATTAAAACTAAAAGAAGATGAAGATGGCAACAAAGTATCTGAAGTGAGAGGTATAAGAGCCGCTTGTAAAGTAATGAAAACTCGTTATGCTAAACCATTTGAAAGTGTACAAGTTAAAATTCCGTATGATACAGGCATGGATCCATATTCTGGACTGGTAGAACTATTTGAGAAAAGGGGTCTATTAACACAAACAGGGAATCGTTTAAAATATGTAGATTCCAAAGGCAAAGAGATCTTAGAGTTCCGAAAAAACTGGACTGGTGATAAATTAGACATAGTTATGGGAGATTTCCATAATGTCAAACAACCAGAACAGGAGACAGTAAATGATGGAGAATCAAATGACGCATGATCAAATAGAAGAAATTTGGACATCCATTTCTAGTTATCTTCCAGAAAGAGTTAAATTAGACTGTGCTGTGGATTATGTTAAAACACTGATGGATATTGGGATTGATACTCGAGTATTAAAAGCCGCAGGTGAGCACGATGATCGTTTAGAACAAGCAGTTAAAATTATATTAGAAGATGAAGATCGCCTAGAAGAAGACGAGGGAGAAGAACAAGGTTATTACGACGAATAATGACTTGGTATAGAAAAATAAGTCAAGACATTGGTTTAATTCCAGAGTGTATTACTCATTTTGAACAAGAATTGGAAAAAGCCAAACAAGAAGTTAAAATTTACGGCAGTTTAGAAAAGGCATCTGCTTCTCTTCCAGGAGTAGTTGAACAACGTTTTAATCAGTTACAAGAGATTGAAGGTATATTAGAGTATCTCAATATTGAAAAAAGAAGATTACGTTCTCAAACGTTTCAAAAGTTTTTAGAAAATTATAACAGAGCATTAACATCACGAGATGCTGAAAAGTATGTGGATGGTGACAGTGATGTGGTTGATTTAGAAAAAATAGTAAATGAGTTTGCTCTGATCAGAAATAAATGGTTGGGCATTACAAAAGGTTTAGATCAAAAACAATGGCAACTTACCAATATCGTTAAATTAAGAGTAGCGGGAATGGAAGATGCTTCAATTAAATAAACTTAACGAAAAATTCCAATCAGACAAAGGTGGCAAACACTGTTACTTGGAAGAATATTATCAAAATAAATTTGATCCCATAAGAGAAACCACAAAAAAAGTTTTAGAAATTGGGGTATACGAAGGAGCGTCGATAAGACTATGGAAAGAATATTTCTACAAAGCCGATATCTATGCTTTAGAAAAACTACACAAAAGAGCGGGTATGTTCAAGAACGAGGAAAGGATACACCTTGTGATAGGAGATTCTATATCAGAAAAATCTTATAAACAATTACCAAACGATATTGATATTATAATTGATGATGGTTCTCACAACCCAGAAGACCAGTTTGCAACATTCCAACAAGCATTTACTAAACTTTCAAAGGGGGGATTGTATATCATTGAAGATGTGAGAGATATCAAACGATTATCAATTTTGTTTAAAGGTATTAATTTTAAAATTTATGATTTTAGAGATAAAGCAGAGAATGATACTGTGATATTTGAGATTGTTAAATGACAAATATTTTAAATTTAGATAGATTACAACTTTTAGATATACTTCCAAAAAACGGAACAGTTGTTGAGATAGGAGTTTACCGAGGAGAATATTCAGAACAAATTTTAAAAAAAACACAACCTACCAAATTAATATTAGTTGATCCATGGAAAACTATGCTGGATGCTGATACAATAGATCCACTATTCGACTCGTTTTATGAGGAAGTAAAAGAAAAATTTAAAAATAATATAAATGTTGAGATTGTTAGAAAAACAAGTTCAGAAGCCGCTGTCGATATTGAGAATAATTCTTTAGATTGGTTATATATCGATGGTGATCATCATTATGAGCCTTGTTTAAATGATTTAAGAATGTATGCTTCTAAAGTGAAAGACAACGGATATATTTGTGGACACGACTGGGTCACAAAACCAAAATTTGGGTTTGGTGTGAATGATGCAGTAACAAAATTTATAGAAGAGACAAAATTTAAATTAGTTGGATTAACAAACGAAAGCAATTTTAAAACTTATATTATAGCAAAAACAGATAATGGAGTAAAACAATTTAATGAAAGATAGAATCATACTCACAGATGTAGACGGAGTATTATTAGAATGGGAAGGACATTTCCGTAAATGGATGAAACTGAACGGATACCACGAAGACTCTACCCAAGGTAACCAATATGATATGAATGTACGTTATGGCATTCACGAAGATTTAAAAAAAGAATTAATTAGAGAATTTAATAAAAGTGCTTGGATGGGCACACAAGAACCCATGCCTGACTCACAAACTTGGGTGAAACTTCTACACGCAGAAGGATGGACATTTATTCCAATCACGTCACAGACCACAGACATACCTGCACAAGAATTAAGAAAAAGAAGGCTACGAGAATTATTTGGTGAAACTGTATTTGAAAATTTTTTTATACTAGATACTGGAGATCATAAAGATTCTGCACTAGCAGAGTTTCATGGTACAGGTCTTTGGTGGATTGAAGATAAATTCTCTAATGCAAAAAAAGGATTACATTATGGATTAAAACCTATTTTATATAGTCATCCATATAATGAAAATTTTAATGATCCAAAAATTTTAAGAGTAAATAACTGGAAAGAAATTAGAAAAATAATTCAAGATGTTTGAAAAAGAAGAAAAATTTTTCCCTATCAAAAAAGCACCTGCCTGTCAATTAAAATGGACTTGGTCTACTATAATTCTTACAGAAGGGAGTACTAGTAGTTGCCATCGTTGTTTTAAAGTTCCTCTTACTGAAGAAAATTTTGACAATTTTCATAATCTTCCACATAAAGTAAAAGAAAGAGAACTTATGTTAGATGGAAAATGGCCTACACAAGAAAATGGAGGATCTGGACATTGTACATATTGTAAAAACATCGAAGACTCCGGCGGAACTAGTGATAGAATGCATCATCTTAAAATTCCTAATCTTGCACCTAAAGAGTTAGAGGATAATCCATTAGCAACAACAGTTACTCCAAAGATTTTAGAAATATTTTTAAATAAAACTTGTAATCTTAAATGCACATATTGTAATACAAAAAATTCTACACAATGGACAGCCGAATCTAAAAAATTTGGTCCAATATATGATACACAAGGCAACGAATATGCTCATTTATCCTACAGAGAAAATGTTAGTAACTATAGAAAATTATTTGAAAAATGTTTAGAATGGATTGAAAAGAACGGTCATGAGTTAAGACGATTACATTTAGCAGGAGGTGAACCATTTTATCAATCAGAACTACAAGAAGTGTTAGATGTCTTAAAAAAAATAAAAAATAAACATTTAGAATTTAATATTATTTCAAATTTTATGGTTAAAGAAGACACGTTTAAAAGTTCAATTGAAAGAATTAAAGAATTAGTAAAAGATCGAAATATAGGAAGATTAGATTTAACAGCATCAATTGATGGTTGGGGATCAGAAGCAGAGTATGCTCGATCTGGATTAAAAATTGATCATTTTAATCGATTATTTGAATATGCGTGTAATGAAAAATGGATTTTTCTTAATACTAACCAAACAATTACTGCATTAACTATGAGGACTATTCCAGAATTAATTAATATACTTAACTCTTATAGGAAAAATAGAACGATAAATCAAGAAATTGGATTTGTAACAGGCAGACCGTTTATGCTACCAGATATATACGGAAAAGATTTTTGGCGATCAGATATTGAAAAAATTTTATCTATAATGCCCGAAGATAATGAAAATAATCGACGAGCCAAAATATACATGGCTGGTTGTTTAAACTCCTTACCAAAAAAACCAAATCTAATTTTAATTAAAGAATTAAAACATTTTTTAGATCAATTAGACGCAAGACGTAATACAAATTGGAGAGAAGTCTTTCCTTATTTAGATATATAATAATGTTATGAGCATACCAGTTTACGTAGGATACGATTCTCGAGAAGACATAGCATATCAGGTATGTAAACATTCTATCATTAGAAGAGAATCGGGTGCCACAGTTAAACCTCTTAAACAAAAAGATATGAGAGAATCTGGTTTATACACTAGAGAAATTGACAAACTTGCATCCACAGAATTTACATTCACAAGATTTTTTATTCCTTATCTACAAAACTATCAAGGTTGGGCAGTGTTCTGTGATTGTGATTTTTTATGGACTGTTCCTACAACAGATCTAAAACAATACTGTGATCCTAACAAAGCAGTGGTTGTAGTGCAACACGATTACACACCAGCAGAAGGAATCAAAATGGATGGACAGAAACAAACTGTGTATCCAAGAAAAAACTGGTCTTCAATGATTCTTTGGAACTGCTCACATCCTGCCAATAAGATATTAACTCCAGAAGTACTCAACAAAGAGTCGGGAGCGTTTATGCATCGCTTCCAATGGTTGGCTGATTCTGAGATTGGATCACTGCCGAATGCATACAATTGGTTGGTGGGTTGGTACAAAGAACCCCAAGATGGCCATCCAAAAATACTGCACTGGACCGAAGGTGGTCCGTGGTTCATAGATAATTACTTTGATTGCGAGTATGCTGATCTTTGGAAGAAAGAAGTAATTAATTTATTTTCTAAATAGCAAAAATTTCTTTGGCTTTTTCTAGTAATCCATAAGTTGTTGATTTAAACTTTTCTTGTCCATACGCGTGGCCAAAATAACATTTCGTTCCATTCTTTTTATTAAAACGCCAGTCCATTTTTTCTATTTCGACATTGCTTTTTAACATTGCATAAATCAATAAAGAATTATCGTCAGTATCTATATTTTTGTAATCTAAATACTCTTTCATCATAGTTACACTGTGTTTGTTAATCATAAACACTCCTGCATTAAAACGAGAATATTTTAAAGTGTTGCCATCAAAACAATTTAATATATTATCCTTTACTATATTATTATGCTGTTGTACTGTTCTTTGTTCTGCTATTCTATCTTGACACACTTTAAAAGTTGTTGTAGAAGGGTATAACTCAAATATATCTGGAGCATCTGGCCATACAATTAAGTCTGTATCAAGATATAAAATGTTATCGTATTTTTCAAACCATTGTTCATTAAAAAATAAATCAAAACGTTCAAAGGTAGGATGAACCCAATCGATTCTTCTATCTTGTATCAGCTGATAATCAACACTGTATTTTTCTGCATACAGTTTAACACTCTTTAGACTATACTCTAACAACTGCTCGTTTACTCCAATGTTGTTATAGGTAGGGTCTTTATACTCTGTGGCGGGTATATGAAATTGAACTATACAATTTTTCATAATACACCCATGTCTTTTAATATCGATACAGCAGTACCGTTGTTATATTCTTCTGGTGTAAACTGTTGGTAACAAAGACTATGATACCATTCTGTAGGATCATTCCATACAGGGTTTTCAATATGTTTTAAATGTGTATTTGCTATAGGCGCCGCAAAACTTTTTGGATGACAGAATACAGGCACACCTTGTGCTATGGCCTCAACAGCACTGATAGAACAACTGGTCACACACGCCCAAGCATCTTTCAGTTGTTCTTCAATGGGTATCTCTGCTACTGCCGGACCACTGGTTCCATTCTTTCTAGGTTTATCTCTCCATACTATAGGTCGATCTGTATACTCTTTTATTTCGTCAGTAATATGCACGTGCCAGTCATTCCAATCGATGTAGTTCTGTATGGTGTAACTGCTAGGACAAACCAAAATGTGTTTGCCTTGTTTATTTCTTTCTTTTATATCGATATTAAATTTTTTAAATCGATCTGCGGGACAATTTTTAATTAAGGAAACGTGTATGTTATTTTTAGCAATACGCCAATAATGGTTATCTGGTTTTAAATTACCGTTATCAAATCTTCCAAAATAAGGAGTATCTGTGAACCAATAATCTTTAGAATGTGTTTCAAGTTGTCGTACAATATCTAAATTGTAATTCACAAAACCCCAAAACATAGAATTAGTAGGAGGATCATTATCCATCTTTGTGTTGTCTTTGGTTTGAACTTCTTGTGGCCAGGTAATTTTAATACCATTAAAAACCTCCCAACATTTGCTTTTAGAACTGTGTTTAGGTGCGTATATTGTTAACATAACCTTTGAAAATACTTTTATTTTATAGTATAATTATGAGAAATACAATGATTGTAAAAAATATTACCAGTATAAATTACTTTATAGAGAAATTTGGAAAATTTGATACCACATTTAGTTATAGAGTAGATTATCATCCAGATGCTCCTGAAAAAGAATTTGTATCAAATCCTACATTTATAGGATCATTTAAAAATTGTTTAGCACACAGTTTGCCTTTTATAATAACTGAAGATTTGCATATGATTACAAACCACGTTTGGCCATTATTAGATGAAGTTAAAAATAAACCATCTAAAAAACATAATCTATGGACCAAATGGGGTAATAATATAGAGATATCTATGCCACCGGTTACTACATCATTTTCTGAAGAGTCTATGTACGTTTGGTTACCTATTGACAAAGAAAGTGCAGAAAATCCATGGCATATATGGATTGATGTTGTGTCTAAATTTAGATTAATTTTACATCAATATCAAAAACCATTAAAAAATTATATTTTTATTTTAAGCAATAGCAGTAACTATTTCGATCGAGTTGTTAAAGAACTACTACCCGAAGTCAAATATTATGTAATGCCTGAAAATACTGTATGGAGATTTAAAGAATTAATAGTGCCATCGATGAGCAATCATCACGATGGTATTCTAGTACCACTTAGTATAAAATGGATTGCTGAAAGATTTGGTATTAAAAACAATAAACCTTTAAAAAAATTATTTGTTTCGCGAAACGATGCACCAGCTAGAAGAATAGCCAATGCTGATGATGTTTTCATGGCTCTTAATGGTTGGGAAACAGTAACATTATCTAATATGTCTATTAAAGATCAGATTAAAATCTTTTCAGAAGCATCTCATATCATAAGTCCACATGGTGCAGGATTGGTGAACATTGTTTTTTGCCAGCCCGGTACTCGAGTAATAGAAATAGCACAAAAAGAATTACTTTCAAAAAAACCGTATCCTATATTGAGTTCGATAATGAATCATAAACACACGTTTCTATTAGCAGATACAGTATCATTAGGGAACAAAAAACCCAAAGGAGTAAAACGATTAAAAGATTATAATAATTATAAAGTAAATGTTAACGAATTATTGAGAGTTATAGAACAATGATATATCTGAGCAAAACCAATAGAGACCTTACACAGAAATACGTAAACTTTGCTCAAAAAGGTTTGCCAGGATCTATACAATTAGATCCTTTAGATATTATTAATAAAAACGATTGTGATAAGACAGTAATTTTTGGTATATTACGAGGGACAAATCTTGTGTACCAATGGGCTAAAAAAAATAAAATAGATTTTTATTATATGGATCGACCTTATTGGGGAGAAACTAGAAAACATCCGTTTTATCTCAGAGTTGTAAAAAATAATCACTTAAAAAATTGGTTAGAAAACAGACCCGATGATCGTTTTAAAAAATCGTTCTCACTGCCCATTCATCCATGGAAAAAAGATGGTAGAGAAATTGTAGTTTGTCCGCCAACTAATGCGGTTACAGAATTTTTTGGAGTGCAAGATTGGTTAGAAAAAACGTTAGCAATATTAAAAGCAAATACAGATAGACCCATTATTGTTAAGACCAAAGGATATAATCCCATTGTAGGATATGATGAACAAGGACGATTGATTGTTAAAGGTAAGGATAATAGTCCACCTCAAGGAAAATTAAACTGGAATACTGTTTATGCAGTAGTTACATATAATTCTAATATTACATTAGAAGCAACCACAAGAGGAATACCGTGTTTTACAGATGCTCACAATGCCTGTGCACCTATATCAGAAACTGATTTTTCAAAAATAGAAACACCTAAATACGTAGATCGAGAGCCATTATACCATTCAATGGCATATGGACAGTTCACAGCAGAAGAATTATCAAATGGATATGCTTGGAAGATATTAGATGAAAGTTGAAATTTGGCGAAGAACAGTTAAGGATAGGCGCAGAGGAGCCAGTTGGGAATTACTAGAGCATATGGCAGAAGGTATACGTGCCTGTGGAGATGAGCCTGTTATTGTTAACCAAAATTTAACAGGAGAATGGCAGAAAGATGAAATGGAGCCTACAGAAAAGATAGGCTGTATGTTTGGCTATGGGGGAACAAACCAAATGCATCATACCAAAGGAAGACGCAGAGATCTAGTAGAACGAGCAAAGAAAAAAGGATTATACATTATCACATTTGATGGTGGCCTGTTGTCTAGTTTTGGAAATACTATTACACACCCGCAACATCATTGGCGTGTAAGCCTGTTCTCTCCCATGAACAACGGTAACTTTCTATCAGACAATTCACCGTCAGATCGTTGGGAAATGATGAAGTCTCTGTGGAACATACAGAACGATCCATGGCGTGTGTCTAATCCCACAGACCCAATACTGTTTGCACTGCAACCACAAGATAATTGGTCAATGAATGAGTTAGATCCTATCAAATGGTTCAATGATGTGTATAAAATATTGAGACCGTTAACTAACAGAGAATTTTTAGTGAGGCCTCATCCAAACCATATGGCGGCTATGGAAACAAGAAAAGACGAATTCCCTAAAGATGTTAAACTGATTTTAGGACCAAAAACCTTTGTGGGAGATTCAAAAAAGTTTTATAGATTTGATTTTCAAAAAGCCATTGCTGATTGTCATGCTGTGATCAGTCATAATTCCACTGCTACCACAGACAGTTGTGTTAAAGGTATCCCTACTTTTTGTACATCTGATCTTGCTCTGTGCTGGCCTGTTTGTAATAAAGATTTAACTCGTATTGAAAATCCAGAAATGCCAGATAGAACACAATGGCTCTGCGATTTAGGATATAAAATGTGGACTACAGAAGAAATTAAAAACGGCACAGTGTTTCGTAGATTTAAAACAAAGTTAGGATTATAATGTGTGGCATATACGGCATAACTCAAAAAAACGAGCAGTTTATACAAAACTATATCGATAGTTGTTCTCATAGAGGTCCAGATGGGCAGGGCATATGGTCCAATGACAAAATCACACTGGGGCACAATCTGCTGTCAATCACCGACCAACCGATTAATTCTAAACAGCCATGGGTCACTCCTCAAGGTAATATCCTAATATACAATGGCGAGGTATTCAATTATGCAGAACTTATTAAAAAACATACAACGTTCCAACCTAAAACTCTTTGTGATACAGAATTGTTAGCGTGGGGATTGGACACATATGGT
>Ga0222714_10005535_pt1 | contig 11978 bp, 12 predicted proteins | sample C33_3DmetaG_FD_165048 | JGI IMG/M metagenome (GOLD analysis project Ga0222714, IMG submission 165048) | Estuarine water microbial communities from San Francisco Bay, California, United States - C33_3D | ecosystem: Environmental > Aquatic > Marine > Unclassified | place: USA: California... | reverse complement strand
CGGTAGCGGCGGGCGAGGTCGAGGATGCCGCCCACGACCTCGTGGTCGCGGAAACGTACACCCTTGACCACCTGGCCATCACGGACATCCAGGCAGGGAATTATTCGCTGCGCAAGAATGGCAGGATCTCCTCTTCGGTGAGGGAACCATCGAGCAACGCACGCCCGCTGATAGCGGCCGCCACGCCAATTTCGCTCAGGATCTCCAGGTCAGCGCGGCATCGAATGCCACCGGAGGCCTGCCAGGACAGTTCCGGGTATCGAGCCAGCGCCTCACGGTACAAGTCGACACTGGGGCCCCCTAGGGTGCCGTCGCGCGCAATGTCCGTACACAGGACATGGCGCAGACCGGATCCGTCGTAGCTTTCGAGCAGATCCCAGAGGCCCGTTGGGGATTCCACCTCCCAACCGCGGGTCCTGAGGCGCGGCTGTCCGCCCTCTGGCAGGCTCACGTCCAGCGCCAGCACAACTCGCTCTGAACCGAATTCACGGATCCAGGTGGCCACCTCCTGGGGTCGCTCTACCGCCGTGCTGCCGATGACCACCCGGTCCACGCCCATGGCCAGCCATGCCGCCACGTCGGCTCGCTCACGGATGCCCCCGCCCACCTGCAGCTTCGGTGCGGGCCTGGCCAGCAGTGCACGGATCGACTCGCGATTGCCAGGCTTGCCGACCCGGGCCCCATCAAGGTCGACCAGGTGCATCCTGGTGCAGCCAAGTTCGCGATAGCGTTCCACCAGCACGAGCGGGTCGACGGCGTAGCGGGTCTCGTCGCCGAAGTTGCCTCGCAACAGGCGCACCACCTGCCCACCCCTAAGGTCAATGGCAGGAATCAGTTGCACGGTTCCAGGTCCAGAAAATTGCGCAGTAACCGGGCGCCGGCCTCTGCCGAACGCTCCGGATGAAACTGCATGCCAAAAAAATTCCCCTGACCGACCACGGCACTCAACGGGCTACCGTACTCGCAAGTGGCCAGCGTGCACCCGCCAGGTGGCACCGCGTAGCTGTGCACGAAGTAGACATAGCTTCCGGGGGCCACCTCGTTTAGCAGTGGATGGGGCGCCGGCCACTGCAGTTGGTTCCAGCCCATGTGCGGCACAGCAAGACCCTCATCGGGCAGGATGCGGCGAGCAATGCCGGGCAGCACTCCGAGGCAGTCGACGCCGCCTTCCTCACTGCGCTCGAACAACAGTTGCATGCCAAGACAGATGCCCAGCACCGGTTGCCGCAGGGTTGGAATGACCGCGTCGAGCCCAGCCTCGCGGAGGCGTCGCATGGCATTTCCTGCTGCCCCCACCCCCGGAAGGATGACCCGTTCGGCGCTGGCAAGATCGGCCGCCTTCGCGCTCAGCCGGGCCTCGACCCCGAGCCGGCCCAAGGCATGGCGCAGGGAAGCGATGTTGGCACCCCCGCTGTCCACGATCACGACTGCACTCACAGCAGGCCCTTGCTGCTAGGCAGCACCGTACCCTCGATACGGATGGCCTGCCGGAGCGCGCGACCGACGGCCTTGAAGCAAGCCTCCACCATGTGGTGGGTATTCTCTCCCTCGACCTTGACGTGAATGGCCGCCCCCAGCGCCTCACCGAGCGAGCGAAAGAAGTGCGGCACCAGTTCGGTCGGCAGCTCGCCGACCCGCTCCCGACCGAAGCGTCCCTCGAAGCGGGCGTAGGGGCGACCGGACAGGTCAATGGCGACCTGTGCCTGGGCCTCGTCCATGGGCAGCACGAAGCCGTAGCGGCCGATTCCTCGCTTGTCACCCAGCGCCTCCCGCAGGGCCTGCCCGAGGGCGAGGGCGCAATCCTCCACCGTGTGGTGTTCATCGACGGCGAGGTCACCCTGGCAGGTGAGTTTGAGTGCGAACCCACCGTGACGGGCCACCTGCTCAAGCATGTGATCGAAGAAACCGAGCCCGGTGGCGATGCTGGCCTCGCCCTCCCTGTCGAGGTCGACCATCACCTCGATCTCCGTTTCGCGGGTGCGTCGTGAAACACGGCCCCGGCGCCCGGCGTTCGCGGTCAGGCAAGCTACGACGGCCGGCCAGGTGAAGTCGGCGCCGCGAGCGGGATCGATCCGCAGCGCTTCGATGCCCAGGTTACGGGCCAGCTCGAAATCCGTGTCACGATCCCCGATCACGTAGCTCCGGGTAGCTTCGAAAGGTCGTTGTTGGGCATGTGCCTCGACCAGCGCCGTGCCGGGCTTGCGACATGCGCAGGCCTCGGTGGGGTGGTGCGGACAGATGAGTACCGCATCGAACTCGATGCCCTGCGAGCCCAGAACCTGCAGGAGTAACGACTGGGGCCCGTTGAAGGTCTCAAGCGGGAAACTCGCGGTGCCCAGCCCGTCCTGGTTGGTCACCATCACCAACCGGTAACCGGCCTCTTGCAGGGCCAACAGCGCCGGAATGACGCCTGGCAGCAGTCGGAACTTTTCATAACTATCCACCTGTTCATCCGGGGGCTCTTCGATCAGGGTGCCGTCTCGATCGATGAACAGGGTAGGGCAGGGCGCGTTCATGCTTGACTCCAGGCCATGAGCAGGCGGGCATTGTCCTCGTCAAGGCCCACGGTCACCCGCAGGCAGCCGGCAAGCCCAGGTTGCGTGCCAACGTCCCTGACCAGCAGACCTGCATCGAGCGCCATACGCAGCAGCTCGCTCGAGCGCTGGCTGTGCACCAGCAGGAAGTTGGCCTCACTGGGCCAGACGCGGGTGATCGCGGGAAGACCGGCCAAGCCAGTAGCCAGGGATTGTCGGGAGGCCAGCAGTCGCTCGACCTGGCCGGCAGTGCGCTGGACACCCTGGTCCTGCAGGCAACCCGTCACGGCTTCGATGGTGTGGGTGGTGAGGGCATAGGGCGGCAGCAGGCGACGCAACAGGTCGATCAGGGTCGGGCTGGCAACCACCGCCCCGCACCGCGCGCCCGCGAGGCCGTAGGCCTTCGACATCGTGCGCAGCACTGCCACGTTGTCGCGCCCGGCCACCTCATCGGCCAGCGAGGCTGTTGTGCAGAATTCGATGTAGGCCTCATCCACCACCAACAGGGCACGCTCGCCTATTTGTTCGGCCAGATCCAGGATGGCCTGCCGGCCTGGGTGACCGCCGGTGGGATTATTGGGGGCACACAGGAATACCAACTTCACCGTAGCGTCGATCCCGGCACGGACGCCCTCGGTATCCAGAGTGAAGTCCGGCGCCCGCAGCGGCACGTCGACGATGCCGGCTCCCTGGACCCGGGCCGCATAGCCGTACATGGGGAAGGTCGGCGTCGAGACCAGAATGCGATCCTGGCCCGCCTGGCAGAAGGCACGCACCAGCAGATCAATGCCCTCGTCGCTGCCGCGGGTTGGCAGCACGCAGTCAGGGTCAACTCCGTACAGCCCGGCCAGGGCGCGCGCCAGTTCGGCGGACTGTGGCTCCGGGTAACGGTTGAGCCCCCCTGCGGACAGGTCGCCGTCCGGCCGCCATGGGTTCTCGTTGGCGTGGAGCCGTACCATGCCCGGTTTCCAGGTGGCCGGGTGATAGGCGTCCAGGGTCAGGATTTCCGGGCGAACCCGCTCGAGTATGCTCATGTCGTCCTTCCCGCCAACTTGTCCAGTCGGGCCGACACGGAGGCTGCATGGGCATCGAGGCCCTCCATCATGGCCAGCGTCACTGCGGTGGGGCCGAGGCCCTGCAGCCCCTCAGCGCTGATCTGCTGGATGGTCATCTCACGCATGAAGGATCCCAACGACAGCCCGCTGTGGGCTCGGGCGTAACCGTAGGTAGGCAGTACGTGATTGGTGCCGCTGCAGTAATCGCCCATCGCCTCGGGCGTCCACGGTCCCAGGAATACCGACCCGGCGGTCCGTAATCCAGAAAGCCAGCTACGCGGCTCGCTGAGTTGCAGGATCAGGTGCTCTGGCGCGTACTGGTTGGCGACGCCGATGGCGGTCTCCAGGTCCTCGACCTCGATCAATCGGCTATTGGCCAGGGCAGCACGCGCGATGCCGACGCGCGTGAGCCTGTCGAGTTGGGCTGCGAGGGCTCGAACGACCTCCGGAATCAGTCGTGGACAGGCCGCAACCAGCACCGCCTGGGCATCCGGGCTGTGCTCGGCCTGGGCGAGCAGGTCAGCGGCGATGAAATCGGGGTCGGCGGTCTCGTCTGCCACCACCATGACCTCCGAGGGTCCGGCCGGCATGTCATAGGCCGCGCCCTCCGGGTCTGCCGCCACCTGCAACTTGGCCGCCGTGACCCAGGCATTGCCCGGCCCGAAGATCTTCTCGACCTTGGGGATGGTGTGGGTGCCATAGGCCATGGCCGCGATCGCTTGCGCTCCCCCGACCTTGTAAATTTCCGTCACTCCGCACTCTTGGGCAGCGAACAACACGCCGGGATCCAGTCGGCCGTCACCCCGGGGGGGGCTGCACAGGACCACCCTGCGACAACCGGCGAGCAACGCGGGGACCGCCAGCATCACGGCGGACGAGGGTAACGGCGCAGAACCTGCGGGAACGTACAGCCCTACAGCATCGATGGGGACGGACACGCGTTCACAGATCACGCCCGGTGCGGTCTCAACGCGAAGGGCCTGTGGGCGCTGGGCTTCATGAAAACGGCGGACGTTGGCGATGGCGCGCCGGACTGCCTGCCGCTGCTCGTCGGACAGCCCACCGGCTGCGGCAGCCGCTTCATCTTCCGCGACGCGCAGCGACTCGAGCCGCACGCGGTCGTGCTCGAGGCACAGGTCGAGCACCGCCCGGTCCCCCTCGCGGCGGACACGGGCGATGATCTCCAGCACCGTTTGGTCGACCTCCGCAGCGGTGGACTGCGCAGGACGGCGCAACAGGGCGCGCCTGCCGTCAGGATCCAGGTCTTTCCAGCGCACGGCGGCGGGCAGGAAACCATTCATGGCAACATTTTCTCGACCGGCAGGACGAGGATGGCCGACGCGCCAGCGGCCTTGAGTCCCTCCAGGGTTTCCCAGAACACGTTCTCGCGGCATACCGCATGCACGGCCACCTTCTCATCGGTGCCTTCCAGGGGCAGGATCGTCGGGTGCTCGCTGCCCGGCAGCAGGGCGGAGATCTGCTCCAGAGCGCTGCGCGGGGCGTGGAGCATGATGTACTTGCTTTCCCGAACCTGCTGCACTCCGTTCATGCGCAGCAGCAACCGGCTGATCCATTCCTCGCGGGCGCTTTCCAGCAGGCCGGGCGTCCGGATCAGCACCGCGTGACTGTCCAGCACGACCTCTGCCTCGACCAGTCGGTTGGCGGCGAGGGTAGCGCCGGTCGAGACCAGGTCGCAGATGGCCTCTGCGCGCCCGAGGCTGGGGGCGATTTCGACCGAGCCCGACAGGGTCACGACCTCGGCCTCAACCTGCTGTTCGTCGAGCCAGCGGCGAAGGAGATGGGGATAAGTGGTGGCGATACGCAACCCGCTGAGACTGCGCGGGCCATCGTAGCGGCGTTGTTCGGGCACCGCGATACTGAGGCGGCAGCGCCCGTAGTCGAGGCTCATCACCTGCTCGAAGGGGCTGCTGACTCCCGCTGCCAGGCGGGCCAGGCGTCGCTCCTCCACGACGTTGAAGCCGACGATGCCGAGGTCACAGACGTCATCCTCGACCAGCGCCGGGATGTCGTCGTCCCGCACCAGCAACACGTCGAGCGGCATGTTCTCGCCGAAACACACCAGCTGATCCTTGCGACGACTGTACTTGAGGCCGCACCTGGTCAGCAGGTCCAGGGAATTGTCGGTCAGGCGCCCCGATTTCTGGATGGCGAGCTTGATCCGCGGGGTACCGTCCGGTGTCATTTGACCTCACCGTTCCTGAGGCGATCGGCAACCTGCGCATACCCGCTACCCTGTAGCAGGCAGCGCGCCACCCGGCCGACGGTGGTCACGCTGACCCCGGTCAGGCGCTGGATCTCGCGATAGGGCATGCCCTGTTGCAGCAACTCCACTACGGCCCAGCGATCGGCCATGGCCTGGAGCTCGGCCGGGGTACAGAGGTCCCTGAAAAAGGCCCGGGCTTCGTCCGGCGAATCGAGCGCCAGAACCGCGCTGTACAGCGCACGCTCGTATTGGGCTTGCTGGCGCGCACTGAGCGGCTTGTGGAGTTTCATTACGTTGTCCGTGTTTTAGCGTATTAACGTATTAGTACACTATCACAAAGCATCGACCGGCCGCCACCCCGGCTTGCCGGCTTGCCGGACTGCCTCTAGACTTGCGGTACTTCCATCGAGACCGGCCGAGGGACAAGGCCCTTTGACGCCGGGGCAACCGCCCGACCTCACCCGTCGGGGAAGGTGCCAACTCCTGCGGCGGGCAACCCCGACGACAGATGGAAGGCCCCGCAATCGGATCGAGGGATCCGTCAGGGCGGGGCGTCGGCGCCCGTGCAGGGCGTTTGCCTCCGCGACCCTTGGTTGTACGAAGTCGGTCAGCTGGCCGGGCCAGCGAGCGTGGAGGCAGATGATGATGGCATCTTTGGCGGAACCACCGAGCCCGGTTGCCGGCGGAACTCCCGTTGCACCCGTTGTTCAGGCGCGCGAAGGGGTGTTGCGCCTGACTGATTTCCGGCTCCACTTCGGTGGCTGTCTGGCGCGGGTGGACCTGCGCTGGCGCCTGGAGGGTGACCCCTCTCTGCCCACGGTGGCTACCCTGGGTGGCATCTCCGCCAACCGCTGCGCCTTCGATTCTGCGCAGCCGGGTGCCGGCTGGTGGGCGGAAATCGTCGGACCAGGTCGGGCGCTGGACTCCCGTGCTTACTGCCTGCTTGGCTTTGACTATCTGGGTACCGATTCGTTTGGCAACCAGTCATCACGCCTGCCACCCATCTCGTCCCATGATCAGGCACGGTTGCTGAACCACCTGTGCGACTTCCTCGAAATTCCGCGCCTGGCCGCCATTGCCGGGGCCTCCTACGGTGGCATGGTGGCGCTGGCTTTTGCCCAGTCCTTCGCCCACAGGGTCGATCGTATCCTGGTCATCAGCGCCGCCCATCGGGCAAGCCCCCTGTCCACCGCCTGGCGCAGCGTGGAGCGTGAGGCCGTCCGGTTGGGTCTCGCCCATGGAGATGGACCGGGCGGCTTGCGTCTGGCTCGCGCTTTGGCCATGGCGACCTATCGCACACGCGAGGAATTCGACCAGCGCTTTGGTGGTGAGCCCGAGATCGGGGCAGATCGTGCCTGGTTTCCGGTGGAGCGATACCTGTTGTCCAGGGGTGACGCATATGTCGCGAGGGTCAGCCCAGGTGCTTTCGTAACCCTTTCGGAGTCGATCGACCTGCACTCGGTGCGGCCGGAGGATATACACGTGCCCGCCACGCTCGTCGCAATCAGGCAGGACCAGCTGGTGCCGGTGGACGACATGCGCGAGCTGGCCGCCCGCTTGCCCGGGCCGGTCCGGATGGTCGAGATCGATTCGCACTATGGACATGACGCGTTCCTGAAGGAAGGCGGCCAACTGGCGCCGATCTTCACCGAGGCGTTGGGAGAGCAGGCAGCATGAGCGGACCCTTGAAGCCAGAGACCACAGCGGTTCGGGCAGGACTGGAAACCGATACTACCCACGGCGCGGTGGTCCCTCCTGTGTACCTCACCTCGACCTTCACTTTTGAGGGGCCTGGAGAAAAGCGTCGGTACGACTATTCGCGGTCCGGCAACCCCACCCGTGACGTCCTGGCTGAGGCGCTGGCCAGTCTCGAGGGAGGGGCGGGTTGCGTGGTCACCGGGACCGGCATGTCCGCCGTTCACCTGGCCACCACCCTGGTGCGGCCCGGCGAGCGTATCGTCGCTCCACATGACTGCTACGGGGGCACCTACCGGCTGCTGGCCGCCCTCCAACGCACCGGACGCGCCGCAGTGGAATTCATCGACATGGCCAATGCCGAGCAGCGAGGCAAGGCCCTGGCCGGTGGCGCGCGCCTGGTCTGGCTCGAGACTCCCAGCAATCCATTGTTGAGAATCACCGATCTCGCTACGGTGGCCGCCGAGGCACGGGCGGTGGGCGCGCTGGTCGCCGCGGATAACACTTTCATGACCCCGCTGGGTCAGTCGCCCATCACCTTGGGTGCCGACCTGGTCATTCACTCCACCACCAAGTACATCAACGGCCATAGCGACGTATTGGGCGGGGCAGTGATCAGCCGTGATCAGGCGATGCACCAGGAATTGGCCTGGTGGGCCAACTGTTACGGACTGACCGGAGGCAGTTTCGACGCCTTCATGACCATGAGGGGGCTGCGATCCCTGCACGTTCGGTGGCGTCAGCATCAGTCCAACGCACTCGCGGTGGCCAGGCTGCTCGCCGGACATCCAGCCGTTAAGCGGGTGTTCTATCCGGGACTGGAGACGGATCCGGGCCACGCGCTTGCTGAGGCACAGCAGCAGGGATTCGGAGCCATGGTCAGCATGGAACTGGCCGGCGGCAGTGCCGCGGTGGCTGCTTTCCTGGCCGGTACTACCTGCTTCTCGCTGGCCGAGTCCCTCGGCGGTGTCGAGAGCCTGGTGGCGCATCCCGATACCATGACCCACGCGGCCATGGAGGAGGGCGCCCGACGGGCCGCCGGTATCACCCCCGGCCTGCTGCGATTCTCCATCGGGATCGAGGCCGAAGACGACCTGCTGGCCGATTTGCGTACTGCGCTGGATCGCGCCGCGCAAGCGACTAGCTGAGGGCCCTCAAGACCGCAGCCCCCGCTTCGCGGGTCGTGGCCGAGTGCCGACCGGCCGGGACGAGATCGGCGGTCAGGGCGCCTCCCTCGATGGCGGCGGCTACCGCTCGTTCCAGTGCGCTGGCCTCGGAGGTGAGTTTCAGCGAGTGACGCAGCAGCAGGGCGGCGCTCAGGATCGTACCGTAGGGATTGGCGATGCCGCGCCCGGCAATGTCCGGCGCCGACCCGTGGATAGGTTCATACAGCCCACGTCGCCCCTCACCGATGGAGGCCGACGGGCAGAGCCCCAGTGATCCGGGCAGCATGGCGACCTCGTCGGTGAGGATGTCGCCGAACATGTTCTCGGTCACGATGACGTCGAAGTCGGCCGGGCGACGCAGCACGTGCATGGTCGTGGCATCGATATAGGCATGCTCGAGGCTCACGTCCGGAAATTCCTCGGCGAGCAGCCGCGTGGTCGTGCGTCGCCACAGGCGCGAGGTCTCGAGCACGTTGGCCTTGTCTACCGAGGTCAGGCGGCCCCGACGAACCCGCGCCAGGCCCGCAGCCATTCGAACGATGCGCTCGATTTCGGGAACCGAGTACTCGCAGAGATCGCTGGCACGATCGCCATCCAGGCGCTTCTCCCCGAAGTAGATGCCGCCAGTCAACTCCCGGACCACCAACAGGTCAACACCTGTCAGCAGTTCCGGGCGTAGCGGGGACGCGTGGAAGGTCGCAGGATGGGTCACTGCCGGACGCAAGTTGGCGAACAAGCCCAGCTCCCGACGCAGACCAAGGATGGCCTGTTCAGGACGCACCTTCAGCGAGGGATCCGAGTAGCGAGGATCGCCGATGGCACCGAACAGCACGGCATCCGAGCGGCGTGCCAACTCGAGAGTGGCGGGCGGGAGCGGGTCGCCGTGTGCGTCCATGCCGGCTGCCCCGACTGGCGCCTGCTGCAACTCGAACGCATGGCCGAACTTCGTGCCGATTACCTCCAGGCAGCGGGCGGCTTCCGCCACCACCTCCGGGCCGATCCCGTCGCCGGGCAGGACGGCAATCAGGGCCTTCACTTGCGTTCCCGTTGCTCGTATTCCTCGATGGCAGGCAGGCGGGACAGCAGGAAACCGAGTTCATCGACTCCGTTTAACAGGCAGTAGCGGGCGAAATTCTCGAGCGGAAAGGACACCTCACGCTGGTCGGGCAGGCTCAGCACGCAGCGCTCCACGTCAACCGTCACCTCGGCACCCGGATGCTCGAGAAGCCAGGCGTGGGCCTGCTCGTCGACGATCACCGGGACCAGCCCGTTCTTGAGTGCATTGGAGCGAAAGATGTCGGCGATCTCCGTGCTGATGACGGCTCGAAAACCGAAATCCACCAGCGCCCACGGCGCATGTTCGCGGGAGGAGCCACAACCGAAGTTGCGCCCTGCGACCAGCACCGAGCGGCCCACGGCTTCCGGAGTGTTGAGCAGGAAGTCGGGCCTCGGCTGACCCTCTGCGTCGTAGCGCCAGTCGGCGAACAGTGCTTTGCCGAGTCCATCGCGGGTGGTGGTGGTCAGGAAACGGGCCGGAATGATCTGGTCGGTATCGATATTGGTCGAGGCCATGACCAGGGTCCGCGAAGTGATCGTTGTTACGCTGTCCATGGCTGCTCCTCAGGCCAGCAAATCGCGTGGGTCGGTGATCCGACCAGTCACTGCGGAGGCCGCAGCCGTGAGCGGGCTGGCCAGCATCGTTCTGGCCCCGGTGCCCTGGCGACCCTCGAAATTACGGTTGCTGGTGCTCACAGAGTAGCGTCCCGAGGCAACCGTGTCGCCGTTCATGCCGAGACACATCGAGCACCCGGATTCTCTCCATTCCGCCCCCGCATCGATGAACACCTGATGGAGGCCCTCGGCCTCCGCCTCCCGCTTGACCTGCTGGGAGCCCGGCACCACCAGCATGCGTACGCTTTTGTCCACCCTGCGTCCCCGCAACACGCGGGCGACCTCGCGCAGGTCCGACAGGCGCGCGTTGGTGCAACTGCCGACGAAGACCACGTCAATCGGCTTGCCGGCCATGGGCTGGCCCGGCTCGAAGCCCATGTACTGCAGGGACTTGTGAAACACTGCGTCGCCGCTGGCGGGAATGACTCCCGTCACCGGTACCACCATGCCGGGATTGGTGCCCCAGGTGATCATGGGCAGGATCTCCGTCGCATCCAACTCGAGGACGCGGTCGAACCTTGCACCCGGTTCGGTGTGCAGTGCCCGCCAGGCTTCCAGCGCTGCATCCCAGGCCTCGCCCTGCGGTGCCCGTGGCCGCTCCTGCAGGTAGTCGAAGGTCGTCTGATCAGGCGCGACCATGCCCGCCCTGGCACCGGCCTCAATGGACATGTTGCAGACCGTCATCCGCTGTTCCATCGACAGGGCCTCGATGGCCGGGCCGCGATACTCGATGACGTGCCCGGTACCGCCCGAGACTCCCAGGCGGCCGATGATGGCCAGCACCAGGTCCTTGGCGCCCACGCCCGGCGCCAGGCGTCCGTCGACTTCGACCGCCAGAGTCTTCGGCTTGCGCTGCAGCAGACACTGCGTCGCCATGACATGACCCACCTCGGTGGAACCTATCCCAAACGCCAGCGCGCCAAAGGCGCCGTGGGTACTGGTATGGCTGTCACCGCAGACGATGGTCTTGCCCGGCTGGGTCACCCCCAGCTCAGGTCCGATGATGTGCACGATGCCCCGGCGCTCGCTCTTGAGGCCCAGCAGTTCCACGCCAAAGGCCGCAGCATTGCGCTCCAGGGCCTCGACCTGGTGGCGGGCTGACTCGAGCCGGATGGGAATTTCTCCGAACAGCTGGGCGCGATCGGTCGGCGTGGAGTGATCCAGCGTGGCCAGGGTACGGTCCGTACGGCGTACCGGCAGGCCGCGCTCGCGAAGTACGCTGAAGGCCTGGGGCGAGGTGACCTCGTGGGTCAGGTGCAGGTCAATGTAAAGAATGGCCGGCGTGTCCGCCGTTTCCGCCACTACCTCGTGAGAGGCCCAGACCTTTTCAAACAGCGTGCGTGCCGGCATGTGGACTGATCCTCCTGACTCTTAAACCGCCGCCTGCGCGGCCCTCGCGGTCCGGTACTCGCCCAGGGCCTGCTGGCGGTCGCGACCCAGCTCGACCCGGTTGATCACCTCGAGGAAAGCCCGTACCCCGGACTCGACGATGTCCGTCGTGACGCCGGTGCCGCGGTGGGTGCGGCCCTCGTGCTGAACAGTCACCAGCGCCTCGCCCTGCGCGTCCTCGCCGCCGGAAACGCTGCGGACCTCGAATTTGCGCAAATCGAGCATCAGGCCGGTAATCGTCTCG
>Ga0222714_10005534_pt1 | contig 11978 bp, 11 predicted proteins | sample C33_3DmetaG_FD_165048 | JGI IMG/M metagenome (GOLD analysis project Ga0222714, IMG submission 165048) | Estuarine water microbial communities from San Francisco Bay, California, United States - C33_3D | ecosystem: Environmental > Aquatic > Marine > Unclassified | place: USA: California... | reverse complement strand
CTTGATAATCTCTTCTAAGAACTTAAGTTCAGCATCATAATACCTAATCTTCATATCCACTTTGGTCAATCGCTCATCGGCATCTAGATACCTCTGTATGGCGTCTTTCTCCCGAACCTTGTATGGAAATGGTTCTTCCTCATACACCTCTGGTTCTGCCTTTCCTGTGTAGAAGTTATGGCGTTCCAGTTTGACTTTATTATATTGTTCTCGTGCTTTTTCGCGCAGCAAAGTAATCGTATTATACAGAGTATAATACTTGGCGTGAAGTTGTGGAATCTTCAGAGATTCATCATGTAAGTTATCAGGATCAATGACAGCATCTTTCTGCCACATTTCCTGAATTTTATCAAGATCCATTAAACGGAAGAAGTCAGTTGATATACAGTATACTTGAAAGTTGCCTGTGCTGTAAAGTAGTTCACATCTGTTGACGTAGCATCAAAGTCCAGAGAACTTAACGACACTGGGAACATATCAAGGAATTTTACTTTTGCAACTTCATTAAAGTTACTGTTTAAAATGCGAAGTGTACCGTCTGCAAATTGTTCTTTCATATCTCTCATGCCTTCATCATCTGATGTCAAAGTCTTAAACTGTTGTCCAGTTTCTGGAAATCCAAGACCATACATCCAATCATGGACAACTTTATAGTTTTCCATGTTTTCATCAACCAAGAACTGAATAGTTAAATCACCAAATGTCAGTTTTTCTCCTGGAATATCAATATCTTTCAGATATGAGGGTTGAGTTGCTGTTGCTAAAGTAATTTCTGGTATTCTAGCAGTATTGCAGAAGAAATCAACTTTCGGATATTTTCCAAGATTAAACTTGAATCCAATACCAGAAAGGAAGTTTCTATTATTAATCTGGTTTGCCCAACTGCAACTATTAGACATCAATCTTTTTATTTGTATTTAGATAAAAAAAGGGGTCCTTTCGGACCCCTGAGAAATATGTGTACCTAGATCACATGAGGTTGTTGACCTTGACTCTTCTGTAGTAACGGTTGGTGTTACGCTTAAGAACGCCAACGCCTGCATCAGTGCCTTCAGCGAATGGGTTAGCAACAATACCGTAACGGGTCTTGAAGCCAATCTTGGGCTGGAAGGTGTCCTGACCAACGGCACGAACCATTTGGAGAGGAACGTATGGGCAGTAGAAGAGACCTGCGTCATAAGGGGAAGCACCCTTATAACCAGCAACGTAGTACTGGGACTCAGCAGAGTTTGCAGCATAAGGATCGATATAAACACGATACTTACCAGCAAGAACACCAGCGAAGGTGTTACCAGTGTCATCAACGTTCAGGTTAGCGTTGAGTGCAGGGGTGTAGTCGAGAACGCCTGCCATGGTCAGAGCGGAGGCAACGTCTGCAGAGCAGAGGATCATGTTGCCCTTTCCTCTACGAGTGCGCTGTGCAATTGCGTTAGCGTCGCGCTCGATTTGGAAGATAAGACCCTTGAACTTCTCAACAGACCAACGACCGTTGGAGTCAACGTCGAGGTCGAAAGTACCACCGTTAGCAACGTTTGCTTGTGCGCCAGGCTCAGCAACGTTATAGATGGTTCTGATGACTTCGCGGTTGATCTCAGCCAGAATCTCAGTGGAGAGAATGTTGGCGAGTTCTGCTTCAGCGTTCAGACCGTGGATTGCCTTCAGGTCTTGTGCAAGCTCAAGGCTGTATTCTGCCTTCAGTGCGCGTGACTTGGCGGTAACGGTGACCTTCTCGATCGAGAATGCCATCTCGTTGAAGTGACCAGCACCATCGCCCAGATCTTCTGCCTGGTCGGTACGCATACCCTGACCTACGTTGTAGGTGAGAGCGTCGCCAGTTTGAGGAACAGTTGGGTCAAGTGCGCCAGGGTTAGCACCACGCTGAGTGGTAGTACCCAGACCAACAGCACCGTTGGTCCAACCTTGGGTGTTGTTGAAGGATGCAGACTGACCAGAGAATGCGGTATCTGCTTCACCGAACAATGCTTCGGTTCCGGACTGACCGGTGTACTTCGAACGCATTGCGAAGATGAGTCCAGTAGGACCACTCATTGGTTGAACGCCAGCGAGGTCATAAGCGACCAGGTTAGGCATTGCGCGTCTGATCAGGGAGATCAGAACGGGGTCGAAACCAGCGACAGTACCACCATCAGCACCACCATTGTGTGCGGAGGTGAAACCACCATTGCCAACAGCGTTGGTTGGTGACTCGGAGAGGAATGCTCTTTCCTCACGGAGGGTTTGCTCTTGGTTCTCAAGCAGGACAGCGGTGACAGCTCTACGGTGTGAATCCTTGATTGGATCCATTCCTTGATAGTCAAGGATAGGTGCCCACTTCTCCTGCAGAGCTTCTGAATTGAAACTATGCATTTGAAATTAAACCTCTTAAAAAGTTAGTTTGAATGTTTATGATCTAAAAATCACTTTTTAGCAGCTCTGGAGAGAGTCTGCAGATAGGCTTGCATCATTGGGGAAACTTCTTCCGAAATTACCTCATTGGTAGAAACCTCTTCTGAAAGATTCTCGGAGGTGCTTTTTGGAGTACTAGCGTGCTCTGGGAAGTAAGACTTTCTCAGAGTTACCAGTTTCTCACGATAGTCTGAATCACTTTCAAACTCAACATTTTCTGCGAGAGTAGCGAGCTTGTCCTTTTGAGTGTCTGCAAGACCCTCAGATACCTCTGCAAAGATTACATCGGCGGTTGACTCGGCTAATCTACGATTCAGAGCGACGTTTCTTTCGATCTGCTCGTTGAGTTTACCTTCCATTTCATCTAGTTTATCTACCATGCTCTCAAGTACATCATATTTCTCGTCAGGGATAGTTACATAATGTTCTTCAAAAAGACCCTTCATGCCAGTGACGAAGGATTCAGTGATTTCGTTCTTGAGACCTTGCTCAACTGCGAGTACGTTCTCTTGGAACCACTCATCAGCAACGTACTCAAGATATGAGTCGAGGCGCTCAGAGAGTTCTTCTCTGATTGCAACAACTTCTTCGACAAGGGCATTCTGATAAGTCTCATGGAGAGACTCTTGCATTTCTGCAACTTTGCTTCTGACTGCCGCTTCGAAAATTGTACGTGCTTTTTCTTCGAACTCTTCGGAGAGCTCTTCGCCTTCGAGAAGTGCTTGAACATCAGCTTCGATGTCAATACCTTCTTCGACGAGTTCTTCTTCTGTTTCGTCCGCTTCGGCAACAACTTTATCAGCTGCTACTTCCTCTTCGGAAACAACCTCTTCTTCGGTTGCTTCTGCTTCGGAAACTACTTCCTGATCTTCATCAACTTCAACCTCTTCAGCGCGTGCAGCTCTCATGTTGACTACATCTTTAACTTGCTTCAGAGTTGCACCAGGTGTTCTGAGTGCATTAGAATCATCATCAGGTCTTGAATTTTCGGGAGTAGGACCGCCGAGATCCTCAACAGGAATGCCAGCAGCATTCATTGGTTCGGCAGGTGCAGCCCCTTTGGTTACTACGTTTTCCATTTCTTGTAAATTGCTACCAACGGACATTTGAATATGTGATTAATTAAATAATCTTTATTTATTTATAAATCAAAGATTTGAGAGAAATTCGTTGAATAAATTCAACTTATGCTCTTCGAGTGCTCTTTGATCGACGAGAGTATTAATACGTCTCTTTGTTTGTTCTGCGAGTTGTTCACGAAGGATTCCTCCTTCCCAAACCCACTCTTTTCCTTCCATGATTCCATTGACAAAAGCGTCAGGTGCGGAAGGATCTGCAACAATATCAGCAGCAGTTGCTAATTGAAAATCTTCACCGACAACTTTATGACCTTCGCTTGTAGTTTGAAGTGAACCTACACCACGAGAAGAAACGCCAAGCATTACTCCTTCATCAAGAAGAGAAGACGCAATCTTGCCCATGGGGGTTGAAAGAATGCAAGCCTTTCCTCTGAAGTTGTTACCTTCTTGGACCAGAGAAGTAATCTTGTGTGAAACACGGTCAAGGTTGACGGTAGGACCATCGGGGTGACCGAGTTCGCCAAGAGCACGACCCTTGTTTACGAAGTTTTCGCAGTAGCGATCAACTTCTCTTGAAAGAGTCGAAATGGGATACATTCTCCCATTACGGTTCTTGATTTCACCTTGAAGGAATACACCTTCAATATACAGTTTTTTGTTAGCACCTGTACCTTCGGTGATAACTTTTACGTTAGTGACTTCTTCTGTGATAAGTTTCATTGTTATCTACCTGAGTTTGCGTCTACTTGGGTTCCTGTAAGTGCAGCGTCACCTCTCAGTCCTTGACCTACATCTAAATGAATTACAACACCACTAGATGCTGGAACTACTAAAGTGCCTAAATTGGCATCATCAGCAGAATTTCTAAGAGTTACTGTTTTATGGGTAGTAGCATCAGTATTTGCTACCCAAACTGCAGTTGATGATGTAAATTGTGTTGTGCCAGACAGTGCAGCAGCAGTTCCTATAATTTTCATTATTCAGATTCCTCTTCTGTATCTGTTTCGTATTCATCAACTACTTCATTTTCATATTCATCCTGAACTTCAGGATATTCAAATTCTTGACCGAACATTGCGTTTGCAATATAAGGTCTTGCAATGTCAATACGTTCTGCTGCTTTCGCATACAGAATTTCTTTCATTTTGTCGCTAATGTCGTTTGGAGAACCACCCGTAGCGATCAAATCGATAACGTCGTCCATAAAAATTCAATATGTTAATATACTATATTTATAACTCAGCCTTTTTGGTGTCTCTTGAGTACTGCCTATCAATTTTTGCTGCAGACGCTTCAAGATCTGGTTCTTGTGGAACTTGACCCATTCCCATAGCGTCAGCACCCATACCTTGCATACCAGATCCGTCCCCACCTTGCATTGATGGATCCATTGGTTGTGGAAGTGGTTGACCAGTAATTGGATCGATTGTTGATGGATCTGGAATGATTCCTTTTTGAATCTCATCTTCAATCTGAGTATCGATCTCAATGATTTCTTGATCAGTTTGACGAAGGACTCTTTTTCTTACATATTCGGTAGAGTAATACTTACCAATGTAAGGTTCAATAGTTGCAAGAATACCGAGACGATTTTGAACGAGTTCGGATTCTTTAAGTTCGGCAAACTGATTATCATACAAGAAGTCATATTGAATATGATCTCTCATAACTTCCCAATCTTCGGGAGTCACAACGTTCTTGAGAATCAATTGCGTTCTCAGCATGTCATTAAACATCTGAGCAAAACGCTTTCTCAGACGACCAACAAACTTAGCAAACTTAAGTTCGTCTCTCAGAATCTCAGAAGAACGACCAAGGTTAAAACCACCATCGGCAGCAATTCTTGACTCTGGAACTCCAAGTGCTCTATAGAGTTTCTTTTGGAAATACTCAATATCAGCAAGTTCACCAAGGTTTTGTCCGCCTGGGAGTGTAGTGATTTCTGTACCACGACCACCTTCACGGCGAGGTAACCAGAAATCTTCAAGCATACTCATAAACTTACGATCGTCACGAACTTCACCAGTTTGTGCGTTATAGACTAGTTTATTTCTGTAGCGAGACATAACCTCTTTGAGGTATTGCTCTGCTTTTACCTTGGGAAGATTACCAACGTCAATATAGAAAATGCGACGTTCTGGTGCTCTCGAAAGTCTGTAAATAACCAAGGAATCTTCAATCATTCTCAGTTGATTGAGAGCCTTGATTGCTTTGTGGAGATATGAAAGAACAGTATTCTTATTTCTATCTACAAGACCTGAAGTGCAATAAGTGATTGAATCTTTTGCAATCTTTACTGCCTTCGAACCACCACGCGCTGCTGCCATTGCGGAGGTTGGATAACTTGGTGAAGGTGTGTATTGAAAATACTCTTCAAATTCTGGACCATTTAAAACGTCTTCACCCTTTCCATTGATTCTTGCGTAACCAGTATCTAATTGATTACCAGCACTCTTCTTTTCTTGGCGAATATATTTGATCTTCAGGGGATCAATATATCTTAATTCTTGAATCCCTGCTTGGGGATTCTTCATATCAATAACTTTCAGATAATATACTCTACCATCAACATACCAGTTGCGGAATATTTCGTGCGATTTGCGATCGAAGTCTAAAATTTCTTTGAGATATTTGAACTCTGCTCTAATCTTAGCCTTAAGACCTTCGCTTGCATTAAGATTAGAAAGTTCGATCTCTACTGGGGAATCATAAAGATCGCTAACGATTGCTTCGTTAACAACGTCTTCAATAGCACCGTCACACTCTGGGTGCAGTGCCATTTCTCTATATCTTTTAATTAAATCATGCTCTGTTCGATATACACCTTCAATATCGACATATTGACCATAGAATCCACTAGAAATATAGTTATCAACCCCGTCCTGATTAGTTTCAGGAACGGGGGAGATAACCGAAGGTGATTTATTCTGTTTGTCGTCAATAGAAAAACCAAAAAGTTTTGCCATAGTATAAAACTAAGTACCCTTTATTCTTCTATTTAGTTGATGTCTTCACCACCAGCATTTGCACCAGTGCCCTTAGTAGCTTCCCACCACTGAACTTGAAGTTCAACGGTGAATTCTTGGATACCTTGAGCATCATAAGAAAGTTCAATTGGAGATACCTGAGTTGGGAACACATCGTAGAAACGATATGATCTCAAGGTAGAACCATCACGGTCTAACTGATAAACATAAGCATCTGCTTGATAGTCTGCTGGATTAACCAGACCAGTGTTATCAGATACTCTGTTGATAGTGTTCATCCAACGCTCGAAAGCAGAGCGAATGGAGAAGTCGGTATCGTTGAGAACAGTGACGGTCCAGGAATCGAAGGTTCTATCACCTGCGATTTTCAGAACACGACCTCTGAAAGGAACTTCAATTTGGGCAATGTTGGATGCAGGCATGTTTGCACCCTTGACCAAAAATCTTGACTTCTCAAGAACAACTGAGTCTGGTTGAGCAGCGTCAGGGAAAGTAAGAACGACTTCAAAGAGGTTGGCGCGAGCGCCACCACCCGTTAACTTACTCTTGAAGTCAGTAATTTTTCTTAGTGGGGGTGGATTAATTTGATTTCTAGCTGGCATTTGTTTTAACCTCTAATTGAATTAAACGGAGCCGATTACTTCTTCAAATGCAACACCAGTTCTGGTGGCGATGAAGGTCAGACCGATGAAGTTGATCGATCTTGCAGGTTTAATGAAGATATCTGCTACGAACTCATTGTTGTCAATGACTGCAGCAGTATTGTTGGTCTCATCACAGATAACGACATAATCAAAGATGCCTCTCTTGGACTGAACATCACGGAGGAATGGTTCAATAATGTTCACAAAGTTGGTTCTTGTGATTTCATCGTTGAACTCGAACAGGAAGTCCTTAGCAGCAGCAGAGATTGCGTCTTCCAGATAGATGAACAAGCGACGAACGTTGATTCTATCGAATGCGGAAGACTTACCAAATCCAGTCTTATCACCGAAGAGGATGATTCCTGCTCCAGGGGAGAAGATAACTGGGTTGATTCTATTTGTATAGAGAATGTCTCTCTGTTTTCTTCCTGGGTTGTATGCCAGTTTAACTGCATTCAGGATTGCTCCTCTTGAAGTTCCAGCAGGTGAGAACCATGGGAACTGCTGAACGTCTGTTCTGGCACAAGTACCAGCAACGTCACCATTCAGAGGAACATAGCGGAATGTGTCATTGAAGCGGTCGTACATGTACTTATAACCACTATCAAAGACTCCATATGTTGTGGAGGTGATTGGAGCATAGAAACCTACGACATTGTTGGTGATTGTATCGATATCATTGACCGTTACAGTTCCAACAGTGTTATCAGTTAAGAATGCTTGTCTGTATGGCGAAATGAATGCAACAGCATCCTTTCTTGCTTCCGCAACTGCAATACACTTGTTAGCAAGTGCTTGTGCCTGCTCTTTGCTGTAGTTTGCAGAACCCATGAGAATGAAGTCTACTTCATACTCTTCAGTGTTCTCAAACTTAGTATATCCAGACTGAATATCATCAAGTCCAGAATAGAGTGACATTGCAGTGGTGAGATCCGTCTTACCCTGATAGTTAAGACCACCAGCGAGTGTCAGACTGAGTGAACCAGCACCAGCAAAGTTAACGCCGTCAGCATCTTGATCCCAACCAGCGTCAGCATCAAGTTCAAATTGTGAAACACCATTGTCACTGAAAGCGATAGTTGTAACTCCAACAGGAGCAGAACCACCGAAAATGTATTCAGAGTTGGTGAAGAGATACTTTCTCCAGTAAGAAGGTGAACCAACAGAGAATTCTGCGTCCTTCGCCTTAGAAAGATTCAGGTGCTTCTCAAGGATTGATCCAGCATTACCAGTGATTGTTCCTTTGTCGTCAATGACAACAACGTGTACTTCGTCAAATCTACCACCTCTAGAGGCGACATAATCGGAAGTTCCAGGTCTGTTTGATAATGCATCCCACTCAAGAGATCCAACAGAAAGGCTAATTGATTGATTCTCAAACCAATCCTTCTCTCCAATGTATGATCTGGAATAAAGTGGTGCGTTTACTGAACCAGTTGCATCAGTGTGAATGCCAATGCTACCTACGTTAGGAAGAGCATAGACACCGTTTTGCTGATAATCAACGTCTGTTGCAGTTCCAGCAGCAGAAACGTGCTTAACCAGTTTTACTGAAATTTGATTGTCGCTTGCGATTTCAGTAATAACTCCCTGGAAGTATCCATCCAGTAAAGAAGTTGTTCCTGCACCAGCAACAACGGTCCCTGCGGGCACTGCAGCGGTAAATCCGTATCCTACTGAAATGTCAGTACCAATGCCAGTAGAGGTCAGAATCTGGTCTGCTCTACCGTCAATGATAGCAACCTTAATTCCGTTTGCCCAGGTTCCTGGATTTCTTGCAGCAACGGTTACGTTCGTGATAGCATTCTCGTCATAACCGAGTTGCTCATAATGTTCTGTGCTCTTGATCTTAATGCTTGAAGCAGCACCTACGAATGCGTTCTTCAGTTGCTGATCATCTGCTCTAGAAACTCTAAGAGTTCCACCGTAAGCAAGATAAGATGAGGCAACCATCCAGTGTTCGTAGTGCTTATCGACTGAGTATGGTCTGCCGAAAGTGTCTAAGAGGTCATCCTCATTTTCGATCAATTGGGGAAGATCGACAGGTCCTTTTGCGAATGGAGCAACAAGCGCCCCAACCGAACCAGAAACTGGATCGACTCTTCCAATGGTTAAGTCAACTTCTCTTACTACAATTCCAGGAGATGCTAAATTTAGAGGCATCTTGGTGTTCTCCTTGGTCCAGAATTATCTGAAAATATTTATGAAAATACCTATTTTTAGTGGGGAATTTGGACGTGATATCTACCAATCAGGATATTCCCAATTTTCTGAGCACTTTTTAACCCTGTGCTTAGTGCAATCTTTGCACTCATAAGAATATGAAGATGCTACTGGACCCCTATCTTTCCTTGTTCTATAAAAACCGTCGATAAGATTTTTTCTCTCACCACATACTCTACACTCCCTTTCATAGAGGAGAAGATGACCTAATTTTAGTTGGTCGTCAAAGTTCATTAATAATACTCCCACATAAATGAACGATCTCCATATTCGTCAGTATGCCATCTGTCTCCATTCGAATCTGTAAATGATGTCATTTCACTAATTCCGTCGTCTAGGAATCCAAATGGTGCCATATCCTGTTCTATCTGATTTTTCTGTTCTTCGTATATTCTTTTGCGGACATCGTTGTCCGTCATTTCTTTAAAGTAATCTTGTGCTACTAACCATGAGAAAATAACAAGACACATTGCCAAGTCATCATTACAACCTTCTTCTGCTTCGAATGAATTGTGCTTTTGTGCAAATGTTGTAAGTTCTGATATAATATCATAGTCTAGTGTTAATAACTTATCATCTTCTAAAAGAGTCTTTAGGTTTGAACAACCAAGTTTTTTAACTTGTGCTGTTGTTCTTACACCCATTTGGGATTTCTTACCAGAAAAACCATGACCAATCACTTGCCCTGCACGACCCCTCATTGCCGCCATAAGCATATTTTCATACTCTAAGTCGTAGTGGAGAATATTTGCCACCTGCTCTCCAATATCATTAACCTCTACCAATACCCAAGCATTATTATAACCTTTTAACGTTTCCAGTATGACACTTGGAAACAACATTGGTTTAATTTCATTATTTCTATATTTTGCTACAATTTTGTAAGGAAACTCCGTGATATCAAACAGAACAAATGCAGAATAATCATTACCCAATCCGCGAGCAACGTCAACTGTCATAAGATAATTGTGCTCTGCTCTTGGTCTTTCATAGATATCCAAACCAGCATTTCTCTGAATAGGATCTTCGTAAACAAGATTGCGAAGTTTTGCTGGATTGATGAGAGTGTTAACCGAACCTAAGAATTCACACTCAAACTCAACCTTGAACTGTTGCTCTGAAGTGTTAGCAATAGTTTGTTCTTTCCATGCCTCATCTCTGCCTGGAACTTCAGACCAGTGAACATCCGTTGGAGTATATTCATTCTTACCTCTCTCCGCATCATGCCACATGCGGTAGAAGTGATTCATACCGCGAGGGGTAGAAACGATAATTACCTTTGTGCTCTGTCCAGAAGAAATAGTAGGATAAACAGAGGCAAAGAAGTCATCAGCAATGTGATTCGGGATGAACGCGAACTCGTCAAGAAAGATGACATTATAGGATCCGCCTCGGACAGCAGATGAAGAAGTAGAGTTAGACGAAATCTTGGAGCCATTTTCTAGTTCTAAACTACCTTTGTTCCATGATATAATACCCTGTTGCATCCACTTTGGCAAGTTTTCGTATGCAAGTTGTAACCTACCAAGAAGGTCTCTTGCCGTTGATGCCTTGTTTGCTAGGATGGCGATGTTAACATTATCGTTAAAAACAGCGTAGTGCAGAAGATATGATACACAAGTAGTAGACTTACCAGTCTGACGTGGCATCTTACAAATATTAAATCTGTTATCATGGAAATTCTGGATAAGTTTTTCCTGAAACGGATACATACTGAAAGGCACTAGACCATGGTCAAGAGAAACAATCTTGATATAGTTTCTGGCAAAATAAACTGGGTCTTCTTTACACTTTAAGAACTCAATAATTTGGTCTTCTGTAAACTCAATCTGTGTATTTGCTTTCTTAAGATTTGGGTTTCCTAAATAGACTTCACTCATAATAAATCTCCTTTTTAAAAATTACCTTTGTTCAATCCAGTTAATAACTGCAAGTGCTGCTTTGTTGGTATTAGGAGAAGCACAAGCAAGAGTATAAATGTCACTGATTGTTCCAATACCACTTCTACCTATTTGAAGTGCTGCCTTTGAATCAATTTCTATCAATTGGGCTCCACCACCAACAGTAAATCCATTTAAAAGAGCGGTCCCACCAGTCAATGCAGTTGCAGTAGTATCATATTGAATAAATGAGTTTGGATCTGGATGATTTTGCCAAGATGCTCCAGTTAATGTTGGATTTTCAAGAAGTTTCCAATATACATTAGTATTATCATTCGTTGCTGCTTGTAGAGACCTTAACAGCATCACTGCAGATAACTGAGTTGATTTTAATCTAAGACTTATAATCGGATAAAATGTATTTGCTGACGGCATTGTTGTTCCCGTAATGGGATTTCCAATACTTAAAAGAGCTCCAAGTTTCTCTGGTTCTCCTTCTTGAATCAGAGAATTAGAACCTTGATAGATGTAATGAGTGCCAGCAACTCCTGTTACATTCTCAATCTCCATACGAATTGGAAGGAATGGACTTCTACACCAAACTAAATCATTGACATTTGAGTTCTTAAATTTATGGCTAACAATAGTCTCATTTTTCATTAACCAATTAAATGTTACACCACCTGCACCATACCATTCATAGTTAATGGAAATCATCTGCTGTTTTGTAGCATCAGCAGTTACACCAGTATATCCATT
>Ga0222714_10005533_pt1 | contig 11980 bp, 5 predicted proteins | sample C33_3DmetaG_FD_165048 | JGI IMG/M metagenome (GOLD analysis project Ga0222714, IMG submission 165048) | Estuarine water microbial communities from San Francisco Bay, California, United States - C33_3D | ecosystem: Environmental > Aquatic > Marine > Unclassified | place: USA: California... | reverse complement strand
GTAGTTAAAGATGAGGAACTTCCATGGGCTCATGTTCTTGTTCCTCTAAACTTTGGTGCTGGTGAAGGTGGTTCTGGAATTAGTTTTAATCCCAGAGGATCTGAAGCTGTCATTGGATTTTTTATGGATGGTGATGATGGTCAGCAACCTGTTGTTATTGGAGCATTGTTCTCTGGAGCATCAATTGAACATCCAAATAATTTTGATCTTGGTACAAATGGATTCAAACCATTCAAACCTAAAGATCAAATAGTAAATTCATCAAACCAGCCTGCTGATGGAACAAAGACCCCAGACTCTGGAATTCCTTTAGCAAATGGAAGAACTGCAAACAATAAGGAAAGTAAAAAGCAAGCAGCAGGAGCACCAGGGTCTGCACCAGTAGTAACTATTGTCCCACAATGTAAGGAAGGAACAGACACTGTTTCTCAAATTGCTAAAGCACTTAGAAAATTTATTTACTACTTGAATACTGTTCAAAACTATATCAACATCTATGTAAACCCTACTTTAAATTATATTCAAAATATACCTGCTTTGATTCAAGAGACAGCAACAGCAATCAGTGATGGTTTATCTGAATATACTAAGATTGCTAGGGATTATATTATTGAACAACTATATCAAGGACTGAAGAATGTTATTGAAAAACTTTTACCAAAGGATGCTATTTTAGCAAAAAAACTTGCAGTAGATAAAGCAGTTGATGGCATTTGGTGTTTATTTAAAAATATTTTAAAGAAAATATCAGGATTTGTTTTTGATTTCCTTGGACAAATGGTAGGAAAGGTAGTCAGTATTCCCATTTGTGCAGTTGAATCATTTATTGGCAGCATGATGCAGACCATTGGAAATGAAATTGCCAATGCAATTGGACCAATCCTACAAGAATTAACATCTGTTGTTGGAGAAACTGTGGGTCAAATTTCAGGGTATATTGCAAAGGGAATCACTTATGCAAAGACCATTCTTTCATTCTTTTCATGTGAAGATGGGCAATGCAAGAAACAATTTGATTATGAGATGAATAAAGGATATGTTCCTAAAGGATCAGTAAACTTCCAAAAGATCTTAAATTATTCTCCAGCACAAGGAGTAAGAAATCTTTTCTCTGATGGTAAGGGAGAATTTGCAAGTTGGTTGGGACAAAATAGTGGAGGGGAACCTAGTGAGGATGTACTCTCTGCTCTTGGATTAACCAAAGAACAATTTGCAGCATACTTTGAGTGTGATGGAACCACTCTGAATTGTGGACTACCAAAGGTAACATTCTTTGGTGGATTTGGTGGAGGTGGTGGAACAGGAGCAGTTGTTGTGGATGTTCTTGGTCAGATAATGGGAGTAAATATCAAAGATCCTGGATCAGATTATACCACTGCACCTTATGTAACATTTGAAGATGCATGTAATACTGGTGGTGGTGCAAGAGGTAATGTGATACTTAAGGATGGTAAGATAGATTCGGTCTACATGGTTAGCAATGGAATGGAATATCTTGGACCTGTTGGTGATGATAGATGCCAGACTAATCCTATTGGAGATGATGGTAAAGAATACACTGCCTACATCTCAGATGTTATCATTATTAATACTGGAATAGGATACACAGAAGAAGATTTAATCTATAACATCTATTGTGACACTGGAGTTGAAATCTATCCTATTGTTGATCCAGATGGTAGAATTGTTGATACAAGAATTGTAAATCCAGGAATTATAAGAACTGTCCCTGAGTTGGCAATAAATACTACAACAGGATCAGGTGCAATATTGGTTCCTGTTCTTAAGTTTGTAGAGGTTGGTCAGATTCCTGAAGATAGACAACCAGTAAGACAAGTTATTCTTTGTGCTGATAGATAATGGCAACACCTCAAAAACCAGAAGAAAAAGAAGTAACAGGGTTATCCATAAGTGATCCTAAAGATGGAACTCTTTTTATTGGAGAGTCTGTTTCTAAGGAAAGGACAAGACAGGTAGAATTACATTCTACTTCTGGTGCTCACTTAAAACTTTATAAGGATGGTGGATTTGAACTTAGTGGGGAACCAAATGATGGTGGAGATAATATTGTAAGTAGATCATCTAAAGGTTTGTTTATCGTCCAAGAGGGTGGTGGAGATCCTGAGGACCCTGGTGGAATTAGAATTGATGCTGGAAGTGGGGTCATCACTCTTAGAGCAAGAGAAATTAGATATGAAACTTCTGCAGCTGATGAGCCAATGGTGATCAGATCTGCACAAAACATTGTAATTGAAGCACAAGATAGTATAAGAATCAATGCTGCCAATGTTGCTATTGGTGCTAGAAATAAACTACTTTTAGCATCTAAAGGTTCCATTTATATGAAAGGAGTTGGTGGTGTTACTATTATTGAACCAAAAGCAGCATTAATCCCAACAAATCTTTCTGAGTTTGTGGATAAAATAATGTCTGAAGTAGTTTTTGGAGGTCTATAATGGCATATATTAATAATATAGATGCAGAAGGAATTCAGGCAGGTGCTGCTGCTGCTCCCCCATTAGCAACTGTTGATATTTGGCAAAGCATTGACCCAACAAAACCATTTGCCCTACAGACAACTGGTATAAACAATCTCAATGGATTGACTAATCAAATTGGAACCCACAATGCCTTTGGATTATCTAATGCATTTGGTTCTCACTTAAAGTTTGGTGCTAGTAATTCCTTTGGAATGAAAGCAGATCTTGGGGTCAAAGCAGATGCTATTATTAAAAAATTTGAGGGAACTCCTACTTGGAATGCAGCATCTCCCCAAGGAAAGTTTTTTGGTAGGTTAGATATTGGTGGTAGTTTAACTGTTAATGGAACACCAGTAGAATTAACATCTGATATTAAATTAAAAACAAACATTAAACCTCTTGAAAATTCATTAGAAAAAGTATTAAATCTTAGAGGTGTAGAATATGATAGAGTTGATTATGAAAGACATCAAATTGGAATGATTGCTCAGGAAGTAGAGCAAGTCATTCCAGATTTAGTTCATGAAAACTCAGAAGGAACAAAAGTTTTAGAATATACCCACTTAACTGCTGTTTTGGTAGAAGCAGTTAAGGAACAACAAAAGCAAATTGAAACTCTAAAGGAGACAGTTGCTGAACTGTCCACCAAACTTGCAGAGTGCTGTTCCTAGTGCTATGATGGATAGGTAAGCAAGACTATTACCTACCATGCAGATTGATCGCACCCAACTTGATGAACTCAATGGAATCCTTGAAGATGTTGCTTCTCATTTCTGTGGTGAGAATATGGTTAGTGGAGAAACTTTTTGGACCTGTGTTGAGTGCTTTGCAACTGCTAAGGTAGCAGAACTTAATGGTGAACTTGCTTATGATGGTTGACAGGATAGAAGGTTTGTTCTATACTGTTGGGGTGTGAAGGAAGTGCAGAGGCACCGTGCCTGTGAAGGGAAACCTGAGGCTGGGTAAGTCCTCTATTTGCTCGTGTATCCCAACAGGAAGAGGAAATCGACTTAAAATCGATCAAGTGTGGGTTCGAATCCCACCACGAGTATTATAAATTTGTTATTGATGAAACTGGAAAGTTTTATGAATTTAATTCAAATGATTTAGTAAATTATAAAAATTCAATTACTCTATTTCAAAATTGACTTTTAATTCCAAAAAAGGGGCAAAAAAAATTCCAGGTAAAAATTGCTTCCAGGGTTTTTATAACCATTCCTCATTTGCAGGATCTTGGAGGAAACTTATGATAGTGTTACTTGTAGAAATTTCTGCATTCAACTCTTCTTTTTGTCTATTAAATCCATACTGTCTTATTTGAAATCTAATTCTTTCTGCTTTCAAATAGTTCACTTTTGTAATAAGACCATTTCGTTCAGACTGAAGTGGAGTTATCTGATTTGTAAGATTTGTAATAGAAGTGGCATATCCAGTACAGTTAGTTATACCTGGACAAATTGGAGATACATCAATATCAGTTCTAGCAACACCAACATCATTTGCATATGTCCCTATTGTAGGAGTTGCAATTAAATTTTCAGTTCCAATCCCAGAATTTACTGATGTCAGGGTTCCACTAGTTGCAGAAAATGGATTTGGAGAAGTATATGAGTATCCTCTGTAAGTAACAGAATCGTTGACAACTGTAGTATTACTTAAAGATAAGTATCCAAGTCCTGTATAACCACTAGAAACAAAAGCGTAAATCCCCACTGTTCCTGTGGTATGAGATGGTGCCAAAGCTCCAGAAGTTCCATTAGAATCTATAAGATAAACATTTCCTGCAGTGGTGGAAACATATTCTCCTGCTGTATATGCAGTAGATGGCTGCCAAACTTTTATTGCAATTCCCCCACACCCACAAGCATTGGCAGTTTGACCAACATCTAAGATGGTAGATTGTAATCCTGCTATTTTGGTGTTTAATTCTACAATTCTGGCATCTATTTTTTCAATTGGACCATCAAAATAGTTTATAGTCTCTTCAATTCCATATAGTTTGAATTCTTCACCATCAGGGAGTGGATATGAAAACCCATTTTCAGTAACTACTATTTGAGCAATTTGTTCAGTATCTGAATTTATTTTCTGCTGATACAAAGATATCAATGCTTCAGTATTTGTACTAATTGCCATAAATCACAAAAGATTAGTAATGGTATTTATTGATAAATAAGACAGAAGAAAATACGTAAGGATACTCTAAAATGCCTTTAGCGAGATTAGAGAACTTTTTGAAGAATCTGAATGGTAATACTTTATATGTAGATCCAAATGAGCTTGATGCATCTGATTCTATTGAAAATAGAGGAAATTCAAGATTAAGACCTTTTAAAACCATTCAAAGGGCATTAATTGAGGCAGCTAGATTTGCTTATGTCCCTGGTACTAATAATGACTTATTTGACCAAACCACTATTTTAATTTCACCAGGAACCCACTTCATTGATAACAGACCTGGATATTGGGTAGATAGTTCTAATATTTTACGTGATGTAAATGGTGCGGCAAGAACTATTACTGAATTTAATGTATCATCAAATTTTGATTTAACTGATCCATCAAATACACTTTACATCTACAATAGTCATACTGGTGGCGTGATAGTTCCTAAAGGAACTTCTATTGTAGCTCAAGATTTAAGAAAGACAAAAATAAGACCAAAATATGTACCAAATCCTACAAATGACTCAATATCAAGAGCATCAATATTCCAATTAACTGGTGCTTGTTACATTTATGGATTTACAATTTTTGATGGAGATCCAATTGGAAAAGTTTATACTGATTATTCTACAAATACTGTAGTTCCAAGTTTCTCACACCACAAATTGACAGCATTTGAGTATGCTGATGATTCCAATAACATTGTAAAAAATAATGCAGATACTGGAAAAACTGATTTAGAAAATTATTACTATAAGTTAAGTCTTGGATTTGGTGCTCAATCTGGAAGAAGCGTAATTGATGGATACAGCAATTTCCAACCTAATGTTGATGAAAATAGAATTGTTGGAGAATTGGGTTCTGGTTCTATTATTATTACTGGAGCAGTTTCTGGTAATGGAATTACTGGAACTACTGTAATCAGTGTAACAACACAATCTCCACATAACTTAGCTCCACTCACTCCAATTATTATAGCTGGTCTTGGACAAGCAGAAGGTCCAACTACAGAATTGGAATATAACGGAAACTTTGTTGTAGCTCAAGTTACAAGTGAGACAGAGTTTACTTATTTGTTACCAAATGTTCCAACTCAAACATTGAATCCCAGCATTGTTGGATCTTCAGTAAAAGTTATTTCTGATACTGTATCATCAGCTTCTCCATATATTTTCAATATTAGTTTGAAGTCTGTTTATGGAATGAATGGTCTCCATGCAGATGGATCTAAGACCACTGGATTTAAATCCATGGTTACTGCTCAATACACTGGAATTTCCCTTCAAAAGGATGATAGAGCATTTACTGAATATGATTCAGTAACTGGTGCATATCAATTCCAGGATAATTTTGGAGTAGATAAGTTTTTACATCAATCATCCCTAGCAAAATATAGACCATCTTGGGAAACTGCACATATTAAAGCATCAAATGATGCATTTATTCAATGTGTGTCTATTTTTGGTATTGGATTTGCAAAGCAATTCGTTGCTGATTCTGGTGGAGATCAATCTATTACAAACTCCAATAGCAATTTTGGACAAATAGCTCTATTTTCCACTGGATATAAAAAAGATGTCTTAGCTAAGGATAATCATGCATATATTACACATATTATTCAACCAAAGGAAATATCAGATAGGGAAAGTGTAATTAGATATGATACTATTGATGCACCTTTAACCCAAACCTTATCACCAGATAATAGCAGAGTTTATCTAAAAGATTATACAGATTTACTTTCTCCACCAGAAAATAAAATTAGAGGATTTGTTGTTGGTGGTGCTAAAAATGATAGAATATACTACAAATCTGCTAATGTTGAATATGGGGTAGATGTAGCAAATTCTTATGGGGTAGAATATGATATTGCTTCCATTGATACAGTAACTAATATCATTACTCTTGCTGGAATTGGAACAACAAATGCTATTCCAGGAATTTCTACTGGTTTATCTGGAAGAATTACATCTAAAAATGGTATTATTCCTGATGGAATAGAATCAGAAAAGTTTTATAATATTAGATTAACTGGTGGATCTGGAATTAAATTATATGATAACTTATCAAATGCAGAAAATGATATTTCTGCAGTAAATATTAAAAATCAGGTTGGTATTGGTGCATCTAATCTCAAATTTGTCAGTAGAGTAAATGAGAAGCATGTTGGGGATATTGGACACCCAATTCAGTGGGATTCTACAAATCAAAATTGGTATGTTGGGGTAAATTCAGAATCATCTGGGGCAACAGATTTCTTCAATACCCTTTCTGCAGTAACTGGCCCTTCTCTATACATTAAAAGAAAAGTTGATAGTAGGACTTTAGAAAATAAAGCTTATAGATTTAGAATTGTAATTCCTAAAGAAGCACCCTCAGCTTCAGATATAACTCCAGGATTTGTAATTCAAAGGGCATCAAATCAGTTAAACTCTTTACTATATCAAGCAGAAAGCACTGATCTAATTTCTGCTACATCCAATGAACTTTCTACCATTAGAAATAAAGGTGCCATTGTAGATGCTTGGTATGACACTGGTGCAGTAACTGTTATTACTAGTAAGCCTCATAATTTAAATGTTGGGGATGATATCAAAATTTATAATTTGAAAAGTTCTGCTGAACCAAATCCAGTTGGTCTTGGAACTGGAACAGGATTTAATGGAGAATTTACAGTAGCTTCTGTAGTAAATGAACTGAGATTCACCTACACCATCACTAGAGATCCTGGAACAATTACTGTTGGAGTTTCAACAACACCTGCTTGGTTAACTATTAGAGATTGTGCTCAAACATCTAATTATAGGGTTCCCCCTTATACTGTTTATGATTCTAATAGAAATGATCTTCCATATTTTGTACAAAAAGATTTGCACAATGATTATCAAGTCTATGATGTAGAAACAATTAGTAAGTATGAAGAAGGAATTTCAGATGGAATTTACTATGCAACCTTAAATTCTTTCAAAAATGTTCCTAATGTTACACCATTCAATACTGATGAGTATAAACTATCTCAGAGTATTGAAAGATTTTATCCAGCACAAGATTATGATAATCCAAACTCAGATCCAGATGGAACAATATCAAAGGCATCTAGATCTACTATTGGTACAGTTGATGTAAATAATATAAGAAATAATTCCACCAAAGAAGTAGTTTCAACTTTCTTAAAAGATATTAATTATGCTAAAGCAATTTCCGGAATTACCACATATTATGATGACATAAGTTCTTCTGGAATTGCAACAATTACTACATCCAAAAATCATGGATTTGGAGGAATTTCTAGATTAACCCTTTCTAATGGATCAACTGGATTTGTAGATGGATCTTATTATGATATCCCACTTTGTGGAGGAACTGGAGAAGATGCTACCTGTTCAGTAACTGTATCTGGTGGAGCAGTAACAATAGTATCAATTCAAAACTTTGGTTCTGGATATACTGTTGGAGATACTTTAACAATCAGAGGAGTTCCTGGATCAAGTAATACTGCCTCTGTTGTAGTTTCTGCAGTAAATACCAGTGCATCAAGTCCAGATACCATTCAAATTCTTGGTTGTGCAGAATCAGAAAATAATGGAACATTTATTATTAAGTCTTTAACAAAGAATACTATTACTTGTTATAATAACTCTGCAAAAGTAGAAACCCCTGAGCAAGGGATAGTATGTTGGGGTGGTCCAGGATATCAATTAGAAGTAACCCCAGATGGTGCAGTTTATGATCCAGGAACTAACTCCACAACTATAATAACCCAACAAGCAAATAATTTTGCTGTTGGAACTAAAGTTATATTTGATGACCAAAGCATTGGAATTTCAACAGTATCTAATGTTCTTGGAATAACTTCATTTACTGTTAAGGGTGATGCTGGTTCAGCAAATAGAGTATATGGGTTTGGATTCTCTGCAATTGCAAAAGATGCTGGATCTGAAAATGAAAATCTTGCATCTAGAAGTTTCTCACTATATTCTGGATACAAAGGAGTTGTAAATCAATCTATATCAGAATCTGATAACAACTTCTTAGTTTCTAGTCTGTATGGATTACAAAAGGGAGACATTATTCAGATAAATGCAGAGATTATGTTAGTCACCAAAGTATCTGGTGGTGAAATTTATGTAAAGAGAGGAATATTTGGTAGTAGAACAGTTTCACATCAAAATCAATCAGGAATAAAGAAAATATCTGCTTTCCCAATTGAAACAAGAAGAAGCTCTATTCTAAGAGCATCTGGACATACATTTGAATATGTTGGTTTTGGTCCAGGAAACTATTCTACTGGTATGCCAACTAACCAAGATAGAATTTTAAATGATACTGAGATTCTTACATCACAATCTCTATCAAGTAGAGGTGGGGTAGTTGTTTATACTGGAATGAACAGCAATGGAGAATTCTTCATTGGTAAAACTAAATTCGATGCAGTTACAGGAAAACAAACTGCTGTATCTATCCCAGTTGAATCTGCAGATGAAGGAACTGCTGTTGATACATTTGAAGTAAATTCTGTTATTATAAATGATCTTCTTGATGCATCAACCGCATTAGCAAATCTGTATCAGGTTACAATTGAAGGTGATACTAATGTTGCTGGACTAACAACTTATTTAAGTGATGCTGAAGCAACTAGTTCTTCTGAAGGTGCAATACATGTTGTTGGTGGTATTGCTGTAGAGAAAAATATAATTGTTGGACAGAGTGCAACAATTGACAACATTACAGTAGGTTTGACTTCTGCAACTACAATCAATACAACTTCAGATAACTTATATCTAAATTCTGCAGGTGGAAAGGTAATTATTCCACCATCAACAACACTTCATGGATATGGGACAATTCCTGTTGGTGGAATTATTCTTTGGTCTGGTGCAGCATCTTCTATAGGAACTGGAGATCTTTCAAATTGGGCTCTATGTGATGGCACAAATGGAACTCCAGATTTAAGAAATAGATTTGTTGTTGGTGCTAGCAGTGGAACTGGAGATACAACATATCCAGGACTTTCTGCAGGAGCAACTGGTGGTAGTGCTGATGCAACTCTTGTCTCCCACAATCACACAGCAACATCAACTTCAACTGTCACTGATCCTGGACACAGCCACAGTTATCAAGCTCAAGGTGGAGGTGGAAACAACATTGCATTTGGTTCTGGATATGATATAGGATCAAATACTCCTACAGGCTCAAATACCACAGGAATTACAGTTAATACTACAACTACAATTAGTACTGAAGGATCATCTGCAACCAATGCAAACCTACCTCCATATTATGCATTAGCTTATATTATGAGAACTGCTTGATTTCTTATAAATAAATCAAAAGGGGGATAGTGGAACCCGATGGCATCTCAGGAAAACTATTTTGTAGTTAGAACAGGTCTTGGTGTAGGCACAGAAGCTCTGTATGTTGACTCTGCCACCAGAAGAGTAGCAATAGGTAAAACTCTAGCAGACTATACTTTAGATGTTGTTGGTGATGCTTCAGTTGATACAAATTTAATTGTTGGAGATAGAATTGGTGTTAATATAGCAGCACCAAATTTTGAACTTGATATAGATGGAAAAGCATATATTACTGATGGTCTTGGCATTAATGATGATCCAGGGGATAATAAATTTAAAGTCAATCTGACTGCATATGAATCTTTTGTAGTAACTGGTGTAGGATCAGTTGGCATTGGATCAACAGTTCCAGAATATAAATTAGATGTTTTAGAGAATGCAAGGGTTCAAGGATTTACATCCATGACCTTTGCTACTATTTCTGGTTTTGGTACTATTACAGTTGCTCAAATTGGATCTGAAGAGGTAGGTATATCCACAGTTGGATTTGCTTCAGTAACAGAAGAAATAGTAGGAATATCTACTATTGAGTTTGCAAGTATTTTTGATGCTAATATTGGGGTTGCAACTGTAGGTCTTGGATCAATTACAAATGAACTTGTTGGAATTTCTACAGTAAGATATTCTGACATTGGTGAGGCATTGGTAGGTGTAGCAACTATTGGATTTGCTGGAATTACCACATCCAATATTGGATTTGCAACCATTGGTTTTGGCACAATTACAGCAGAGAGAGTTGGGTTCTCTACCATTGGAATTGCTTCCATAACAACTGCTGGAATTGATACTGCTAGAATTGGAATTTCAACAATCCAACAATCTTATATTGGAATTGCAACTGTAGGGTTTGCATCAATTACTGATGCTTTGATTGGAATTGCAACAGTTGGATTTGCCACAATCACTGGTGCATGGATTGGATTTGGAACAGGATATGAATATACTGTTGGATTCCTATCAGCAACAGATGCTTCTATTGGAATTGCAAGTGTAGGCATTGCATCTATTTCCAGAGAAGAAGTAGAAACTTCCACCATTGTAAATCTAGAAGTAGTTGGATTCACAACTACCAGGCAATTAGATGTAGGTATTGCTGGAACAATTCTTTCAGCATCTGAGTATTTTGTTCCAGAAGATGTTTATGGAACTATTGGAACTGATTTTGTAAAAACTATTCAACCTTTAGTTGGAATTGGCACAGATCTTCCATCCAGAACTTTAGATGTTGCTGGTGATATCAGAGTTGGTGGAGAAATTGTAGATGGAGATAATAATGTAGGATTTGCATATTCAGTTCTTGCATCCAAATATAATATTCCAGGAAGATTCCTTGATGCAGCAAACATGCTGGTCAGAAATAAGGAATTCATTGCTAATGAAATTGTTGGGTTTATTACAAGCACTGATGGTCCATTTGGATACTATGGACCTTACTTTGATTATGGAACAGCAGGTGTAGCAACTGGTAGATCCAAATGTAGAAGAGATATTGGACTTGTTATTGATGCCATTGCATTTGATATTTCTAAGGGAGGAAACTCTAAGTCAGTTGGAGCAGGTCTTTCATACTATGATGGTGTAACTTTACAATACTTAGATGACTCTTTAGTAATCCCAACAGGATTTAGCACTGGATATGTTAAACAAGCAACTCTTGTTGGGTTTAGCAGCATCTCAACTCTTGCCAGATATGTAATTAATAACTCAAGACTTCCTAAGTCTTACCAAACTCCTCCTCTTGGTGGACTTTATGCTGATGCTGCAAGATTAATCCTTGCAAATAAAGTCCTGATTGCTGAAGTTGCAGTTGGCAGAATGCTTGCTAACTTCTCAGGATTTGCAGTTCCTGGTGGAAATCAGAATTGTATTGATGATATTGTTGATGTTCTTGAAGCAATGTGCTTCAACTTGGAATTTGGTGGTAATGATCAAGTCTATGATGCTGCAGAAATTTATGTAAATAATGCTTACCTTGCAGGG
>Ga0222714_10005530_pt1 | contig 11987 bp, 13 predicted proteins | sample C33_3DmetaG_FD_165048 | JGI IMG/M metagenome (GOLD analysis project Ga0222714, IMG submission 165048) | Estuarine water microbial communities from San Francisco Bay, California, United States - C33_3D | ecosystem: Environmental > Aquatic > Marine > Unclassified | place: USA: California... | reverse complement strand
CGCCCTGATCACCGGTGCCAACAGCGGGCTGGGACTGGAAAGCGCTCGGGCCCTGGCGGCCAAGGGAGCGCGGGTGCTCCTGGCCTGCCGCAACCTCCAGAGGGCCGAGGCAGCCCGACAGCAGTTGCAGGCATCCAGCGCCGGCGAGTTGATCCCCCTGGCGCTCGACCTCTCGGATCTCCGCAGCGTGCACCAGGCGGCTGCGCAGGTGGAGGCCCTTGGCCATGGCCTGGATCTCCTGATCAACAACGCCGGGGTGATGGCCCCACCGCGCACCCTCAGCGCCCAGGGTTTCGAGCTGCAATTCGCGGTGAACCACCTGGGGCACTTCGCCCTCACCCAACGGCTCCTGCCCGCGCTGCACCCGGGGGCGCGGGTGGTGCACGTGAGTTCAGGGGCGGCCTATTTCGGCCGGATCACCTTTGACGACCTGCAGGGGGAGCGCCGCTACGACGCCTGGGGGGCATACGCCCAGAGCAAGCTGGCGAATCTGATGGCCGCCTTCGAGCTGCAACGGCAGCTGGAGCAGCGCGGTTCTGGCGTTCAGTCCCTGGTGGCCCATCCCGGCCTGGCCCGCACCAACCTGCAGCCCACGTCCGTGGCCGCTCGGGGATCCAAGCTTGAGGGCCTGGCCTACCGGCTGATGGATCCCCTGTTCCAGAGCGCAGCCATGGGGTCCCTGCCGCAGCTCTATGCCGCCACCGCTGGCGATGCCCAACCCGGAGCGTTCTACGGACCGGGCGGCCTGGGCAATCTCAAGGGCTATCCAACGGCCTGCCGCATCGCACCGGCGGCTCTCGATGCCGCGGCCTGCAGGAGACTCTGGAGCATGAGCGAGGAGCTCTGCGGCGGCTGAAGCCGGGAAGGCTCACTGGACCCGCAACCGCCAGGCATGCCCCATCCCAAACAGCCCTCGGTGCTTGAACTGCTCCGCCGCCCGGACCCCGAAGACTGGCTTGGCCCGCTGCGGCCCTGGGTGAACCTCTGCCGGCGAGGCATGGATCCGCAGGAGGCCTGGAGGGAGCTCCAGAGCCGGCAGAGCGCCAACAGGAGCGAGATGACAGCAAGGTGATCATCGGGGAGTGACATCCACTCCCCTCACCTGCAGCTCATCCCAGCGTTGCCGATGCCCGGTGCCGGTTTCGAACCAGCGACATCCTGCTTGTAAGGCAGGCGCTCTACCACTGAGCTAACCGGGCGATTGAGGCATTCTGCAGGGCAGAGATCCAGTCCGGCCATGGCCAGCGGCCAGCAACACGACCGCGCCACCTGTTGGCTGGCCCTGCCCTACGGCCTGGTCTGGTGGCCCTGGCTGGGACCCGTGGGGGCCCTGACCAGTGGACTGGCCTTCCTGATCGGAGGTCTTTGGCTCTCCCCCGATCTCGACACCAATTCCCGCCCCTACCAACGCTGGGGACCACTGCGCTGGCTTTGGTGGCCTTACCGCAAGTTTCTGAGGCATCGCTCCCTGCTCTCCCACACCCCGGTCCTCGGCAGTGCCGTTCGCCTGATCTATGTGGGCGGCCTGATCGCGGGGCTCGCCTGGCTTCTGAACCCCTGGGGAGCCCCTCACCCGCAGGCCATGCTCCAGCGACTGGAGCAGTGCTGGCAGCAGCAGCGCGGACTCAGCCTGGCGCTGCTCATCGGCGTTGAGGCCAGCGCCTGGCTCCACCTGATCCAGGACGGCGACCCCCTTCCGCGACTGCCACGGGTGCTGAAGCGCAGGCAGCGGCGGCGCCACACACTGAAGTGGTAAACGCCTCGCACACCATGGCCCTCCTCGACTTCGACGGCGACTACGGGCGGACGTACAACGCGCAGATCCGCAATCTCATTCCCGCCTACGAAGCAATCTTTGAGCTTGCGGCGGCCACAGCAGCGACACTGCAACCGCAGGCACGCCGAGTCCTCGTGGTGGGGGCCGGGACTGGAACGGAACTGCCGTCCTTGCTGCAAGCGATGCCGCAGGCCCAGTTCACGCTGGTCGAGCCCAGTGAGCAGATGCGGGGCTTCTGCTGCGATCTGGTCGCCCGCATAGGAGCTGATGAACGGGTGCAATGGGGTCCAGACAACCTCGATGCGCTGGAGGATCCAGACAACCTCCGCTTCGACGTGGTGATCAGCCACAACGTGCTGCATGTGCTGGCTCCACCAGTGCAGGAGCAGCTGCTGCGGCAAATGGCGGATCAGCTGGCACCTGGTGGCTGCATGCTGCTGAGCAGCTATTGCGAAACCGAACCACCGGGTGTGGAGCTGGCGATGCACATCGGGCTGGCCCGTTTTGCTCTCCTCGGGATGGATCAGGCCACCATTGACGCGGTGGTGGCCTCACGCAACAGCAAGGTGTTTTCCATGGATGCAGACCGGCTGGGACAGCAGCTCACCCTGGCTGGGCTCGAGCCACCCATCCAGTTGCTGCAAGCCCTGTTCAACAGACTGTGGCTGAGCCGACGGGCAGCACTGCAGTGCGAAGGTGGCGCCACAGCCTGATTCCCAGTCCATGGCCGCCGAGCCTTCCACCACAGAAGCCTTAAGGGAACTGATCGATGTGGTGGCCAAGCTGCGGGATCCCGACGGCGGCTGCCCCTGGGATCTGGAGCAGACCCACCAATCCCTGGTGCCCTACGTGCTGGAGGAGGCCCATGAGGTTGCCGATGCCATCCGCCATGGCGATGACGCCCACCTCAAGGAAGAACTCGGGGACCTGCTCCTGCAGGTGGTCCTACATGCCCAGATCGCCCAAGAGGAGCGCCGCTTTGATCTCGAGGGCATCGCCAGGGGGATCAGCGAGAAATTGATCCGCCGCCATCCCCACGTCTTTGGGGATGCCATCGCCCAGGACAGCGCTGCGGTGAAGGAAACCTGGGAAGCAATCAAGGCCAGCGAGAAGGGCGAAGCCCCGCCATCCGCCAGCCCCCTGAGCGATCGCCTGGCCGGAAAGGTTCGCGGTCAGCCCGCCCTGGCTGGAGCAATGACCATCTCCAAGAAAGCCGCCAAAGCCGGGTTCGAGTGGGACGACATGGACGGCGTCTGGGAGAAAGTCCACGAGGAGCTCGATGAGCTCAAGGAAGCCGTGGCCTCGGGCGACAAGGCCCACGCTCAAGAGGAACTCGGGGACGTGCTGTTCACCCTGGTGAACGTGGCCCGCTGGTGCGGGATCGATCCTGAAACCGGCCTGGCCGGCACCAACCATCGCTTCCTCGATCGCTTCTCACGGGTCGAGGCCGCCCTTGGAGGTGACCTTCAAGGACGCAGCATCCGCGAACTCGAAGGCCTCTGGCAGCAGGCCAAGGCCCAGATCCGCCGCGAGCAACAGGGCGCGGTCTGATCCCAAAAACGTTTCTAGTTTGAGGATCCTGCGCTGACCCCCATGGGTTTTCGCTACCTCGATCGGCTGGCCAGCCCTGAGCAGATCCAGGGTTTCCTCGGGCTGATGGATCTGGCCGCCGGTGGCGCTGAATCCGCCCAGAACGTCTTCGAGCTGTCCCATCGGTTACGGGACTCCAATCCCATGCGGCTTTGCCGCAAACGACTAGCCCGAGACCCCGAGGCGGAACACCTGATCCAGACCCGTCAGCTGATTGCCCCGTACGACAGCGAGGCCCTCAAGGCACTTCCCAAAGGAAGCCTGGGGCACACCTACGCCACGCTGCTCGGGGCCATGGGCTATGACATCAACTTCTTCCCCGATCCGAGCTTCTTCAGCAACCTCGAGACCGACGCGGATTACATCAATTACCGGGTCTACGCGACCCATGATCTGCACCACATCCTCACGGGATTCAGCCTCGACAACTTCGGCGAATTGGGGGTGATCAGCGTCAGCGTCGCCCAGTTCTCCCACCCGGGCCTCGCGTTCACCGATCTGATGTCCCTCCTGCTGAATTGGTTCAGTGACGACACCCCGTTCGATGAGCTCGACAGCCACACCGAGCGGGCCCACACGACCGCCTATGCCTTCGGGCGCATCAGCCAGGGGCTGGAGATGGGCCTCAGCGCCAAACCGCTATTCGCCCAGCCCTGGGAAACCTTGATGGCCTGCAACCTCAAGGAGCTCCGGCAAGAGCTCCAGATCGAGGCGGTGACCAGCGGCCCCTGGAGCTGGTCCAGCAATCCTGAGCTCTGCGCTGCCCTGGAGGCTTGAGATGGTTCGGATCGCCATCTCGGGCTCCCATTCCCTCGGGAAGAGCACGTTTGTGAATGACTGGGTTCAACAACACCAGGAGTACATCCGCGAAGAGGAACCCTATCGAGCCCTACGCGATTGGTACACCATTGAGTTCAGACAAGCCTCGACCCGGCTGCATAACGGCATTCAGCTTCACTACAACGCGGGGCGAACAAATCGCTACCACTCTCCGAGCGAAAACGTCATCTTTGATCGCTCACCCGTTGACTACCTCGCCTACTCGCAATACACAGCCAATCACGCAACCACCGATATTGACGATGCCTTTGTCATGTCAATGGTCGAAACCGTTCAAGACAGCCTCAACTTTCTCGACATCCTCGCGTTTGTTCCGGTAAGCGAACACTGGCCGATTGCGATGGAAGACGATGGCATTCGCCCAGTCGACCTCGACTACCGCGACGAAGTCGATGCGATCTTCAAAGAGATCTATCGCAGCAATCGTTTCAACGTCATCCCAGACCACAACACCCCAAAAGTTGTTGAGCTCTGGGGATCCAGGGACCAACGCCTCCTGCAGCTGGATCAGGCCATCAGCGGCCTCAACGCAACCCCTTAGAGCCGCCCCCCAACCGATCAGCTCCAGATGATGCGCAAATCTGGAAAGACGAACCACACCGCCCATGGCCGATAGCGCCTCCCCCACCACTGGCTGGATCGACGAGATCTTCGATGGCGTCCGCTACGGCCTGGCCGGCCGGGTCATCGCCGAAGAGCAGTCCCCCTTCCAGCGGGTGACGATCATCGAGAGCGAGCGCTACGGCAAGGGCCTGCTGCTCGATGGCTGCTGGATGACCGCCGAACGGCAGGAGCGCCAGTACCACGAATCCATCGTGCATCCGGCCCTGTGCAGCGCCGCCTCCATCGAGCGGGTCCTGGTGATCGGTGGCGGCGATGGGGGGACCGCCCGCGAGTGCCTGCGCCACCCCGGCGTCCAGCACCTCGACATGGTGGAAATCGACGGCCTGGTGGTGCAGTGGAGCCAGGAGCACCTGCCCTCGATCGGGGGGGGCTGCTGGAGCGATCCCCGCTTCCATCTCACCGTGGGTGATGGCATCGCCTGGGCCGCCAATGCCGCAGACGCCAGCTACGACGTGGTGATCGTGGATGGCTCCGATCCCGCTGGCCCGGCCGAGGGCCTGTTCAACCGCGCCTTCTTCGAGCAGTGCCGGCGCATCCTCAAGCCCGGTGGGGTGTTCGCCACCCAGAGCGAATCACCGGAGGCCTTCCGCCAGGTGCACATCGACACGGTGAAGGTGATCCGCGAGGTGTTCGGCCACGCCGATCCCCTGTACGGCTGGGTCCCGATGTATCCGAGCGGCTGGTGGAGCTGGACCTTCGCCGCCACCGACAGCCCCCGCTACCGGGAGCCCGATCCCAGCCGTGCGGCTGCCGTGGCCGGGGGCTGTGAGATCTGGAGCCCCCGCTGGCAGCGGGGCGCCTTCGACGCCATCCCCGCCGCCATCGAGCGCGCCCTCAACGCCTGAGCTGATCTCTCGCCATGCCCGATCTCTCCCTGTTCGACACTGACGGCGCCATCTACATGGGCAGCCAGCGGGATCCAGCCGGCTGCCGGGTGGGGCTGTTCGGGGTCCCCTATGACGGCACCACCTCCTTCCGCCCCGGCACCCGCTTCGGCCCCGCTGCCATCCGCGAGGTGAGCCCGGGCCTGGAGAGCTACTGCCCCCAGCTCGATCGGGACCTGGAGGATCTGGCCATCGCCGACCTCGGCGCCGTGGACATCCCCTTCGGGGCCCCCGAGCCGGTGGTCGCAGCGGTGAAGCAGGCCACCGAAACGGTGCTGGCCCTGGGGCTCAAACCATTCATGCTCGGGGGCGAACATTCGATTAGCTCCGGGGCCGTGGCCGCGGTGGCCGCCAAACACCCCGAGCTGGTCCTGGTGCAGCTCGATGCCCACGCCGACCTGCGCCACGAATGGCTCGGGGCACACCACAGCCACGCCTGCGCCATGCGCCGCTGCCTCGAGGTGCTGCCCAGCCAACAGCTCCTGCAGATCGCCATCCGCAGCGGCACCCGCGAGGAGTTCTCCGAACTGCGCCAGACGGGCCGATTGGTGGCCATTGAGCGCATGGCTGAAACGCTGAAGCCCCTGCGGGGCAAGCCCATCTACCTCACCGTGGATCTCGATTGGTTTGATCCCGCCGTCATGGCCGGCACCGGGACCCCAGAACCCGGTGGCTTCCACTGGAGCGACTTCGCCGCCCTGGTGGATGAGTTGCGACACCACAACCTGGTGGCCGCCGATGTGGTGGAACTGGCACCGATGCTGGATCCCACAGGGGTGAGCAGCGTCCTGGCGGCCAAGGTGGTCCGCAGCCTGCTGTTCCTGCTGGATCGCTGACCTAGTAGGCGACGGTCCCGCTGGCCCTCTGCTCCCGCAGGCGCTCGTGCTGCTGGGCAATCAACTGCACGGCCAGGGTGGGGTGGTTGTGCAGCAGGTTCAAGAACCGCAAGCGATCCAGACGCACCAACTCCACCGGGGTACTGGCGATGGCCTCGTTACGGAAGACCCCGTCCTTCCAGACGATGTCCTCGTAGCTGAACAACTCTCCGGGGCGGACGCAGAGCTTTTCCCCGGCTTGGTTGATCACCTCAACGATGCCGCGGCGGACCCCGAAGATGACATTGGCGGCTTGACCACGGCTGAAGATCGAGGCGCCGGCTGGGAACGACAGGGTCTCGCTATCCACCTGGGCGGACATCAACACAACCGGTGTACCCAAGGTCGTTGCGACCATCGCCCTCAACCCTCCCCAGTGCTCAACGCTGCTTGCCGCTCAGCTTGACAGTTCCGAAGACAAACAAAAGGACGCGTACGCGACAACAGCGACCTGATGGCAGATCTGCAGATTTAGTTCAACTTTCGCTTCAGCTGTCCAGGACATCGCTGAGGGCGAGTTGGCGATCTCCCTGCCTGGGCTCCAGGGAACCGGTGTCCCCCATCACCGGCAGACGAGGTGGCCGGGCTGTCCAGTGATGGCACCACAGCTCCGTAGCCAGCTCGTGATGAATCGGTAATTTGCGCAGGCGGCACCAGCCCATCTCCACCCCGGTCGGCGGAGAGCAATGGCGGCAGCTACGGCAACAGGGGCGGGCGCCCATGGTTTGGGCCTCTGGGTCGCCAAAACTAATCACGCCCTGCAGAGATGACCAGCGTCACCGCCAAAGCTGCGGGTTCTCTTCGGCTTGTGGGCACCCTCATCTCCATAGGATCACGCCCTAGTGGACCGCTGAGCCCCGATGGCCGCCTCGCCAGCCCTGCAGCGCACTCCCCTTTATGACGCTGCCGTCCTGGCAGGAGGGCGGATGGTGCCCTTCGCCGGCTGGGAGATGGCCGTGCAGTTCAGCGGCCTGGTGGATGAACACCAGGCGGTCCGCAGTCACTGCGGCCTGTTCGACATCTCCCATATGGGGGTGCTGCAACTGCGGGGATCCGGCGCCAAGGATGCAATGCAGGCCCTCGTCCCCAGCGATCTGTTCCGGATCGGTCCGGGAGAGGCCTGTTATTCGGTGCTGCTCAATGAGCAGGGCGGCATCCGCGATGACCTGATCATTTACGACCGGGGCTGGCTGGAGGCCAAGCAAACCCATGAACTGGTGCTGGTGATCAACGCCGCCTGCGCCGAGGCCGACACCGCCTGGATCCGCAGCCAACTGGAGCCCCAGGGCATCGAGGTGGTGGATCGCAAAGGCGCCGGCACCTTGCTGGCCCTGCAGGGGCCGGAGGCTGCCGCCCTGTTGGAGAACCTCTCTGGCTGCTCCCTGGCGGGGCTGCCCCGCTTCGGGCATCGGGACCTGGACCTCGAAGGCATCGGGGCTGCCTTTGTCGGCCGCACGGGCTACACGGGAGAGGACGGCTTCGAACTGCTCCTATCAGCTGAGGCCGGCGAACGGTTTTGGCGCATCTGCCTGGAGCAGGGGGTGAAGCCCTGCGGACTGGGGGCCCGCGACACCCTGCGCCTGGAAGCGGCCATGCATCTGTTTGGCAGCGATATGGATGCCAACACCAGCCCCCTCGAGGCGAGCCTTGGTTGGTTGGTCCACCTGGAGATGCCGAAGGATTTCATCGGCCGGGCTGCCCTGGAACGCCAGAGCGCCGAGGGTGTCCAACGCAAGCTGGTGGGTCTGAAACTGGAGGGGCGCGCCATCCCACGCCACGGCTACCCGGTGCTCCACAACGGTGCTGTGGTCGGGACAGTGACCAGCGGGACCTGGTCCCCAAGCCTCCAGGCGGGCATCGCCCTGGCCAGCGTGGCCAGCAGCTCAGCAGCAATCGGCACCGAGCTGGGGGTGGAGATCCGCGGCAAAACAGAGCCAGCCACGGTGGTGAAACGCCCCTTCTACCGGCGCTGAGGCGCCGGGTGGGACAATCGCCCATTGCGTTTCCCACCTCAGCATGCGCAGCCACGGATGCGGCGACCTGCGCCCCGATGCCACAGGCCAGGCCGTGCAGCTGTGCGGCTGGGTGGACCGGAGCCGCGACCACGGCGGGGTGATCTTCATCGACCTGCGGGACCGCAGCGGCACCGTGCAGATCACGGTGGACCCGGACAACGGTGCGGCGATGTTCGCCGTGGCGGAGCACCTGCGCAACGAAACGGTGATCCAGGTGGAGGGCAAGGTGCGCGAGCGCCCCGCCGACGCCATCAACGACAAGCTGGACACAGGCCGGATCGAGGTCCTGGCCAGCGCCATCAACGTGCTCAACAGCGTGAAGGGCAACCTCCCCTTCGCCGTCTCGGTGCACGACGAGGAGAACACCCGCGAGGAGCTGCGGCTGCGGCACCGCTACCTCGACCTGCGCCGCGGGCGGATGAACGGAAACCTCCGGCTGCGGGCCCAGACCATCCAGGCCGCCCGCCGTTTCCTGGAGGACCAGGGCTTCATCGAGGTGGAGACCCCCGTCCTCACCCGCTCCACCCCGGAAGGGGCCCGCGACTATCTGGTGCCATCACGCGTCTGCGGCGGTGAATGGTTCGCCCTGCCCCAATCGCCCCAGCTGTTCAAGCAGCTGCTGATGGTGGGCGGCATCGAGCGCTACTACCAGGTGGCCCGCTGTTTCCGCGATGAAGACCTGCGGGCCGATCGCCAGCCGGAGTTCACCCAGCTGGACATGGAGATGAGCTTCATGGATCAAGAGCAGATCCTCGAGCTCAATGAAGCGCTGATCGCCTCCATCTGGAAAACCGTGAAGGGCGTCGAGCTTCCCCGTCCCTTCCCGCGCCTCACCTGGCACGACGCGATGGAGCGCTACGGCACCGACCGCCCCGACACCCGCTACGGGATGGAGCTCACCAACGTGAGCGACCTGGTGGCCGACATGGGCTTCAAGGTGTTTTCAGGGGCCGTGGCCGCCGGCGGCTCGGTGAAGTGCATCGCCGTACCCGGCGGTAACGATGCGGTGAGCAACGTGCGGATCAAGCCCGGCGGTGATGTGTTCAGCGAGGCCCAGAAGGCCGGGGCTGGCGGTCTGGCCTTCATCCGCGTGCGTGAAGGCGGCGAGATCGACACCATCGGCGCCATCAAGGACAACCTTTCTGAGGAGAAGAAGGCTGAGCTCCTGAAGCGCACCGGCGCTGAGCCCGGCACCTTGATCCTGTTCGGCGCCGGCGATACCGCCACGGTGAACAAGGCCCTGGACCGGGTGCGCCAGTACCTGGCCCGCGAGCTGGGCATGGTCAAGCCCGACAGCGAGAACGACAGCTGGAACTTCCTCTGGGTGGTGGACTTCCCGATGTTCGAGTTCAACGCCGACGAAAACCGCCTCGAGGCGCTGCACCACCCCTTCTGCGCCCCCAACAGCGAGGACCTCGGGAACGATCCCGCCGCCTGGGCAGGCACCCTGCCTGCGGCCCGCGCCCAGGCCTACGACCTGGTGCTCAACGGCCTGGAACTGGGCGGCGGCTCCCTGCGGATCCACGATTCAGCCCTGCAGCGCCAGGTGCTCCAGACCATCGGCCTGCCCCTGGAGGAAGCCAACCAGCAGTTCGGGTTCCTGATGGATGCCCTCGACATGGGTGCTCCGCCCCACGGCGGCCTGGCCTTCGGGATCGACCGGATGGTGATGCTGCTGGCCGGTGAGGAATCGATCCGCGACACCATCGCTTTCCCCAAGACCCAACAGGCCCGCTGCCTGATGACCGGCGCCCCCGGCGGGGTGGCCAGCAAACAGCTCGAGGAGCTGCATGTGGCCAGCACCTGGGTGGAAGAGGAGAGCGAGGACTGAACGGGAGCGGGCCAAGAACCCGAACAGAAACCTTTGCTTTTGGGCAGCGTCTCAACTGAGACCTGATGGTGAATGGTGGCATCTGCCATCGGCCTATGGCCAAGGGTCCTCCCCGTCCAACCTCCAGATCTGGCAGCCGGCGCAGCAGCAGCGACCTGGTGCGCCTGTACCTGCAGGACATCGGCCGCGTTGAGCTCCTCAGCCATGAAGAGGAGCTCACCCTGGCCCGCTTGGTGCAGCGCCGCGAATCCCTGCTGCGGGACAGGTCCCGGCTGGCGCTCCACTCCCCTGAATTGCAGGAGCTGGTGGATCTGGAACTCAGCCGGCAGCAACTGGCGTCGCACCTGGGGCACTGGCCAGGGATGCAGCTGTGGTCCGAGCACTGCCATCGCCCGGTCCCGGAGCTTCGGGAGGCCATGCGTCTGGGCCATGAGGCCTGGGCTGAGCAATCAGGCCTCGGGATCACGGACCTCAAACAGGCCCTGCATCACGGCCGCCGGGCCCGAGACCGGATGATCCAGGCCAACCTGCGCCTGGTGGTGGCCGTGGCCAAGAAATATCAGCAGCGGGGCATGGAGCTGCTGGATCTGGTGCAGGAAGGCACCCTCGGCCTGGAGCGGGCCGTGGAGAAATACGACCCCACCCGTGGCTTCCGCTTCAGCACCTACGCCTACTGGTGGATCCGGCAGGGGATCACCCGGGCCATCGCCACCCAGAGCCGCACGATCCGGCTGCCGGTGCATGTCACCGAGAAGCTGAATCGAATCAAAAAAGCCCAGCGGCAGATCGCCAGCGAACACGGCCGCCTGGCCTCCGTGGCCGACCTGTCACGGGAGCTGGGGCTGAGTGAAGAGGTGATCAGGCTCACCCTGATGCGGGTCCCCCGTTCGGTCTCCCTCGACACCCGCGTCGGCCGTGATCAGGACACCGAACTCGGGGATCTGTTGGAGGACGGGCACGCCACCCCGGAGCAGGCCCTGACCCGGGCCCAACTCCACGATGACCTGGAGGCCCTGCTGGAGGAGCTGACCAGCCGCGAAGCCGAGGTGATCCGGCTGCGCTTTGGCCTGGAGGACGACACCCCCCAGACCCTCTCGCAGATCGGTGAAGACCTGCACCTCTCTCGGGAACGGGTCCGGCAGATCGAAACCCGGGCCCTGCTCAAACTGCGGCAACCGCAGCGCCGCTGCCGCGTGCACGACTACCTCGTCAACCTCGATACGGACAACACGCCATGACCATCTCTGCCCCTCCGATCGACATCGGCATTCCGGAAAGCCAGCGGGCCCAGATCGCCGCGGGGCTGAGCCGGGTCCTGGCCGACAGCACCGTGCTCTACGCCAAAACCCACGGCTTCCACTGGAACGTAACTGGGCCGATGTTCAACACGCTCCATCTGATGTTCATGGAGCAGTACACAGAGCTCTGGACGGCCCTCGATGGGATCGCCGAACGGATCCGGGCCCTGGGACATCCCGCCCCGTTCGGGGGCAGCACCTACAGCGGCCTGTCCTCCATCCCGGAAACCCAGGGCATTCCCAAGGCCTTGGA
>Ga0222714_10005529_pt1 | contig 11987 bp, 12 predicted proteins | sample C33_3DmetaG_FD_165048 | JGI IMG/M metagenome (GOLD analysis project Ga0222714, IMG submission 165048) | Estuarine water microbial communities from San Francisco Bay, California, United States - C33_3D | ecosystem: Environmental > Aquatic > Marine > Unclassified | place: USA: California... | reverse complement strand
TTTTGTATTTCTATATTAGGTTTCTTTTTTGGTAATAAAGGTTTCTCTTTAATAACAGTTATTGCAATACCAGATTCTTTAGCACCAGGATTACCTTCTAACATAGCTTCATAGGATTGAAACTGTTCTGGTTTTTTAGGTGGTACTATTACTTCATCACCATCTTTAAATGTAGGTCTAACTTTTGTAATAGATTTACTAATAACTTTTTCTATTCCTTTACCTACTGCTCCACCAATATTAAAACCTATTTTTTGATTTACTGTACTTTTAGGAATCTCTGTTACAAAATCAGCATCAGGAAATAATTTCATTATCCATTTTCTCCATGTTGGTAATGGAGCTAATCTTTCTAAAAATATTTGTGTTGCTTTATCTGTATTACCTTTATATGTTTCTTTAGCAACATCACCTGCATCAGTTAATATACTAAAGAAAGGAGCAAATAAATACCAAGGTTCTCTTGCACCTGGTCCACTTAATCTACCTATAATTAATTCTGGAGCAGTACCAGATATACCTGATAATCTTAAAGCTTCTGAATACCATTTATCAGTTTGTGTTTCTAAATCAGTTTGAACTTCTCCATACTTAGCAATTTCTCTTAATGATTGTATTCCACCATATACTGGTAATCCTGCTAATAATTTAACTAATTGTTTAACATCACCATTTTCTATTCTTTGTAATATCTTATTTGTTTGAGCAGACTTAGCTAATGTCCATGACATAAACTGTCCTAACAATCTAACAAGTGGGTCTCTTGATTGTGTAAATAATAATCTATTTGATACTTGAGGTATTAATGCGTCTCTATTTGAAGCAAGTATACCTGCATCATTTAATAATTCTCTTCCAAATTTTTTAGAAATAGCATCATCAAAGTTTTTAAACTTACCTAATTTTAATGCATTACTAGTATTAATACCATACTTAGAAACATTTTCAACTAATTTAATTCCTTTAGCAGTACTTAATCTGTTACCTCTACTAGCATAATTAGCTAATTTTTTAGCACTAACAAATGCATCTACAGCTCCAGTATTATAAGCATATCTTCTAGCAAATCCAGTTAACCATTGAAGACCCATAAGTTTAAATCCTAGTTCATTAGCTTTTCTAACAGTACCTGGACTACCCATAACTTTAGCAGTATTAGTAGCATCATCTAAAGGAGTAAGTGTTTTTAATAAAGACTGTTGAACTTCTTTACTTTGAGCAAATCCCATTTTTTTAGCTAATCCAGTTTCACCTGCTTGTGTTATAGCTGTTCTAGATAATCCTTGAATCCAACTTCTAAAATTTGTAGAGTTTTGAAAAGGTTGTACTAAATCACCAAGTGATGCAATAGTAACTCTATCCAACATGTTTAAGTTTGATATAGTAGATAATATTCCTGTACCTGTTCTAACAATACCTTGTCTTACTTGTCCATATCTACCAAGAAAAGCATCTATATTTTTCATTACTAATCCTATTTCTCTAGTTGCATATGCTACAGCATTAGGATTACCTGCATATTTATTTACAATTTCTTCTATATAAGGTTTTAATAATTGTCCTTTATCACCAAAGTTTCTTGCAAATGCTATTGAATCAGCAGATGTAGTAATTAATTTATTTAATACAGGTGTAACTTCATTAACTAAAAATCCATTTTGTTCTAGTATTTTTTCTACTTTAGCATATGGTCCAGTTAATACTCTATCTTTAGTTATATGGTCACTTAAAGGTAAATTTTTTATAATAGGTTTTGTAAATGCTTTATCTGATTTACCAATAATATTATTTACTAATTCTGTAATTGCACCTTTATCATAAAAACCTTTTTCATTTGCTGTTTCTAAACTTGAATAAAATGAATTAGCTTTAGCTTGAGGTTCTTTATGTCCTTGTGATTTAAATATATCAGCTATAACTTTTTTAAATTTTTCTGGGTCTTGTTTTATGACATCCCATTTCCATACTCTAGGAAAATAATCTTTTATATTTTCTATTCTTTCAGTAATAGGATTTCCTTTACTATCATAAACAACATTACCATTTCTGTCAAGTTTAGGTTTTCTTAAACCTATACCAACACTAGTATATTCATTTTGAAAATTAGTTAAAAATCTTTTTATACCATCTGCTAAATTATTTATTTTTTCAGAAGTTTTTTCTTTAGAACCTCTAACAATTCTTATAGCTGCTTCTTGTTCATTTAAATTTGTATTAAGTATTAATTTACTTATATCTAAAGAATATTTTTGTTTTAAATTATCTGATATAGCTGCTGAAGAAAATTTACTAACTGGTGAATCTATCTCTTGAAATAATTTGATTCCAATTTTTTCAGCTCCACCACCCAAAGCTTTTAATTTAGTAACTGTTGTTGTTGCAGTTAACTCTCTAGCTTTTTCAAATATAGTTCTAGTAGCATTATTATATATAATATTTTCTAAAAAATTTTTTTCACCTGTAGCAAATACAGTTCCACTTCTTTGAATTAATTTATTTAATCCACCTAATGCAGCACCTGTCATTATCCAATTATTTAAATTTGCATCTTCTCCACCCCATAATTTACCAAAAGTATATCCTACTCCTGCTCCCAATGTAGGTCTGATAGATGCAGATATAACAGCCTCAGCTAAATTTCTTGTTAATCCTTGTTGTTCTTTTATTTTTTTTAAATATATATAATCTCTTTTAGCTAATAAATCTGTAATAGGTTTTGACTTAGCAGATATATCAGCCCATAATTTTGCTTGTTCTGCTCTAAATTTTTTAGTAGAATCAGCTAATGTTGTTTCTTTTTTATCTATAATTTTATTTAAGTTTTCTATATATTTATTTTTATATAAAAACTTTGTACCTTTAGTAGCTTTAATATCAGCTTTTAATTTTTTAATTTGAGTTTCTAAACTCTTTTCTGTAATATTAAATTTTTTAGTAGCAAGTTCAATTGGTTTAATATAATTTTTACTAGCTAAATTTAATTGTTTATTTAAATCAAGTATCTCTTTATCACCTGCAATAGCTTGTAATCTTTTAAATTCAGTTTGAGTAATACCTAATTGTTTTGCTTTTTGTCCTTCAATAACTCCAACAATTTTTTGTATGTCTTGAGCTTTAGCATTAGGTAATAATTGTTGTATACCTCTAAATGCTTTAACAGTTAAAGGTCCTAATACTGCAGCAGAACCTGCTGATACAGCTACTTCAGTTGGATTAATTTTACCTGTAGTAGCTAAATTTTCTAACATGGTATCTAGTCCTACAGTAACACCAGAGATTGCTGCAATACCTTTATATGAAGCAGTAGCTGCTCTTCCCCAAGGTGTCATATATGCACCAATATAAAAAGGGTCTAATAAAAAAGTAGCCATTGCTGCTCCTTTTACTATAGTATCATCATCATAAGCACCAGAAGCTAAGTCACCATATTTTTGTTTTAATTCTAATTGTTCTTTTTCAAAATTATATTTAATATAATCTTCAAAATCTTTATCAGGGTCAAATGCAGCTTGAGTACCAGCTTTAGCAACACGATATAAATTACCAAAAAAAGTATTTTGTTTATCTATACCATATCTAATTTTTTCTGCTGTTGAATATTCTTTTTTTACTGTAGGAATTTTAATAGGTTCTTTTACTTCAGTAACACCTTCTAACTTAGAAAAATCAATTATAGATTCTTTTGGTTGAAAAGGAGTTACACCTTCTAATTTAGAAAAGTCTATTTGTTGTTCTTGATTAGTATTTATTTGTTGAGTTTCTACAGGAACTGTAGTTGATTCTTTAGTAGGTATAATAGGAGTTACACCCTCTAATTTTGAAAAGTCTATTTGAATTTGTTCTGCCATACATGATAACTATTTTAATGGACTATATTTAGATTTTAAATTAATTGGAAAATCAATGTTATATTTATCTTTTATTTCTTGACCTGTCATTGTATTAGGTAATATTTTTAATACTGATTCAAGATTTGTAAATTTAGTATCTCCTAATTCAGCAGGTTCTATTTTCTTTTTAATATTTTTACTTACACCATATACTTGTTCAGCAATATTTCCATCTCCAGTTTTTTTAATTGGTTTATTAACATTTACATTAGTTGTAGATTTTTCTGCTTTATTATAATCAAAACCAATACTTTCAAGATATTTTTTATTTGCATCTGTTAATGGAACTTTTTGACCATTAATAATAACTGCATTTGAATCTGTTTTTATATTAGCTTCAGGTTCTTTTTTTGATAAACCCATTTTAGTTAATATTCTATTTTGAATATCTTTTGATAAATCAGATTCAGAACCTCTTAATTGTAATAGTTCACTTTGCAAATCATTCATAAATTTTTGATTTGATTCTATAATAGTTCCTTCAGCAGTTTTATTATTTTCTGCTGTATATTCTTTTAATACATCAACATAAATTTTTGCTAATGCTTTTTTATTAGATTTTGTTTTAAGTTGATAACCACCAATAGTATCGTTAATGTCAACAACAGACCAAGGTACTATACCAACAATACTTTCTGTATCTTTAAACCAAGATTTTGGTTGTTCAATATGTGTATAGTTTCTAATTCTATCATCAATTTTATTTTTAACATTTGCTGAATTTAAAACACTACTAGCATAACTAGCTTTTTTATCTGTAGCTATATATACTTTTTCATCTGTAAAACCATCTACAGCACCACCCCATAAATCAGTAATATGATTGTTTAGTGTTGCTCCTGCTCCCTCAAAACCTTCTACTTGATTTGTTTGTTGATTCTTTTTATAGAATACTTGAGGTTTAGTAATTTTATTTTCATTAAAGAATGATAATGTAGCATTTACTGCAGCTTTACTAAAACTATCTTGAGCATCATCAGAATTTAATTTAGTTCTTTTATCTTCTAATTTAGCATCTTGAATAAATCTAGGTGGAACTCTAAAAGTAATAGGTTCTTCTTTAACTGTAAAGTTTGGTTCAGTACTAATAGTTTCTTTACTTATTTCTTTTGAAATTTCAATACCTTTAGAATCTTCAGTAGCTTTATTTTCTACTTTATTAATCTCTTCATTTTTTTTACCTAATAGTTTAGCTATTAAAAAACTATCACCTTTAGCATTTTTAATTTTTTCACCATAATCAGCATTAATTTTTTTAATATCTTCTTGAGTCTTAGTATCAATAGCTTCTCTAGTTGTAGTAACTTTAAACTTAGCTAGACCTGGAGTATAATATGTAGCAAATGCTTGTTTAAGTCCTACAAGGTCTCCTTCATATTGTTTAAGTAAATTATTATAAGTAGAAGTATCTGTGGCTCTTAAATAAGCTTGACCCCAGTCACTAGGAGCTACATTTTCCATACCATCAAACTGGTCATTAACAGATTTAATAGCTTTGTATTTAGTATTTTGTTCTTCAAAATCTTTTATTTCAGAGTCATATCTTTTTGCTTTCATAGCAAGAATAGCATCTCTATTAGCTTTTAATTCATCAGCTCTATCTTTAGCTGCTTGAGCAGTTAACTCTCTATCTCTTTCAATAGCACCTGTAGCAAAACTTCCTATATCTCGTAAAGTTATTCCTAAAATATTTTTACCCATTACTGCATCTCCTCTTTTTCTGTAACTTCTTTAACCTTAGAAGGTAATTCTTCTTTTACTCTTGATAATAAACCTTTACCTAAAACTTCTTCAGTAGGTTCTTTAACTCTAGTTTTAGAAGTTTCTTCTTCATCCATATCAATAGGAGTAGAATCATCACCTGGTATTTGAGTATCAGGGTCATCTTCTTCACCATCATATAAAATATAATCTTTTATATCAGCATAATCAGCTATTGCTATTAATAAATATATTGTAGGTTCAGCTAACATTAACATCATGTCAGGTGTAAATTTACCTTCAGTATAACCTTTATATAAAACAACTTGTGCTATTTCATCTAGTGGAATACCATCATCAATTATTTTAACTAATTCTTTTAATGTAGAAAGATTAGTTAATTCCATATAAACAGCCATCATAGCTTCATCTTGGTCTGTGTATTCAGGAGGTCTTTCCCATGCTTTAGGATTATCAGGTGATGAAGTTAAAGCTTCTCCAGGAATAGGAGCATTAAAAGGATTAACACCTACTTCATCAAATTGATTCTTTTGTATTTTCTCAGCCATTATGTTCTATACTTCCTTACTTTATTAGCTATACCTTGTGGTTGTTTTACAAATTGTTTACCTGCTGCTTTACCTTTTCTTTTAGCTGCAGATGTTCTTGCATATTCAGAAGCTGTTAAAGCTTTAATTGCTTTCTCTGGTAAATATCTTTCACCAGTTTTACTAGAAGGTTTACCTGATTTGGTTCTCCATTTTTGTTTTCCCCAATCAACTAAACTTTGTTGTGATTTTGAAAGAGACATTATTTATATCCTCCTCCAGCAGATTTATATTTCTTAGCTAACAACTGTGCTTTTCTTGCTGACCATTGACCAGCCTTAGTACCATGTGTAGCTGAAGATTTAATTTGATTAAATAATCTTTTTCTTAATGCAGGTTTTGTATAATTACCTGCTTTATTTACTGTCATATTTTTTACCTTTATGTTTTTTTGCTACTTGTTTAGCAACTTTAGGTTTATTTTTAAATAAATATTTTCTTTGCTTATCAGATTTAAAAGGCATTATTAATAATCTGCAATTAAATTCATATTTTTATAATAATTTTTAATTTTATTAGCAGCATCAATACCATATACTTTTGTAATTAAATCTCCACCACTAGTACCAGTTATATTTGTACCACCATAAGCAGCATTAGTAGTTTGCATAGTCATATCTTGTGCTCCCATATAATATGGTTCAATTTTTTCATCACTAGGTTTTAATAAACCATCAACAAATTTAAATGCAGTTTTCTTAGCAGCTTTCATTAAATCAGATGATGCAGTTTTAACTGGTGCATTACTAAATGTTTTTTCACCAGTAAATCTATAACCACCATTTGGTATTTCAGCATAGTCATTAGTTTTAGCAAAGTCAATATCAATATTATATGGAGTAGTAGAAAAATCAGTAGCATAACTTTTAGTTGCACCAAGAGAATTTTCTACAGCACTACCAATTTCTGCATCATTAACATATGTTTTAATATCAGTTGCTCTTCTTTTTAAATCATTAAAATATGTTTGAGCATTTGGACTAAAACTATTATATGTAGATTTATATGCTTCATTAATAGTATCAGTTATAAGTTTATCTGTTTGTTGACTTCCTTGAACAAACCATTTATTACTACCTAAAGTTTGTCCTGAAATTTGACTAGCATCAATTGTTCCTAATTCAAGTGCTTTAGCTGCTTGACTAGATGTCATAGTTGTTGTTTCTCCAAATCCATATCCCATGTCTGAAATTTGTACAGTACCTTGTTGACCTTTAATTGGAGAATATTTTTTAGTAATATTTTTTGCAGAATTAAATAAATTTTTAGCACCTTGAGAAATTCTAGAATATAAATTAGTAATATTTTTAGGTGCAAATTTTTGAAAACCTTGAGATATAGATTTAGTAATTGTATTAAATGCTTTAGATACACCAGTATTAAAAGCTTGATAACCAGTTCTAATTTGATTTCCTACAGTTCCAATACTTTTAAGAAATAAATTTTGACTATTTACAAAACCAGTTGCACCTCCAGGTACACCTATCATAGTACCAAGTCCTGATAATGCATAAGGCATGGCAACTGCTAAAGCAATAGAACCTAATGGTCCAAGTTTTTGATTTAATTTAGCAACACCTCTCATAGCTGCTTTACCAACTTTAGCTATTCCTTTAGCAACACTTTTAAAAGCTTTACTTACAACTTTAGTTACTGGTGAAGTTACTTTTTTAAATATTTTTTTAAAAAATCCCATATGATTACCTTATTTTAATTTATTGTTTCCTTATTTATATTATACCATTATTATTAATTATTGTCAATATTAATCAATTTGTTTCCAAATATCTATTGCAAATCCACCAAGAGTTTTTAATATATCTGCTCTACCTTGGTCTGCTGCAGCTTCATTCCCTAGTGCTGCAATAGCTAAGTTAGTTTGTCTTTCTTGTGCATTCTGTGCTGATTCATATTCCCACTTAGCAGCATCTCTCATCTCTTGCCAAATAAATGATAAAGCTTGATTACTTAAATTAAATGCATTCATAGCATTAGCTTGGTTAACAGCATTAATTCCTGCTGTATTAGCTGTATTTAATTGTCTTCTCCATGCAACATTAGATTGTTCTATTGCTAAAGAGTTAGTTGTATTAAATTGATTTCTATTGTAATCAAGTTGTTCATTAAATTGATTAATTTGTGTATTTAAAGTTTCTTGTAATCTTTGTGCTTCTAAATCATTACCTTGATTTAAAGCTGCAATTCTATTTGCTTCACTAATATTGTATTGAGTCATAGCATCATTTCGTGCAGCATTCTGTGTATTGATTGTTGTTGCTAAACTTTCTATAAATTGATTAGTTTGATTTTCACTTGTAGCATTAAATTGTCTAGCAGCATTTTGAGCAGCTTGGTCAGATAACATAGCTTGTTGTCTATTCTGTGTATTTAATACTTCAGTTTGCTGTGCATTAGTTAAGTTAGTCATATCCATTTGTAAAAATGACTGAGCATTTAATACTGCTTTTTGTTGAGCATTAGATAAGTTAGCCATATCCATAGTTGCTAATTGCACAGCATTCTGCATAGTTGCCTGTTGAGTATTACTTAAATTTTGTAATTCAAATGTTCTAAATAAATTAGAATTAGAGATAGCAGTCTGTTGTCTGTTGTTTAAATTTAAAACATCAAACCCTGCTATTGTTTGTGCATTTGCTAAAGCTGATTGTTGATTAGCATTTAAATTAGCTAATGACATTTGTTGTGTTAACTGTGCATTAGTTAAACCAGCTTGTTGTAAATTTGCTAAGTTAGCTAATCTTATTTGTTGTTGTTGATTAGCTGAAGCTAGAATAGCTTGTTGTTGATTAGTAGCATTAAGCATTGTTATTTCTTGAGCATATTGCCCAGTTAACATCTTAGCTTTCATATCATTCTCAGCATTGACTAACTGAGTTTGATAATTTTGTTGTGCAGTTAATACGGATGCTTGTTGTTCATTAGATAAATTTTGTGCTGCTCTTTGTTGTAAAGCTGTAGCATTTGATTGAGCAATTGGTAATGCTGATTGTATAATAGCATTTACTAAAGCATCTCTACCAATTGTAGATTTACTTAAACCTCTAGCTGCTAAATTTGCTTCAACACTTTCAACTGCATTTCTAGCCCATGTTGGAATTTGTCCTGAATCAATACCATTTAATAAACTGTTTATCTGTGTAGAAACTAAAGCATCTGTAGGTAATGATGCAACTGCTGCTTGAACTGCAGGAGGTTGTTGCATAATTGTTGCAGTAATTTGTGCAGGGTTAGTTGCAACTGCTGCTTGAATGTCAGCAGGTAGTGTAGCTGTTTGTGCTGTAACGGTAGCTGCTGTACCTTGTACAACTTGTGCTAATGCTCCAGCAGATAATTGTCCTTGAGCAGCTTGTGCAATTGCAGAACTAGTTGGAGCTGCTGTAGCACCTACTGCTTGTCCTGTTAATGTTCCTGTAACTGTACCAACTTGTGCTGCTTGACTAAGAGTACCAACTTGTGCTTGTGCTTGTTGTGCTGCTGTAGTAGCTGCAGTCATTTGTGCAGTTTGTAATTGTGAAGGTGCTCCTACTTGTGCAGATACACCTGCTGTTGGAGCAGCTATTTGTTGACCAGTAATAGTTGCTTGAGCAACATCTGTAGGTGCAGCCATAGTAGTACCAGCTAATAATTCAGTTGGTTGTACTGCTTGAGTTGTATATTGTTGTTGTGCTGCTGTAGCAATCTCAGGTTGAGCTACTTGAGAAGTAACATACTTATCAGCAAACTCTTGTCTTGTACCTATTTGTTGCTGTTGTGGTTGAGAAGCTGTAGGTATATTTTCAAACTTTCTAGCTTCATCACCAGTAGCAAACTTTTTTCTTCTAACTCTTTTAACTTTAGTCAACATATTTAATTCCTATTTAATAAAATAATTATAAGCACTTCCTATTGCACTTGCTAATAATAACAATATCCATATAGCACCTTTACCTTTATTAATATCAGCACGAAGAGATTTAGTCTCAGCTTTTAATTCCTTGACTTCTCTTACTAAGTAATCTATTTTTACTTCTGTTACTGATTTTCTTGCCATTATCTTCCTTGTCCTCTATATTTTTTTGTACCTTTTTGACGTCTTTTTTGTTTATTCATGGTGCTAGTATTAGGTCTACGACCTACAGAACTTCCTTTTTTGATAGGGATGTGAGCTTCTTTATTTAATAATCCTTTTGCCCTTGCCATAATTATAACAATTTATTTAAGTAATGTCAACATTACTCTGGTTTATTTGGAAATATTACAGCTTTAACATCTTCAACAGTTGTTAATCCGTTTGTAATATCTCGTAAACTTTGTCTATAAGTAGACATTTCAGCAGATAAAATATTATCTGATAATGCTAAATAATCTGTAGATTTTAACAAAGCATCTCTTCTTTGTCTTAAATCTACCATAGCTCTATCAAATGCACCATTGTTCCAAGCCTGTTCTTCAGCTTGTCTTTGTGCAATTTCTTCTGCTGTTAAATCTACTTTTATTCCATTTACTAATTTGTGCATAATGTTCTCCTTTTATATTAATTTACTCCGAATAGCAATATCTGACCAGCATCTATGTTTCCACTAGCCATTTTAAATTGTATTTCGTCAATAGCAGAAGTGGTATTAAAATATCCAGCACTATAAGAATTTACTGAATAATCACTTGCTTGTGATATTTGAACATTACTTATAAAATGCTTTACAAATGTAGTTGAAGATGGATTAAATAAATGTAAATATCCACTTAAAGATTGATTGTTTTCATTACCAACACCAGCTGATAATGTAGCAAAATTTGTACTCTGTGCTAAATCTCTACTTCCACTATATTCAAGTGAGGTATAAGTATCTGCTTCATCATGTTGTGCTAAAAAATGTGTAGTTGTCATGGTTTCATTAAATCCACTTCCACCACTAGCATTTCCTTGAAATTGAAAATCTTGACCATCAGTAGCTGGGTGTATATTCACAAAATAAAAAACATATTCCTTATATGTACTATCAATACCAGATGTGAACTCTATACTAGCACTAGAACTAGCAGTAGCAGTTGAGATATGAACTAAGCTACCCAATGAACTTATAGAACCAAATTGAGTTACATCTTTTACTGCTCTGTCGTTTAGTTTAATTAAACTCATTAATCTCCTTTTATTCCATATAGTTTTATTGTGCCAGAATCTATGTTGCCAGATGACATTGAAAACTGAATTGCATTTATTGGCGATTGTGTATTAAAATATCCTGCTGTAAAATTTTGTAATGTTAAATCTGAACTGTGATATTCATTATTTATTGACATGAAGTGTTTAACAAATGTTGGGGAAGATGGAGAAAAAATATAAATAGTAGCAACTCCACATTCATCATTACCACTACCTAATGACCTTCCTATATCAACAGGGTCTGTACTTTGTGCTAAATCTCCAGCAGTAGAATATTGTAAAGCAGTTGATGAATCATTTTCCCAATGTAATGATTGAAATTGAGTAGTTGTTGCAGTTATACCATAAGAACTACCACCATTTGTACTTGCTGACATATGTGTATTATTAGCATCTTGACTTAGATGAATATTAATTAATTCAAATTTATAAATAGGATAGGTGCTATCTATTCCTGTTGTAAATTCTATTGAGGCACTACCACTTGCAGTTTGAGAAGATATTAAAGTCATCTTACCTTGTGCAAGTTGTCCAGGAGTAGTTATGCTAGATATTGAATTGTTGTTGTGCTTAACTAACATTAAGATACTCCATACATTTTGATTATGCCATCATCAATGTTGC
>Ga0222714_10005528_pt1 | contig 11989 bp, 14 predicted proteins | sample C33_3DmetaG_FD_165048 | JGI IMG/M metagenome (GOLD analysis project Ga0222714, IMG submission 165048) | Estuarine water microbial communities from San Francisco Bay, California, United States - C33_3D | ecosystem: Environmental > Aquatic > Marine > Unclassified | place: USA: California... | reverse complement strand
CCATTCGCCCCTCACACCCCCACATTATGTTAAATGGTCATGCGGCCAGGTTGTTTGTAGGCGCTCACTTCCAGGCATGTTAGTGGGTGCTCACTCTGTCCTTAAGTTAGTGGGTGCTTGCTATCAGATGGGGGGGGAGGGCCTGGCTGACTTTTTAAAATTTGCGGGTGCCCCCTCCCCTCAGAAAAAAGCAAAACAGCCAGATTGGCTCTCGGCTTGAGTTCCTTGACCCACATGACCCACAACATCTAGAATGGCCTATATGACCTACAAACCGCCGGCTGTCCTGCCGAAAACGGAATATCAGCGCGTCAAGGAACTCAAACGGATGCTTGTTGAGAGCAAGGGCGAGCGCGTCGTGCAGAAGGTGATTGACATCGCCTTGGACGACAACCACCCGAGCCAGATGGCGGCGCTTAAGATGTGTATGGAGCGGGCGCTGCCGGTCAGCCTGTTTGAAAAGACCAGCGCGCAGCGCAGCGCCGTCACGATCAACATCACCGGCCTGGGTCAGACCCCGGCGCCAGAGATCATAGAGGCTGAAGATGAGTGAGTTGAACTTCAGTCTGTTGCCTTGGCAGCAAGAGGTCTACACTGATGAGACGCGTTTCAAGGTGATCGCCGCTGGCCGACGCTGTGGAAAGTCCAGGTTGGCCGCCACCACGCTGATCATTGAGGGTTTGCGTTGTCCACAGGGCAGCGCCGTGCTGTACGTCAGCCCGACGATGGGGCAGTCGCGGCAGATCATCTGGGACTTGCTGCTCGACCTCGGGCGCGAGGTGATCCAGTCGAGCCACGTCAACAACCTGGACATCACGCTTATCAACGGGGCCAGGATTTACGTCAGGGGTGCGGATCGGCCCGACACGCTGCGGGGTGTGTCGCTGACCTACGCCGTGCTCGACGAGGTGGCCGACATCAAGCCGGAGGCGTGGGAACAGGTTATCCGCGCCAGCTTGTCAGACAAAAAAGGGCGGGCGATGTTCATCGGCACGCCCAAGGGGCGCAACTGGTTCCACGACCTGTGGAAGCTAGGGCAGCAAGATGACCCGGATTGGAAGAGTTGGCACTTCACCACGCAGGACAACCCGCTGATCGACCCGAGCGAGATTGAGTCGGCAAAGAAGACATTGAGTACCTTTGCGTTCAAGCAGGAGTACATGGCGTCTTTCAGCAACGCGGGCGCGGATGTGTTCAAGGAAGAATGGATCAAGTACGGGGAAGAGCCGAACTACGGCAGCTACTTCGTGGCTGTTGATCTGGCTGGGTTCGAGGAGGTGGCCAAGCAGGCGGCCAACGCCAAGAAACGGCTTGATGAGTCGGCCATTGCGGTTGTGAAGGTGACGGACGATGGTAAGTGGTTCGTCAAAGAGATCGAGCACGGGCGCTGGGACATCCGCGAAACAGCGGCTAAGATTTTGATGAAGATGCGCGACTACAGACCGTTGAGCGTCGGAATCGAGAGGGGGTCGTTGAAAAACGCCGTTTTGCCGTATTTGAGCGATTTGATGAGAAAAAACAATGTCTTTTCGCACATTGTTGATCTAACGCATGGCAACCGCAAGAAAACAGATAGAATCGTGTGGTCCTTGCAGGGCCGGTTTGAACACGGCAGAATTGTGCTCAATAGCGAGGAAGACTGGGACGTGTTTGTAGACCAGCTACTGATGTTCCCGTCGCAAGGTGTGCATGACGATCTGCCCGACGCCTTAAGCTACATCGACCAACTGGCGGTGACTAGCTACTTCGAGCAAGAAGACAGCGATGAGTGGGAGCCGTTGGATGTGATTTCGGGGGTCTGATATGGATCAAAACGAGTTCGATGAACCATCAGAGAACGACAAAGAGCTAACCGCTTTCGTTGTCGATCACTGCGACCGCTGGCGCACATACAGGGACACGAACTTTCTTGATTCTTGGCTAGAATATGAGCGTATTTTCCGTGGCGAGTGGGCTTCGGAAGACAAAACCCGCGAAAGCGAACGCAGCCGCATTGTGACGCCCGCCACGCAGCAGGCAGTCGAGACGCGGCACGCTGAGATCATGGAGGCCATCTTCGGCCAGGGCGAGTTTTTTGACATCCAAGACGATTTGAGGGATGTTGATGGCAATCCGCTCGACGTTCAGATGCTCAAAGCGCAACTGATGGAGGACTTCAAGCAGGACAAAATCCGCAAGTCTATCGATCAGATCGAACTGATGGCTGAAATCTATGGAACGGGCATCGGAGAGATTTTTGTCAAGACCGAAAAGGTCTTTGAGCCAGCCACCCAGCGCATTCCAGGTCAGCCGCAGCAAGCGGCCATCGGCGTTGTGGAGAAAAACCGCGTTGCCGTCAAGATAAACCCAGTCAATCCTAAGAACTTCTTGTTTGACCCCAACGGCACCAGCATTGACGACTGCATGGGCGTGGCGGTTGAGAAGTATGTCTCCATCCACAAGGTGGTAGAGGGCATTGAAAAGGGTATTTACCGCAAGGTCAACATTACTCCGACGTATGAAGACACAGACCTTGAGCCTACGCAGGAAGTAAGCCAGTACCAAGACGAGAAGGTGCGTCTACTGACCTACTACGGTCTGGTGCCCAAGGAGTATTTGACCGAAGAAGACAGCGAAGTGGTTGAGTTGTTCCCTGACGACTCAGCGGCTGAAGACTACACCAACATGGTTGAGGCCATTGTGGTGATCGCCAACGGCTCAATGCTGCTCAAGGCTGAAGAAAATCCGTACATGATGAAGGACAGGCCCATCCTGTCTTATCAGGACGACACGGTGCCCAACCGACTGCTAGGACGGGGTACGGTGGAGAAGTCCTACAACATGCAAAAAGCGATTGACGCTCAGGTCAGAAGCCATTTGGACTCTCTGGCACTGACGACATCTCCCATGATGGGCATGGACGCCACGCGGCTGCCCAGAGGCGCTCGCTTTGAGGTCAAGCCGGGCAAGGCGTTCATGGTCAACGGCAACCCAGCCGAGATTTTGTTCCCCTTCAAGTTTGGTGAGACAAGCCCGAACAACCTCAATACGGCCAAAGAGTTTGAGCGGATGCTGCTGCAATCGACCGGCACGCTCGACAGCCAGGGCATGGTCAGCCAAGCGGCCAGAGACGGAGCGGGGATGTCGATGGCGGTGGCCACGATCATTAAGAAGTACAAGCGCACGCTGGTCAACTTCCAAGAAGATTTCCTGATCCCCTTCATCCAGAAGGCGGCGTTCAGGTATATGCAGTTCGACCCAGAGCGCTACCCGTCGGTGGACATGAAGTTCATTCCGACGGCCACGCTGGGCATCATCGCCCGTGAGTACGAGCAGCAGCAGTTCATTGGTCTATTGCAGACACTCGGGCCAAACACACCAGTGCTGCCGTTGATCCTCAAAGGCATCTTGAACAACTCCAGCTTGAGTAACAGGTACGAGTTGATCTCGGCGCTTGAGCAGATGAGTCAGCCAGACCCGCAAGCTCAACAGATCGCGCAGGCGCAGCAGCAACTGGCGCTGCAAGCGGCTCAGGCTCAGATTGCGGTGCAGACCACGCAGGCCGAGCAGAACAGAGCAGAGGCTCAGAAGCTGCTGACCGAGGCTCAGTTGATGCCGCAAGAGGTGCAGGCTAAGGTGATCACGGCCACGACCAAGAACTTGCCACAGGGCCAAGAGGCCAGCGAGTTCGATAAGCGGGTCAAGATCGCTGAGTTGATGCTCAAAGAAGCTGACATCAAGAATAAGTCAAAAATCGTTGAGTTGCAGATGTTGAGCGCGGGCAGTGAAGTCGCCGATGCAGAAGACGATTTTTTGAAAACCCTATCCTCGGAGTTGAAAAATGGAACTCGCTAAGATTTTTTCGTCTGACAGCGCTGCGGATCAGGTTTTCTCTTCTGTAGATCGGTCTGTCTCTGACATCAAGGCCATGCAAAAACGCAAGGTCGCAGAGAACGTACAGATCGTCATTCAAGCGCTGAAAAAGATTGAGTCTGACCTGCAAGACAGGTTTGACGGCGTGACAACGGTGCTTGAAAAGCGCGTGAACTCTCTTAAAGACGGGAAAGATGGTTTTGATGGCCGCAACGGCCGCGATGGTAAGGACGGCCGACCAGGGCGTGATGGAGCGCCTGGCGCCCGTGGCCCGGCGGGGGTGCCGGGGACGAACGGCCGCGATGGTAAGGACGGCGTGTCGGTCACGGACGCCAGGATCGACTTCGACGGCAGTCTGATCATCAGCCTATCGTCTGGCCGCGAGATCAATGTCGGAGAAGTTGTTGCTCCTGATTTGGCTGAGAAGATCAAGGTTATCACCAATGGTGGTGGCACTTCGCAGTCGGTGCTTGACTCCTTGGCCAGCCTTCAGACCCAGATAACGGCGTTGCAAAATCTTGGCGCGGTTAACTATGTCGGCACTTGGAACGCAAGCACAAACAGTCCAACGATCACTTCTGGCTCAGGCGACAAAGGTGACTACTACGTTGTCAGCGTTGCTGGCTCGACCAACATCGATGGCCAAACGCTGTGGGGTGTAGGCGATTGGATCATCTTCAACGGCGCGGTCTGGCAGAAGGTTGATGGCGGTAGCACTGGTGACTTCACCAATCTGTCTGCCTCTGGCACGGTGACCTTTTCAGGCGGCACCGCCAACGGCGTGGCCTACCTCAACGGCAGCAAAGTCCTGACCACGGGGAGTGCGCTGACTTTTGACGGCACGAACTTTCAGGTTGGCGGCAACAGTCAGCCGATTATTCGTGCAGTAAGTTCCTCCACGAATAATGCAACTGCCCGTCTATTCACAGACGGAGATACTGTTTATGTTGGTAGTTTGAATTTAAGTACGGTCGGGGCTAATGTTCCTGTAGTATTTCAATTGAGCGGTAGTGAAAAAGTAAGAATCAATGATGCAGGCAATTTTGGTATTGGGACGACAAATCCACTGCAAAAGCTGGTTGTCTCAAATGCAGGGGCGGAAGGGCTTGAGATTAGCCCGACGGCTATTGCAAGTGGCTCTGCGTTTATTTCTTACGACAGAAGCGGTGCGGCTTATACGCAGCTAACAGCAGTAGCATTGCGCCATGTTTGGCAAGTCAGCGGAACTGAGTCTGCCAGAATAACTAGCACAGGCTATTTTAAGGCAAGTAACGCAGGTACTTACTTAAATAGCACGGGCGACTACCATGAACTGCGGTCAAGCAATGACAACTATCTGTTGTACGCTATCAACACCAGAAATGGCGGTGGGGGGCCATTCGGAATAAGTGTTGAGTATTCTGCTCAAGACCCGAACGGTACTGGAAACGAGTTTTTGCAGTGCGTTGGGATTTCTACGCTCCGTGCAGAGATTCGCTCCAACGGTGGCCTAGCAAACTACAGCGCCAACGATGTCAATCTGTCTGACCGCCGCGAGAAGACCAACTTTGCACCGGCCAAGTCCTACCTCGACACCATCTGCGCGATTCCAGTTCAGACCTTCAACTACATCGACCAGTCTGAGGATGACCCCGGCCTGACTCTTGGTGTGGTGGCGCAGGACGTTCAAGCAGTCGCGCCTGAATTGGTGATGGAAAGCAACTGGGGCACAGAAGATAACCCCAAAATGCGTTTGAGCATTTACCAGACCGATTTGCAATACGCGCTAATGAAATGCATCCAAGAACTTAAAGCCGAGGTTGATAGCCTCAAAGCACAACTGAACGGGAGAGAACCGTGATTACTTGGACAGTCTCTGAACTCGACCGCCGCACCTCTGACGGCTTTGTGACTACCGCGCACTGGCAAGCCACTGCTGTGGACGGCGACTACAGCGCCAGCATCTATTCGACCTGCTCATGGTCAGAAGGCCAGCCAACCACGCCCTACGCATCCCTGACTCAAGATCAGGTGCTTGGGTGGTGCTGGACATCTGGCGTAAACAAAGAAGCTACTGAAAACGCTCTGACGGCCAACATTGAATCGCAGAAAAACCCGGTGTCTGAAACAGGCACGCCCTGGGTAGCATAAGGATAGCCATGAAGCCTCTAGATCAAGTTGCCGATGACATTTTCGCTTCTGTAAGCTCGGCGGCTTTCGAGTCTAAGGCCGTTCAGCAGCGCAAATCCAATGAAAACGTGCAGGTTGTTGTTCGTCAACTCAACCAGATTGAGTCTGACATCCGCGACCGTTACGATTCGGTTGGGGAAAAGTTAGCCCAACGAATAGCGTCTATCAAAGATGGTCGTGACGGCCCCCAGGGTCCGCAAGGCCCACAAGGTCCGCAGGGTCTGCAAGGTCCGCAAGGCCCGCAGGGTCCTCAGGGTCCGCAGGGTCCGCAAGGTCTTGATGGCCAAGATGGTCAAGACGGCGTGTCCGTTACAGATGCCAAGATTGATTTCGACGGCAGCTTGGTTTTGGCGCTATCTTCTGGCCGCGAGATCAATGTTGGTGAAGTAGTTGCTGCCGATATGGCCGAAAAGATTCGCGTCACGATGTCCACCAACTCCACGGTGGCCGTTCAGGACGAAGGTTCGACCATTACGGATGGCGTTCGCAACATCAACTTCACTGGTACTGGCGTCACCGCCACGGCATCTGGCGACAGCGTGACGGTCAATGTCTCTGGCGGCGGATCTGGAACTGTTACATCAGTAGATGTTTCTGGTGGCACTACTGGACTGACCACTAGCGGCGGTCCAGTTACTACTAGCGGTGTCATTACGCTTGCGGGGACGCTTGCCATTGCTAATGGTGGCACAGGTCAAACCACTCAGACAGCAGCGTTTGATGCTCTTGCACCAACAACCAGTAAGGGCGATCTGATTGCTCACAACGGCACAGACAATGTTCGTGTTGGTGCTGGTACGAATGGGTATGTTCTAACCGCAGATTCTTCTGCTTCTGCTGGTGTTGCATGGGTAGCAGCAAGTGGAGGTATTTCCTCAGCAGACATTCAAGAGTTCACAAGCACAGGCACATCTACATGGACTAAGCCAACAGGGGCAAAGCTGGTTTATGTGCTGATGTATGGTGGCGGTGGCGGCGGCGGCTCTGGCCGGCGCAGGGCAACTGCATCATCTGCAACTGCTGCATTTGGTGGTGGCGGTGGGGGTGCTGGCGGTAGGTCGGAATTGTGGATTCCTGCTGCTGCACTTGGTGGCACTGAAACTGTGACTGTCGGCGCTGGCGCAACTGGCGGCGCGGCTCAAACCGCTGACGATATAAACGGCAACAATGCTACTGGTGGTGGAAACTCATCCTTTGGGTCTTGGGGTTTAGCAAGATCTGGAGGTAATGGTAACGGTGGAACAACAACTGGTGGAGTAGCTGGGGCTGGCGGTGGAAGTGGGCCTGACGGAAATGCTACCGCGAGCAACGGCTATACCGCATCTGGTGCAGCCGGATCCACAAACACTGCAACAGTGGGCGCTCGCGGCGGGTATAGAGGTGGCGGCGGCGGCAACGGTGTTGGTTTTGTAGCAGGTTCCACAACGGCAAATCCAGCAGGTGCTGGTGGCAAAGGCGGGTCCGCATATGATTCAAGTACCAGTTTGAGTGGTGGCGGTGGTGCGGCAGGAGCTGCCAACGGCAGTGGAGGTAACGGCAGTAACGCAACCACATATTTTGTCGGCGGCGATGGTGGCGGCGGTGGCGGGTCTAGTACTACTACCGCAGGTGCTGGCGGCAATGGCGGCTACCCAGGAGGCGGCGGTGGAGGCGGCGGCGCAGGCCACGGCGTCAACTCTGGCAAAGGCGGCGATGGCGGCAATGGCTATGTTCGCGTAGTTACTTTCTTCTAATCATGCCAAAACAGTTCCTTCTCAATCCTGATGGCAGCATTCCTGCCAATGTCAATGTACAAGCTCTGCAAGAGGCTGGGATTCCGCTTGTCCTGCCTACACCTATGCCGCGCACACCTGGAATGGTGGCCGTTGAGCAGGAGCCGCAACTAATTGATGGCGTGTGGCGACAGGTGTGGCTTGAGGAGCAAGCGCCAGAAATTACTGGAGAGGAGTAATGGAAATTGGTGAGATTGATCCAGTTAGATATGGCGTTCTATGGGAGCGCGTACAGTCTATGGACAAGAAAGTAGACAAGATGGAGCGCCAGATCGAGGAGCTTTTGGCTTTGGCTAATAAAGGCAAAGGTGGCTTCTGGATGGGGATGACCATTGCCTCCTCTGTTGGCGCTGCTGTAGCATGGATTGGAAATCATTTCAGGGGAGGCTGACGTGATAGATCCCATCACCGCCCTATCTGCCATATCGTCTGCTGTTGCCCTTGTAAAAAAGGTGTCGAAGACAGTGGACGATGTTGCGTCCCTTGGGCCGGTGTTAAGCAGGTATTATGAGGCCAAGGAGCAGGCCATTGAGGTGGTCAAGCAGGCCAAGGCTGGTGGCTTCAAAGGGTCATCAATGGGAAAGGCACTGGAATTAGAGCTTCAGATTGAGCAAATGAAGGATTTTGAAGAGTCTGTCAAGATGCTTTTCTGGCAAGCAAATAAAATGGATGTGTGGGCGCGAATTACCCAACGTGCCAAACAAATGGAGATTGACGCAGCCCACGATGCGCGGCGCAAAAAAGAAGCGGCTAAAAAACGACAAGCGGAAATGGAAGAAATGCTGATATTGATCGGCGGCGCTATTGTTGGTATTGTTTCTTTGAGTGTGATCGGTTGGGTTGTGATGCAACTAATAACTGGGCAAATCAAATGAGCGAAAAGCCCGAGACAATTGTTGATAAAGTTCTCGGGTACGTTGACTCGCCGTTCAAGCTGTTTGCTGTGATCCTGATGGCAGTCTTTGCTTTTGCTGGTTTTGCTCTGTATGAAAGCCAGGACTTCATTCGTGACGCCTACAAAGAATCACAAAAGCTGCCAGAGATACGGACAGACAGAGCCGACGACGCTGCGACGATGCTTTTTAAGCAGACAGGCGCTACGGTTGTGGCGATCTTCAAGGTCAACCCGCTGTTTAACTCTCGCACGCTGTACAAAGCCTATACCAAAGACGGGCGTGACAAGACCATTGAGAACATAGACGTCGGTCTATTTACCCACAACGCCTCGAACAATGCCGATGTGGTCAAGTTGATGACCAACGAGATCCCTTGCGGCGAATACCGTTACGCGCAGTCTGAAGTTGGGCTTTGGTATCTGGAAAAAGGCGTGACTTACACTTGCCGCGTCAGTGTGCCGCCCGATTCGCATCGATTTGTTGGGCAAGTTACTGCGGGTTGGACGGAACAGCCCAAAAACATTGAGCAGACCAAGTTCATGCTGGAGATCGCCAGCGCCATGCTGACAAAAAGAGGGAACTGATGACCCCAGAACTGCAAAAATACTACGAAGACCGTTTTGATCTCTTCATTCATCCTGGCTGGATTGCCATGATGGAGGATGTTGACAACATGCTCGCCGCAATGAACAATGTCTCTACCATTGCGGATGAAAAAAGTCTACAATTTCGTAAAGGCGAGATTTCCATCCTGATCTGGCTAAAAACCTTGAAAAAGGTCAGCGAAGATGCGTATGAGGATCTAACAAGTGAAAAGAATTTATGAATTTGCCTGCGTATGCGGGCAACGCACTGAGGCTTTAGTCGGTTATGAGACGACTGGGGTGCAGTGTGGATGCGGCGGTACAGCCAGCCGCGTCATAAGCGCACCCAAATTTAACTTGGAAGGCTGGTCTGGCTCTTTTCCATCTGCCCACGGGCGGTTTGAGCACAGACACGTTGAGAAGTTGAATGCGGAGCGCAAAGCCAACTCATAAGCCACAGGGCCGAGTTGAATCTCCTACAACCGTTTTGGCAGGAAACCAATTATGCTGATTGACCAAGAACCCGAGCCGCTAGGCGAACTCGAAACAGAAGAGGCGAAATCTGAACTCCCTGAAAAATACAGGGGCAAAAGTTTGGAAGAAGTTGTGCGGATGCACCAAGAAGCTGAAAAGTTGATTGGCAAGCAAGCCCAAGAAGTGGGCGAAATCCGCAAACTGAGTGACGAGTTAATCAAGCAAAACCTCGGCTCTAAGCAACAGCGTGTTCACGAGGATGAACCGGAGGTTGACTTTTTCCAAGACCCTCAGAAGGCAGTTCAGGCGACCATAGACAAGCATCCAGACGTTCTTGCGGCCCGTCAGGCCAGCATGGACTTCAAACGGATGCAGGTTCAGCAAAAGCTCTCGCAGGAGCACCCCGACTTTTCGCAAGTTGTTGGTGACTCTGAATTCCAGAACTGGGTGAAATCTTCATCCGTGCGTCTGGCGCTTTATGCGAAAGCAGATGCTGAGTTTGACTATGACTCGGCCAATGAACTGTTGTCCACTTTTAAGCAATTGCGCGGTGTTAAAGCCCAGCAGGCAGAGCGAACAAGCGATGCCACAAGGGCCAAGAACATGAAAGCGGCGCAAGTTGATGTAGGTGGCTCTGGCGAGAGTTCCAAAAGAGTCTACCGGCGGGCTGACCTCATTCGGCTGAAAATGACAGACCCGGCTAGGTACGAATCCCTGAGTGATGAGATCATGCAGGCGTACTCTGAAGGGCGTGTTCGGTAACATTTTTTCGGAGATTTAACATGGCAAACACCGCCTTTTCCCCTACCAATTCGGTAACCACCACCTCTGCGGCCAATTTCATTCCAGAAATCTGGAGTGATGAGATTGTCGCTGCCTACAAAAAGAACCTCGTCTTGGCCAATGTGGTCAAGAAGATGTCCTTCCGTGGCAAAAAGGGTGATACCGTTAACATCCCGTCGCCTGCCCGTGGCAACGCTTCGGCCAAAGCTGCTACTGATGCCGTTACTCTGATTGCAGAGAGCGACACCAATATTCAGGTGCTGATCAACAAGCACTATGAGTACAGCCGTTTGATCGAGGACATCGTTGAGGTGCAAGCCCTGACGAGCCTGCGTTCTTTCTACACGGAAGATGCTGGTTACGCTTTGGCAAAGCGCATCGATACTGACCTGGTTCAGCTTGGCCGCGCTTTCAACGGCGCAACCGTTGGCACGAACGACTACGCTACCAGCAACACCACGACCAAGGCATTTATCGGCTCTGATGGCACGACTGCTTACAACAGCACGACTTCCAACGCCGCTGCCCTGACCGATGCTGCTATCCGTCGCACGATCCAGCGTCTGGACGACAACGACATCCCTATGGATGGCCGTTTCTTCCTGATCCCGCCTTCGAGCCGCAACACCCTGATGGGTCTGGCCCGCTATACCGAGCAAGCATTCGTTGGCAACGGCGATGCTATCCGCAACGGTGAGATCGGCCAACTGTACGGTATGGCTGTGTTTGCGTCGTCGAACGCCGATACTGGTGCTGGCAACAGCGGCGCTGACCGTATCTGCCTGATGGGCCACCGCGATGCGATGGTGCTGATTGAGCAGTTGGGCATCCGTTCGCAGACTCAGTATAAGCAAGAGTACCTTGGCACCCTGTTCACCGCAGACACGATCTACGGTGTGAAGGCCCTGCGTACCAATGCTACTGGTACTGCTGCTGACGCCTCCGCTGCTTTCGCCCTGGCTGTTCCGGCCTGATTGCAGTTGCCCCTCCCCCTCCGGGGGGAGGGTCTTTTTTATAGGAGATCAAAATGGCTGCTGCATCCGCTGTTGTTTCCCGCCGTGGGAATGACCAATTCCGGGGTTTGTTTTCGGACACCTGGGAAGTTCAATGTACCCTTGACGCTGGCGCTGTCAGTGCTGGTGCTACGGATACCGACACGATCACTGTTCCTGGCGTTGCCTTGGGCGATATGGTTATCGGGTTTTCGATGGGTGTGAGCGAGGCTGGTCTGGTAAAACGGGCTTATGTCTCTGCTGCTAACACGGTGACTATCGTCACCTACAACCCAACCGCTGGATCTGTGAATCTAGCATCAACCACTGTTACGCTCGTTATCGGGCGCGCTGTGTAAAAACGGGGGGCCACAAGCCCCCCTGTTTTCTTTGGAGATTTCAAATGGCTACCTATCGTTGTTTGGCAAGTGGTAATACGGTGACGTTCACTCAGCCTCATGACATCG
>Ga0222714_10005526_pt1 | contig 12000 bp, 14 predicted proteins | sample C33_3DmetaG_FD_165048 | JGI IMG/M metagenome (GOLD analysis project Ga0222714, IMG submission 165048) | Estuarine water microbial communities from San Francisco Bay, California, United States - C33_3D | ecosystem: Environmental > Aquatic > Marine > Unclassified | place: USA: California... | reverse complement strand
ACTACTGCCGCTCTGGGTGGTAATGGCCGCAATGGCGGCACCGCGGCGACACTGACCGCGCTCGCGTCAGACCTGTCGCAGGAAGGTGAGTCACGTACGGACATGACGCGCACCCGCTATCTGGGACTTGCCTCCACGCTGGAAGGTTTGGCAGAAAGGTTGCGATAACCAGGGACATCAGGGTCAATCCGAAACCGGATTGACCCTGAGCTCTACTCATTCCACGGCATACTGCTATGCCGGTCATCAGCAGTTATCAAAACGCGCGCGCGAAGCCCTCAGCCAGTTTCTGGCCCACAGGAACTCAAGCGCGAGCACCACACTCGCGATAGGCACACCGGCACGCCAGGTCAACGGCAGCAACATCACGATGGTGCCGATCGCCAGGGTCGAAGAACTCAACAACAACACTACGGCACGCAGCGCCTGTCCGCCTGAAACTCGCGTCAATTGCTCTCGATCACCTGATAACGGAGATCGCAATGCCGCGCTGTCCTCGTTTGCCAGAATCGAAGCGAGTATTCCAACAAGCAGGATCCCTCCGATTACGGCGAGCGATACCTCATTGGGAATCGCATAATGATGCGTCAGAATCATTTTCACGCCGATGAAGGCGAGCAGAAAAACCAGACTGGATTTCAGATAGCGGAAACGCTCCATCAAGCCTGCCAGCACGAAATACAGCGAACGCAAACCCAGTATCGCAAACGTATTTGAGGTGAAGACAATGAACGGGTCGCGGGTAATGGCGAAGATAGCCGGGATGGAATCGATCGCAAAGGTAACATCGCTCGTCTCAACCAGCACCAATGCCAAAAATAACGGCGTCGCCGTTCGCACTCCATTCACCGTCACAAAGAATCGGCTACCGTGAAAATCTGCCGTTACCGGGTAGACACGTCGCACCAGGCGCAGCACGAAATGGTCTTTTGGCGCCAAGGTATCGTGACGGATGACCAACATACTGGCTGCAGAGAACAACAATACTGCGCCCAGCACATAGGCGATCCAGTCAAAGCGATGAATCACAGAGATGCCGGCAAAAATCATTACTGCTCTCAGGACTACTGCGGCGAAGATGCCCCAGAACAGAACGCGGTGCTGCTCCCGCAACGGTACCGCAAAGTGGGTGAAGATCATCGCGATGACAAAAATGTTGTCGATCGAAAGCGATTTCTCGACGATATATCCCGTGAAGAATTGCAGCGCAGCTTCACTTCCCGTGAGCTGTTCGGTGTCCATATCCCAGCCCACAGGATTGAGTTCGTACAGGTAATAGATGCCCACATTGAACAGCAGCGCCAACACGATCCAGGCGCTGGACCAACCGAGCGCCTCGGGTAGCGTGACGACGTGCGCCTTGCGATGAAAGACACCCAGGTCGAGCGAGACGACGCCTACGATCAGCAGGATGAAGCCAAGCCACACGAGTGTTGTAAACGACAGGATCACTGCTCTACTCCGGATACCACCAAAGAAACCGCGCCAAGCTACGCTGTCAGTTTGCGAATTGCAATATCGCGATTGCCGTCAAAAAGTGTCGAGCTTGGTTGAATTCAGTGTAGACTGGCGGTTCGCTTACGTTGGCACGGCACAAAAGCGTGCCTGTGTCAGCGACACAACTTTACATTTTTGGAACCACTTTTATTAAGGAAATAAAGGGGTCTCGCCAAAAATAAATAGTTGCCGCGAGCCTTTTAGCGCCTGATACAAGGCGTAGAATGGCGCCGTTTTACCCCACTGTTCGAGTTTGCTCCTGAGGAGGACAACATGAAATCACTGACAACTAAATTACTGGTCGTGGCAGTCGCCAGCGTCTTTTCACAATTCGCATTGGCCGACGCTGCCAGCGCCCAGAAAACCATTGCCGGCATTCTGGCAGGCATGAACCACTTCCCATCTGACGCCCAGAAAGCCGAACTGATGGCGATCTCCAGCGACGAGAGCTCAGGTCGCGGCAACCAATTGATCGCTTCTGCGGTACACGATATTCAGCACGCACCAACGGCGGAAGGCAAAGCCGCCATGCAGCAGATCATCGACTATCCGCAGGCTCCTGCCGAAACCAAGGCGCTGGCCAAAGTCGTACTGGAGTTCAATCACATGGCGAGTGCTGACGCCAAAGCCGTACTTGCAGGCTTCTGATCCAGGCTTGTGATCCAGGCTCTTGATCCTGGCTATTGATCCTGGCTCTTAGTCAGAGTACCGCGGGTTAGCCGTCAACGGCGAACCCGCGTCTTTCTCAGAAAGAGAAACGGCGACACCTGAAAAGGTGTCGCCGTTTTTTATTGCCCGAAATGCAAGTCGAGCCGCGACTCGATCAGAAAGCCTGGCTGGGCGGCTGCTGACCCATCGCCAGGCTGCCAGTGAACAGCAACTGGCGCTTCTCTTGCAGCGGATGGAAATGGGAGGCCATCACGTCACGCAACAAGGATTCGATACCGAACGGTCGCAGGAAGCCGGGACCCCCGCACACCTCGACCGCTTTCTCGGCGGTGAGTTTGCACGCCGCCGCCGCGATGGTCTTGCGCTTGACGATCTCATTCACCGTGGCGACATCGGCGGTGAATTCCAGATCCTTGACCAGGTCCATCATGCTGTCGACAGCGAGCTGTGCAGTCGTCAGGGCATTCTCCATTTCACCGAGCAGATACGGAGTCACCGGATCGATACTGTTCAGGCAACGGGCGCGCGCCTTCTCGGCCGCACACTCGGCAATGCCACGATAAACCGACATGATCAGCGGCAGCGCCATCGGCAACACGACACACCACATGGCGTGGAAATCTCCGCGGGCTCGCTTAGCACCGATGGCCTCATCGGGCACGAACACATTTTCGAGCTTGACGCTGTTGGAGCCAGTGCCGCGCATCCCCATCGGTGCCCAGTTATCGAGCACAGTCACACCTTCCGCCGTCATCGGCACCGGGAAGTGCAATACCTGCCAACCTTCCTTGGGATCTTCATAGGCGCCAGATGTCACCAGAACATTACCTGCCGGAGAGCCACTGGCAAAATGTTTGACAGCAGTGAACCGGTAGCCACCTTCGACCTTGGTCATCTCACCATTGGAAGCGAGCCAGTCGCCGGCACCCGTGCTGATCAGCGCCAGCTCCTTGGCACCGACCTTTTCCAGCAATGCCTGACCGGGTTTGCCATGCTGGTGATTGAAACGATTGGCGGCAACGATGTGCGAGTGCATCGAATAGGACAAGGCAGTCGATGGGTGATAGCTCGCGAGCTTGCGTAAAAAGTCACAGATGTCGGCATACCCGAAGCCCTGTCCACCGAACTCCACCGGTACCAGCGCAGAAAACAAATTGAACTCACGCAATAATTCGTAGTTTTCTGCGGAGAAGGTATCTGTCGCATCGGCCTGTTTGCCATTGTCGGCAATTTGTTTGCCGATGATGGCGAGTATCGCGTCCAGTTTCCCGGTATTGCCTTGAGACATCGCATTCGCCTCTTTCTGTGTCGCCATTTTATCTACGGCAATCTTCACTTGCGTATTCATAACAAACTCCCAGTGTAATTATCCTGCACAGAGGCCGCTTGCGCGGCGAAATGATTCATTGGTTCTGACGTACTCCACCAGTTCGCCCTGGGTAAAGATCAGCGGCTCCCTGTTGTATTGCTCGAAGTGGTTTACCTTGCCAATCAGCATCATGTGATCGCCGAGCAGAATGCGGTTGTAGCTATCGCAGCAGAACACGGCGCAACCGCCCGCGATCGCTGGAGAACCGACGCCGTCATCGGTGATGCCCTCGAACTTGTTGCCTCCGCGACGCGCGAAACGATCGGCGATTTCGCGCTGATTGGCGGCCAGCACCGTGATGGTGAAATCGGTGCAGTTGGCGAAATCCATGTAACTAAGCGCGGCACGGTTCACACACCAGGACACCAGGGCCGGGTTCAGCGAGATGGAACAGAAGCTGTTGATCGTCATGCCGATCAGGCGCCGCTGATGATCTCGCGCGGTGACCACGGCGACCCCGGTGGCAAATTTGCCAAAGGTCTGCCGCAGGGCCTTACTGGTGGCGGATTCTTCGAGAACGCGACACATGGTGATTTCCTCTTGAGACTGATTGAACTGGCGAGCAGCTTACGCGGGCAGGTCTTCTGAATTAACTCTAGAAGATGTAGTATCGCGCTACAGTTTATGTAGTAACCAACTACACTCTCAGTAGTCAGACTCAATTGATGAGATCGGTTCAGGAGCGCTGTTATGGCCTATAACCAGTTCTGCCCTGTCGCCAAAGCCATGGAAATCCTCGGTGAACGCTGGACCTTGTTGCTGATTCGGGAAGTTTTGATGGGTGCCACCCGCTTCAATGAGTTGCAACGCGGGTTGAGCAATATGTCGCCTACTCTCCTTACTAAACGCCTGGTCCAGCTCGAGCAGGAAGGCCTGTTGGTGCGCAAGAAAATCCCCGGCCAGAAGGGTTATGAGTATTTTCCCACTGAGATGTGCCGGGAACTGTTCCCCGTGCTCGAGCAGGTTGGCATCTGGGGCATGCACTGGGCCCGGCACAAGATGACCGAGGACGACTACGATCTTGAACTGCTCATGGTCCATCTGGAGCGCAGCATTCAGGCGGACAAGCTGCCTGGCAAGGAGTCTGTCCTGCGCTTTAATTTCACCGACGTGAAGGACTATCCGAACTGGTGGATCGTCGCCGCAGAAGATTCCACCGACGTGTGCGTGGTCGACCCCGGCAAGGAAGTCGATGTCTACTTCAATGTCTCGGTCAAGGTCATGTGTCAGCTCTGGATGGGCGAGATCAGCTACAAACAGGCGATTGCCGAGGGCAAGCTCAATTTGTTGGGCCCGAAAGCGCTTACTCGCGACGTCGAGAACTGGATTCGCCCCTCGATCTTTGCCGGCATCCAGCCCGCCTCACAGATCCTCCACAGTCACTGAGCGAGAGCATGATCTGCGCGTGGCACGTGATGAGGGCTGGGCGATGAGCGATCGCAATTTCGATGATCTGGCGGAACGGTTCGAACGCAAACTGTACGGCAATCTGCGTGGGCAATTGCGACTGCAACTGGTCACCGAAGGCCTGCTCAGCGACTGCCCGCGCATCGGAGAGTCGCGCCCCCTGCGTGTGCTCGATGCGGGCTGCGGGCTCGGCCAGATGGCCGGTCTGCTCGCCAGCCGCGGTCATGAGGTCATCGCCTGCGATGTCTCCGAGAAGCTGCTGGAGCGAGCGCGTGTGCGCATCGCCGAAGACGCACCAGATGCGCTGCAACGCATACGCTTCGTGTGCTGCCCGCTGCAAGAAATCTCAACACAGGTCGCCGGTCAATTCGACCTGATCCTGTTTCACGCCGTGCTGGAATGGTTGGAGTCTCCCCGTGCCGGTCTGCAGAGTCTGATACACCGACTGCGGCCAGACGGCGAGCTGTCACTGCTGTTCTATAACCGTCATGCCATTGTGTTCAAGAATCTGCTGCGCGGCGATTTCCGCCGCATCGACCGCCAGGACTTCCGCGGAGACAGCGGCAGCCTGACACCGACCAACCCGCTGGTGCCGGATGAGGTGGATCAGTGGTTGCAGGCTGAACAGCTGGAGGCAGTAAGCCGGCGCGGAATTCGCACCTTTTATGACTACATGAACCAGGTGATGGATACCAGCAAACCGGCCCTGAGTTCGCCTGCAGAGGTGCTGCGCATGGAGCGGCAACTGAGCGAAAAAGAGCCCTACCGCAGCCTTGCCCGTTATCTGCTCTGGCATTGTCGCCGGGCTCCTGCTCACCCCACGCTGAAAGGAGAATGATCATGGCGAGACCCGGATGGGCGAGGATGCTTTGCTTGCTGGCCACCGGCGTTCTGTCGCTGCCCGCCCAGGGCCAGAGTGCCACCGCCTATTACATCGCGAATGAAGGCGTGATGGTTACGCGCGGCGAGACTAAGATTCTGTTCGACCCCCTGTTCCGAAACACTTACAACGAGTACCGTTTGGTACCCGAGGCCATGGAGACGGCGATGTTTGCCGGCAGCGCACCGTTCGATGGCGTCGACGCCGTCTTCATCAGTCACTTCCATGGCGACCATTTCTCGGCCCCCGATATATTGCGCCTGTTGCAGGCCCAACCCGGCATCCACCTTTATGCGCCCATGCAGGCCGTCATCGCCCTGCGCAGCGAAGCCGGCAGCGCAGAAACCGCCGTGTTCGAGCGGGTGACCCCGGTCAGCCTCGCGTATCAGGACCCGCCGATAACGCTGGCCATGCCCGGCCTCGCCATCGAAGTCGTGCGCATTCCCCATTCCGGCTGGCCCACGGGCCGGCTCGATGTGGAAAACCTGGCGTGGCGAGTGACTCTGGAGGCCGAGACTACCGTGTTGCACATGGGGGACGCCGATCCCAATGACGTGCATTTCGCCCGTGACGCCGAGTATTGGCGCAAGACTCCTCCCCAGATGGCCTTTCCCCCGGACTGGTTCCTGACATCGGAATCGGGTCAGCGTATCCTGCAAGAACACATTCGGCCACAGCGCAGCGTCGGCGTGCATGTCCCTGCGGCGGTTCCGGGTGACCCGTTATTGCGGCCGACTTCCCTGCGGGAGATCGATCTGTTCACCCGCCCCGGCGAGACACGACGGATTCCCGCTCGCAAGTAGCTACGAACGGTTTTCTTGTGCGCGCACTGCCCGTACACTGAGAGCCTCGCGCCTACACCGGGAGAGACCCTATGAAACGACTGCTCACGCTGGTGCTGCAATTAATCGGACTCCTGCTGCTGGTGCCCGCGGTGGCGATCGCCACCTTGCGTTATGACACCAGCCGCAATGACGGTCCCAGCACGCTGTTCCCCGGTGGCGAACTCGTCGCAGGAGAGCTCTATCGAGGCCCGGAACCCGACTGGCAATTCACCAATACTGTCGGCACTATCGAACTGCAGATCAGCGATCCCCTGAGTTCCCGGCTGGTCTGGATTCTCGAGAGCGAAGGCAAGATTTACATCGCCTGTGGCTATATGGGCACGACCTTGGGACGCTTGTGGAAACATTGGGCTGTGCACGCCGATGAAGGCGATGGCCACGCAGTAATCCGCATCAACGGCGTCCGTTATGAGCGCCAGCTGGTGCGCATCGAGTCCGGGCCCGCACTCGATGGCATCGCCGCCAAGATGGCCTCGAAATACCGATCCCCGACATCCCGCGCGGACATCGAGGCCGGCAACACCTGGATTTTCGAACTGGCCCCTCCAACAACCGCGTCCGGAGACTGACCGATGAAGATGAAGACCTATCTGATCCTGTGTGTCATCGTCGCTGCAGTGGTCGCATCGAGTGTCCTGTTCATTCCTGGCGTCGGCGATCACATGGAACAGGAATTGCTGGGGTTCCTGTCGACCAACGCCCGCGGCTGATCACGGCCGCGTAGGCGACTTGATTATTTAGACCAATTGGTTAAGGATAGTGAGCAATTCCTCCGTCAAGAAAGGAAAAGCGTCATGTCCCGAACAACGCTACTCTGCTCCTCCCTGTTTACCCTGACCCTCCTGACAGGCACCGCCGTGGCGCAATCCGGCAATTACACGGCGCCGCGCACGATCGACGGCCACCCTGATCTGCAAGGCGTCTGGGAAAACAACACGATTACCCCGGTTGAACGGCCCGATGTGTTTGGCGACAAGCAGTTCCTGACAGATGAGGATGTGGAGTTTCTGCAGCGGCGACTGCTGGAGATCAATCAGGAAGCCGGCGATGCCCTGTTTGGCGAGGGCGTACTGGAGGCGGCCTTCAGTGGCGAAGTGGTCTCTTACGATCCCAGTACCGGCAACTACGATCAGCAATGGATGGCAGACCGCACGATTCACCGCCGCACCTCACAGATCATCGACCCGCCCAATGGCAAATACCCCGCGCGTACGGAACGTGCCGTCGCGATGGCGCGTGCTGCGGCCCAACACCGCGAAGAACACCCGGCGGATTCCTGGACCGATCGCTCTTTGGGCGAGCGCTGCCTGTCCTTCGGCGCCCCGCGACTGGGCTCGGGTTACAACAGTTACTGGCAGATCGTACAGACACGCGACACCGTCGCCATCGTGCAGGAAATGGCCCATGACGTGCGCATTATTCCGCTTGTGGCAAAGCCGCACATCAATGACAACATCAAGTTGTGGCATGGCGATTCACGCGGCTACTGGGATGGTGAGACACTCGTGATCGAAACCACGAACTACTCAGACAAGAGCGGCGGCGGGCCGGATACGTCGAGAAAGGTCAATGTGGAACGCCTGACCCGTATTAGCGATCAGGAGATCCGTTATCAATTCACTTCCGATGATCCCGGCACGTATACGGCACCCTATACCCGCGAGATCATCCTCGATCATACCGATGATGCCATCTATGAATATGCCTGCCATGAAGGCAACTATGGCATGATGAACATACTCTCCGGCCACCGCGCCGAGGAGCGACTGGCCGCAGAGAACTAAATCGGCGGTTCTCTCAGTCGGAATGCAGCATCATCACCAGAGCCTGGGTGTGTTCGGCCGCCTGCACACCCAGTGGCGTCAGAAACCCACCGTCTTCGAGCGTAATGATGTGTTTTGCAAACAGGCGCTTCGCCGACGCTATTCGCACGGGATCGGCATCGTGGTGGATTTTTATCCCTTCCTGCTGACTGTTCAGGTTAAACAGGTTGAGGAGTTCCAACTCTTCTAGGAATTCGCGACTAAGGTGCATAATGGTTCTCGCATGCAAAGGGAAGTGCAGTCTGCAGGATACCACGGCTTGACCGCGCCGCACCCGGACACCGACTTTGTTTGAGACAGCAATGCGCTACTGCTTGATACCAATCATGATTCTGGTGAGTTGCCTCACTCAGGCTTCGGCACAAGAGGTCGCCGCGGTCGCACATGGGGTACGTAATGACTTGCCGCGACCCTATAGCACGACGCGAGACTGGGGAGAGTTGCCCGCGGGCGTGCAGTGGGCTGCCGTCACTGCCGTCGAACCTTCGCCAGATGGACAATTCATCTATGTGGTGCATCGTTGCTCCGACAATTCCTGTGCCGGGCGCTCCGATGCCCCCATCCTGAAATACGATACTGCCGGTCGCCTGCTGGCCAGTTTCGGTGCCGGATTGTTCCTGTTTCCTCATGGCGCCACCGTCGATCAGGACGGCAACCTGTGGGTGACTGATGCCCGTGGCGACGGTCAGCTGGGTCATCAGGTTTTCAAGTTCAGCCCGGCGGGCGAGGTCTTGATGACACTGGGTCAGAAAGGACGCAGCGGGTCGGGACCGGAGTTGTTCGACCAACCCAACGATGTTGTCGTCGATCCCCGCAGCGGCGATATCTTCGTCGCCGACAGCCATCGGCGCGGGCTCAACAACCGCATCGTGCATTTCGACGCGACGGGTCGCTACATCAAGGAATGGGGCAGCAAGGGCAGTGCTCCGGGACAATTGAGTGAACCCCATTCGATCGCGCTGGATTCCCGCGGTCGCCTGTTTGTCGCCGATCGCGAGAACAACCGCATCCAGATCTTCACGCAGGCCGGCGAATTTATTGCCGAGTGGCGCCAGTTTGGCCGCCCCAGCGGGCTGTTCATCACCGCCGATGACACGCTCTATGTGGCCGACTCGGAGTCGGGGCCGGATACCGGGGCTCACGAGCTGACTGGCATCATGAAAGGCATCAGGATTGGCTCTGCGGTGACCGGCGAGGTGCGGGCCTTTATCGAGGACAGTGAGCCACTGCGGGACGATCATTCCGGTGCCGAGGGCGTCGGCGTCGATGCTGCTGGCAATGTGTACGGAGCGGTGGTGCGCCGGCAGATGCTGGAACGCCACGTCCCGCGCTGAAATACGCAGCAACTTTCCCTGACACAGAAAGCCGGCAAGGAGACTTCTGCCGTCGCGGGAACGGAGTATACTCGGTAACCTGACTGTGTTTGAGCCACAGCGCTCTCTGCCCAAACAGCATTTGCAATAACAACAACATCCGCAATAAAAACAACATTTGAGGTTCACAATGACCGAAGAGAAACTGGATCGACGCACTCTGTTAAAGACCAGCCTGAAAGCCGGGCTCGCACTCGGCACCGCCGCCAGCCTGCCTCAGTGGGCCATCCCGGTTCTGGCTCAGGGCGAAACTCTCGTCCCCTTCACTGATATGCCTGAAAATTACTCCCGCGGACCCGCCCTGCCCGGCGCGACTCACTTCCTCGACACGCGCCAGATCGATTCTTTCTATTCGGACAATCAGGATTTCTACGTCGTGCAGCACTACGGGCAACCGACTCTCGATGTGGCGAATTACAAGTTGAGCATCACCGGACTGGTGGACAATCCCCGCGAGTACACACTGGCAGATCTGCGTGCCAAGGGCATGTTTCAGATCGACGCCGGCTTCGAGTGCGGCGGCAACCGGCCGGATAACCTGTATCAGGGACTGATCGGTAATGCCCAATGGCGCGGCGTGCGGCTACGCGACATTCTTCAGGAAGCCGGTATCCAGCCTGAGGGCAAAGAGATCGTGTTCTTTGGTGGGGATCAGGGCACCGAAAACATTCGCGAGACCGATGTCGAGCAGAGTTTTGCCCGCAGTCTGCCGCTGGAAGACGCCTTGCGCGAAGAGAATATGCTGGCCATGGAGATGAACGGCGAGCCTCTGCCCCAGTTCCATGGACGTCCGCTGCGACTGCTTGTTCCTGGCTTCTATGGTGTCGCCAACGTCAAGTGGCTAACCCAGATTCACGTTCAAGACAGACGTTATATGGGACGGTTCATGGGTCGCGACTACGTGACGCTGAAGAAGGAGATGATCGGCAATCAGGAGCGCTGGGTGGAAAATTCCGTGACGCGCATTCAGTTGAAATCTTCAGTCGTGCGGGTGACGAAGCTTGGCGCTCAGCACAAGATTACAGGCTTCGCATTGAACGATGGTACGCCGCTGCGCAGCGTGGAAGTAAAGATCGACAATGGCCCCTGGCAGGAAGCGACGATCGATCCGCAATCCTCGAAATATTCGTGGAAGCTGTTCAGCCTGATGTGGGACAACGCGGCGCCAGGAGAGCACACAATCGTGTCACGCGTAACCGACATCAATGGTCACGTTCAACCCACGGCTGAACAAATGCCAGAAAAGATAAGCCGCTGGGAAAACTATCAACAGTTCCCGCGCACCGTGCGCATCGGCTGATTCTTACCCGCACAGCGCTCGATTGGCGGGGCTAAATAACGGGATTGAATAGCGTGATCGAGTGAAGGGGGTCAGTGTCGGTGCACCGGCCTGACCCCGGTTTCTTTATCCGTTGCGATCCAGGGTTTAGCGATTTTCCAGCGACGTGGTGACCACCGGTCCCATGCCCATGATCTGAACGACGACTTCCTCATCCTTCGCCATGTCGTAGTGGTGACCACCGGGGGGCTCGTAAATAAACGTGCCTGGTTCCACCTTGCGCATATTGTCCGGATCATACACATCTGATTCCGGACCGGTTGACACCCACCAGGTGCCTTTCAATAGCGTGATGTAACGTGCCGTGCTGTGAAAGTGCGGGCGGCTGCCGCGACCGGGCGGAAAGGTGATCTGGATGACGTAGATCCCGGGCTTGCTGGGATCGCCAAAGATGTTCACTGTACGGCTACCCTCTCCTGGCATCTGATCGGCGGGAGTGGCGATCATAAAGCCATGTTCGTCCTGTGGCACAACCTGTGCCGACGCAGTCTGCATGCCCAGCAGCACGCTGGTCAGCAGGCCTACAAGGGTCATCAGGGTATTCCGGATTAAAGTCTTTGTTCTCATTATTATCTCCAGTGATTATCGCCAGTGTCTCTTCATTGAATCTTCATTGAATCTTTATTGACTCTTCATTGACTGTTCATTGTGCTCGGTGTTGTCGGTGTTCTCGGTGTTAGTGTTGTTCTCTTGAATTCAATCATTGCCCACGGGTTGCCCAGGGTGTGCAGACCGGCCTGAAGACCCGCTTCGCCAGGGTTCGTGAAGGCAATATAGCATGGACAACTGGTCGTGACA
>Ga0222714_10005525_pt1 | contig 12001 bp, 13 predicted proteins | sample C33_3DmetaG_FD_165048 | JGI IMG/M metagenome (GOLD analysis project Ga0222714, IMG submission 165048) | Estuarine water microbial communities from San Francisco Bay, California, United States - C33_3D | ecosystem: Environmental > Aquatic > Marine > Unclassified | place: USA: California... | reverse complement strand
AGGACTCATTGACTCCCGTTGGTGTTAATGGATATGAAAATATTGTTGTTGATTTGTTGAATAGTGACTCTTATGAGTCAACACCACCCTGGTCCTGAAACTCATAAATATCTAAAAAACTCATAAGATGGCGAGTAATCTTCGTGTAGACCAGATAACAGCATCCACGACTGGTAGTGTCTCAATCGGCACGGCAACCTTTACGGGTGGGTTATCTGGTGATATTACTGGACTGAATGTAACGGGTGTTATAACCGCGACCACTTTGAATCAAGACGTGAGTGGTGGAATCAATGTTACTGGTGTTGTAACTGCTACTAGTTTTGCTGGTGATTTGACAGGAAATGTAACTAGCACTGGTGTTAATGTAACTGGTATTGTTACAGCATCATCAAGTATTAAAGTAGGTGATAAGTTTATTGATAGTACAGGTATCGGTTTAGGGACCACCGATACAACTGGTAGAAATGCTGGTGTAGGAACTGCTATTGGGACATTAGTCTACAATACTTCTACTCTACAGGTTGAAGTTTATGATGGATACGGGTGGATGGGTGGATTGACCACTCCATTTGCTACTAGTGGAGATAATCCAAATCCATATACTGGATATGTTTCATATACTTTTACTGGACCTGGGTCTTTTGTAGTAAGTAGTGGCGCAGGAACTGTCGATCTTTTACTTGTTGCTGGTGGTGGAGCAGGTGGTGGTGATATTGGAGGAGGCGGTGGTGCCGGTGGTGTCAGACAAATAACAGGCATTCCTGTTACTCCTGGATCTTATCCTATTATTGTCGGTGGCGGCGCGGTTGCTGCTAATCCTTCACTACGAGGTACTGATTCTACAGGACTTGGATATACGGCAACTGGCGGTGGATCTGGACAGGGGCAGAATACTGGCGCTGTTCAGACAGGAGGTTGTGGCGGAGGCGGAAACGGTGGCGGTAGTGCTGGAGGAGCTGGAGATATAAATGGATATGGTGAAGGAAACCCAGGTTTTTCTGGATATCAAGGTCAACCTGCATATCGTGGGGGTGGAGGTGGTGGAGCAAGTGCTGGTGGTCCAACATCGTCTCAAATCGCAAATGGTGGAAATGGCGTATCCAATACCTATAGAACTGGATCTCCAGTAACTTATGGTGGAGGCGGTGGTGGTGGAAATGTTTCTGGATCTGGCGGATCTGGTGGTGGAGGTACTGGTGGTTCATATAATGGTGGTAGTAACGGTACTGCTGGAGGAGTTAACACTGGAGGTGGTGGAGGAGGTGCTGGATCTGGTGGAGGTACTATTGGAAAGAATGGTGGATCGGGAATCGTTGTTATCCGTGTGCCGACGTCATAAATATCTAAAAAAGGCTAATAATGTCTAGAAACAGAGAGTTATCTCAATTTCCTGAGTTTTTAACGGTAAATGATACTTACGGATCAGTTGGGATTGGAACGAGTCTCACTGTATCTGGCATTGGAACCTTTGAAAATGATCTTTATGTTGCTGGAACACTCCATGCTCCTTCACTGAACATTGAAGGTGGAGCATCTCTTGGTGATGATCTGGTCACAAGAAACATAAGTGCTTCAGGTATTGTTACTGTTACCGGAACGACAGATCTTAATGGCGATCTAGATGTTGATGGGCATACTGAACTTGATAATGTAAGAATCTCTGGAGTTACCACATTCCAAGAAGATATCTACCTTGGCAACAATGATAAGATCAACCTTGGTGGACCTGATGACTTACAGATCTATCATGATGGATCTGATTCTTATATTGTAGATTCTGGTCTTGGTGATCTCTACATCAGAGGAACCGCAGCAATTCGATTCCAGAATGCTGGAGGTACAGAAAATTACGCAGTGTTTAATGACACTGGTTCAACTGATCTTTACTATGATAATACCAAGAGACTTGAAACCACCAACACTGGTGTCAATGTAACTGGTAATATCGTTGCGAGTGGTAACGTTACCGTTGGTGGTACTTTAATCTATGAAGATGTTACCAATGTAGACTCAGTTGGTATTGCTACTGCTAGATCTGGTCTAAGAATCACTGGTGGTGGATTAGAGGTAACAGGTCTTTCTACTTTCAACGATAGGATCGTTGGATCTGCTACAAGCAATGTAATCCCATTCCTCTACAGCACCTACGCAGATCTTCCTGCTGCTAGTTCTTATCATGGTGCTTTTGCTCACGTTCACTCGATGGGCAAAGCACTCTATGCCCATAGTGGTGCTTGGTTTGAACTAGTCAACAAAGAGATCACTGGGGTAGTTGGTACAGGGACAGAGATTTATGATATTGGTGATCTCAGTTCTACACAGTTAAATGTTAGTGGTGTTTCTACCTTCACTGGCAACGTAGATGCTAATGGAGATTTGGATGTAGATGGACACACTGAACTTGATAATGTAAATGTATCTGGAGTATCAACTTTTGTTGGTATTGTTACTTCACAGAGTGACGTATTCGTTGGCAACGATTTAAGTGTTGCTGGTGATGCCAGGATTGTTGGTGTTCTGACTGTTGGATCTTCTTCTATTACACTTGATGGATCAACAAACACAATTAATGTTGGATCTGGAGTTACCGTACATACAACTACGGTAGCAGTTAATCAATTAGAAGTTGCTGGTCTTTCTACGTTTGTTGGAGTTGCTACTTTCCAGAATGATATCTATGCCCAAACATTAAATGTTACTGAACTTTTAGTAGATGGAGGTGCTTCTCTTGGGGAGGATATCTCCACAAGAAATGTAAATGTTTCAGGTATTTCGACAGTAGTAGGAATCGCCACATTCCAAAGCGATCTTTTCATTGCTGGGGCACTTGATGTTAACGGCAATGTAAACTTTAATGGTCAACTGTTCCAAAACAACTCACCGTTTATTGCTTCCTACTGGGTACAAACTGGAGCAGGAATTCACACATTGGGATCAGTTGGAGTAGGAACAACAAATCCAGTAGGTTCTCTAGAAGTTTCTGGTCACACTGAGTTAGATGATTTAAGAGTTTCCGGTGTTTCTACTTTCCAAGGAAATGTAAATCTTGGTGATAATGATAAGATAAGATTGGGTGATGGTGGAGATTTAGAGATTTTCCACGATGGACTTAATAGTATTATTGACGATGCTAATGTTGGTTCTCTTGTATTAAGGTCTGATACTTCTATTGCTTTAAGAACGAGAACAGGAAATGAAAATCAGTTAGTAGCAACACCCAATGGATCAGTATCACTCTACTACGACAACTCCAAGAAATTTGAAACCACTGGTGCTGGTGTAAGTATTACCGGTGGTGTAGAAGCAACTGGTGTTTCTACATTCCAAGGAAATGTAAATCTTGGTGATAATGATAGATTAAACTTTGGTGATGATGGAGATCTAAGAATTTACCATGATGGAACTTCTAGTGTAGTTGTAGATCTTGCTGGTGGTGGTCTTTATCTTAGTGGAAGTAATTCTGTTATTATTAGTGATGAGATGGGGGTCGAAACACTAGCATCATTTACTAAAGGTGGATCAGCAGAACTATATTATGCCGATGAGAAAAAACTTGAAACTGCTACGTCAGGTATCAACGTTGTTGGAACTACAACCACTGGTCAACTAAGCGTTTCTGGTGTTTCTACATTCCAAGACAAAGTATCAGTAGCAGGTACTTTTGGTGTTACTGATATTTCTTACTTCTATAATGATGTTAGACTTGCTAAAGGTGGAAATGGTTTAAATTTCGAAACTAGTGGTACTGGCAGTCAAATATCAAATACAACCTCTGGTGATCTTACTATTAAGAATAATCTTACTGGTAGTAATAATATAATACTCAATACTAAGACTGATACTTTAGCTAGATTCTTAGGTAATGCTGGAGTAGAACTCTACTACGACAACTCCAAGAAATTTGAAACTACTGCTGGCGGTATTGATATTACTGGTCACACGGAACTTGATAATGTAAGACTTAGCGGTGTTCTCACTGCTACTAGTGCTGAGTTCAGTGGAAACGTAACAGTTCTTGGTGATCTTACTTATGAGAACGTCACTAACGTTGATGCTGTTGGCATTGCTACTGCTCGTGCTGGACTTAGAGTTACTGGTGGTGGTCTGGATGTAGTTGGTGTTGCTACATTTAATGACGGAGCAAATGTTGCTTCTGGACAGGTTTATCAAATCGATGGTGTTGATGTCCTTACGGCAACCACTCTTGGATCTAGCGTTGTTAACTCTTCATTAAGATCAGTAGGTGTTGGTGTTATCACAGATCGTACAGAACTAACTTCTGGTCAACCATCAGGTAGTGATTATATTCTTCTCTATGATACTGATGCTGGTGATCTTAAGAAGGCAACGATTGCTAATGCTGCTCTTCAGGGTGTACAAGGTACTCAAGGTCTTCAAGGTACTCAGGGTGTACAAGGTACTCAAGGAGTTCAGGGAACACAGGGTCTTCAGGGAACTCAAGGACTCCAAGGTACTCAAGGCGTTCAAGGAACATTTGGTACACAAGGTATCCAAGGATCCACAAGTTATGATGCTGGAACTGTTGATGGATTAGACAGCACTCAGTTCTTAAGGTCTGATGTTTCTGATACTAAAACTTCTGGTGATCTTTCGTTTAGTGACAACGTTAAGGCAACGTTTGGTGCTGATAACGACTTAGAAATTCATCATAATGGCACCGACAGCATTATTGACCACGTTGGTTCTGGTCACCTTTATATTACAGCGTCAACTAATGACGCAGACGTAAACATTAGAGCTGACGATGGGTCTGGTGGTGTTACCAATTATATTCAGTGTGACGGTAGTAATGGTCAGGTAGAACTTTATCATTATGGTGTTGAAAAACTTCAAACCAACAGTTCTGGTGTTACCATTAATGGTGATTTAACTGTTCGAAACACCGATCATCCACAACTAATCCTACAAGACAGTAATAGCTCTGGAGCCGGTGCTCAGATGGGTTTGAGTCTTAGGGATAGCACAGATTCTGAAAAAGCGTTCATTGGTAATGAGGCAACTGGTGGTAACTGGTTGATGATTAAAGCCGTCGGTAGTAACGATATCATCTTCCAAACAAATGGAAGTAACAGGTGTAAGGTAAGTAGTGATGGAAATCTTGTACCTTCTAGCGATAACACCACTGATCTTGGTTCTTCATCACTCCGTTGGGCAAACATCTACTCTGCTGACCTTCAATTATCAAACGAAGGATCTCAAAATGATATTGATGGAACTTGGGGTAAGTACACTATCCAAGAGGGTGAGAATGACTTGTTCTTGATAAATAGAAGAACTGGTAAGAAGTATAAGTTCATGCTAGAGGAGGTTAAGTGATATGCCACTTTACGTAGGGGACAATGGGTCTGATGATTTTGTAGCAAAAGGTGATGGTAAAGGTGTTGGTGTAGGAACAACTACAACAGATGGTCGTATTGCTGGACTTGGAACTGCTATCGGAACAATAGTATTCAATACCACTGCTGATAGTGGAGTTGGTCAACTCGAAGTATACACAAGTATTGGATGGGTTGGTCTTGCCACAGAGGCAGCACACTTCCCAATTTCGGCAACAGGTGGTCAGTTAGATACATCAACAAGAAGTGGATATAATGTTCATATATTTACTGGATCTTCAGAACCATTCAATCTCACTTCTACTGGAGGTGGATCCACTCTAGACGTAGAATACTTAATTGTTGGTGGTGGAGGAGGTTGTGCTCCACATAACCCAGGAGGTGCTGGTGCGGGAGCATTAAAATATGGTACAGCATCACTTTCTGCTGGAAACTATCCAATCCAAGTCGGTGGTGGAGGAGGAAACCCTGGAGGAAGTCAAGGTGCTTCTGGAGGTCCAAGTATTTTTAACTCCATAACTTCACCTGGTGGTGGGGGAGGTGGAAAGCAAGGAACTGGTGGAGCTCCTGGTGGTTCTGGTGGTGCTGGAGGTCAAGACTCTGGTGGAGGTCGTGGAACAGGTACTGGTGATAGTGGTGGAAGCAATAACAGTGTTTCTCCAGGAAATGGTTGGGGTAATGATGGTGGATCAGCTCCATCTGGTTCAGGATTCTCTGGCGGCGGTGGTGGTGGTGGTGCTGGTGGTAATGGTAGTTGGGGAAGTCCTGGAGGAACTGCTGGACCTGGAGGTAATGGTCTTTCATATTCCATTACTGGTATTTCATCATACTATGCTGGTGGTGGAGGAGGACGAGCTGAAGGTGGTGGTCCTGCTGGAAGTGGTGGATTGGGTGGTGGTGGAAATGCTAACCAGAATGGAACTGCTAACACTGGTGGAGGCGCAGGAGCTTATGCCTCTGGAGGTTCTGGAATTATAGTTATTGCGTATCCAAATGCTTGATGATTGAATGAAAAAAATTGGTTTATTTAATGTAAATCTTGATATTGATTATCTCAAGAAAAAAATTTTAAAAGAAGAAAAGAAAATAATAAAAAAATATCCACCAGTTGGTTATGACAATCAACCAACGGATGGAGAAACTGGTTTGGGTCTAGATTCTCTAACATCTAGATACTATCATTTTAATGTCTTAAATTGGGATGGAACTGAACAACTAGCAAAAGAAATAAAAAGATGTTATAATACTTTTACAGAATCAAATCAAGATATCTACGTACAGTGTTGGGCAAATGTAATGAGATGTGGTCAAAAAATAAATCCACACAAACATAATTACATTCCTGAGAGAAACATAATTTCTGGAAACTTAGTGATTCATTCTAATGAAATGAATACTTATTATGAAGGATCTGCTGTACCAAATAAAATTAGTTCTCTTACATTATTTCCTGGAACTGTGTATCACTGGACTGATACCTATGAAGGACAAGAAGAAAGGATAACAATAGCATTTGATATTAGAACTTACAAGGATTGGAAAGAAGATATTTTTGATGATGCGAAATCACATTGGGTAAAATTATGAGTTACAAACCAGAATTTATTTCACCGAACTTTCTCTCAAGTGCTTCTGAGGTTAACCCAAAAAGTGAAATGAAGATAGAATATTTTCCATACTCTGATGAGTGGGGATATTGGACTATTGATAACTTGTGGACTAACTTTGAGGATTATGTAAAATTATCTTCTCTATCCCCAGCTACACCAGCATCATGGTGTGACTTTAGTTCTAATTGGATGCATAAACAAAACATCATAACAGTTCAAATTGAGAAGATAAGAAGTGTGATGATTGACTTCAATAATGAGTACATAAAAAAGAATATCAATATTAAAGGATTTAAATGTTGGTCAAATATAGTTGAACCAAATAGTTTTTATGTTGTTCCAAGTTGGACAACACGCCCACACACAGATAGTCATATAGAGAATAATACTCTCATATTCAACACATGGATGAATGAAGATTCAAATGGTGGAACAGCATTCTGGAAATCTAAAGAAGGTTATACATCCTCATATGAGAATGAATACAAATACAAGGAGTATATAAAAGGCACAGTTGGTTGTGGAGTGAATATCTGGGGCAACTTTCAGGGTGATGACCACTATGAAAAACTTGCCGAGACTCCATCAAACTATGGAAAGGTAATAGTCTATACTGGAGCACAATGGCACAGTCCAGTTGTAAATGATATAACATCTTTTAGATGGTCGCATGTAGTTTCTACAACTTCAGATTAGATTAAAGTTAATATTATACCTACCTTTACTATTAGTTGTAGTTGTTGAATTGTGTTGCTTGCCACCATTGAATGTATAGAATCGGTTAGCAACACTTTCAATGATAGTACCATCATCAACTCTGGTGAAACCATCACATGTGTTTAGGCAATATATTCCAGCGACATGTGAGAAATCACTATCAGTATGACCATAGTGTTCTCTCAAAGTTTCTGTGTGAGGATAGAAGTTTAATCTAGCTCTGATCAGTGTTTTAGTATTAGTTACTTCCATAACTTTCTTTACTAAAACATTTTTTATCTTCTCATAAGTTTCACTTGGTCTATCAAGTAAATAGAAAGTATGTGTTCCATACCAATCCCACAACTCATCAACTTCACTACCTGTGTAGGTTACAGTGTTGTGAAGGTATAGTGAAAAATTTTCATTGAAAATAAAACTCTCACAGAGATTTTTGTGTTCTTCTTCACTTAAGAAATTATCGTATATCTTTACACTCATTTTTTGGATATTATTATTACATCTATTTTAACATGTTCAATATTTCTGTCAACAACCATGAATTAGATATGTGATTGACACTTTCGATACTCTGATATATAATTAGACTGAAGAATATTATCCTATTATGGCTTTTTTAACGTGTTGGCACATGACAAATTTGCCAACTGAAATGGTAGAAATTGTAGAGCAAGATGTTCGTCAATTTGATCCCATGGCAAATGACTCTCAGATCATGGGAGCTCAGGTGGACAAAGTAATTCGTAATAGTAAAAATGCCTGGATTCCTACTTCCAATTGGATTGGTGGGTGGTTGTGGTATTATATTGAGAAAGTAAATCGTGAAAACTTTTGCTACGATTTGACTGAGATTGATGGTGGTAGCGTTCAATATACTCAATATGGTCCAGGTCAATTTTACAATTGGCACATCGATGCTGGTCTAGATACCTGCTACAAACCACAATTTGTTGCTGGTTCGGGTCAAAATCTTGCTCAAGATCAAATTTCCCTGAATGGAGAGTACATAAGAAAACTTTCTTTTGCTCTTCAACTCTCCGATCCTAATGACTACACTGGTGGAGAAGTTCAGTTCCTCGATACTTCGGGTAAGACTTACTTTGCTCCGAAGCAACGTGGCACCCTGATGATTTTTGACTCGCGTACTCCACACCGAGTTCGTAAGGTCAAGTCGGGTTTGCGTAAGAGTCTTGTTGGTTGGGTTGTTGGACCGAGGTGGAAGTAATGAAACAAAAAGAGTACGTATCGACTGGTGGTGTTTACGAGGAAGGATATCAGCGTTGTGCTATTCCTGCCACCACAAATATGAGTAAGAATGAGTCCTTTGAGAAGAATGGATATCTATATATTCCTGGACTCATTTCCGATCCAGAAAACCTTTACTGCCCTCCTCCACTTGATGAGAATGGTAATCGTCTCACTGGACAGTTGAATTATATCCGAAAGGATAAGTTTACTTATACTCCTGATGAAAAGCAGGTGAATGGATCACTAGCACGATATAATGTGCCAATGTATAAGGAGCTTCATTACCTTGTGCGTAAGGAAGTTGAGAAGCGTCTAGGTATGGACTTGCTTCCTACTTACTTCTATGACCGCTTCTATTATGTTGGACAGCAACTGAAGCGTCATAGTGATCGCCCTGCTTGTGAAGTTAGTGTTACCCTTCAAATCAGCACCAACTCAGACAATCCTTGGCCTATTTGGTTTGAACGACCCGATGGTTCTGAGTCGTATGTTCTAATGAAGAACGGTGATGCTGCTGTATATAAGGGTTGTGAGCGGGAGCACTGGCGTGATCCACTAGAGTCGAAGTATTCTGGAGCAAATAAAATGTGGAGAACGTTTCGTAAGAAAGAAGATGATACCTATCATCACCAAATCTTCCTTCACTATGTGAACGCACAGGGTCCATTTGTTCAACATGCCAATGACAGATGATTAATGTTTTATTTTATGTTCCTCTTTTTTCTTATGAAGTAAATGAATGGGATCGTAAAAAGAAAGCACTTCTGTCCAGGATAAATCAAAATAAGTTTGATTATTACGCGGCAAATACTTTTCAAACAGATCGCCATTCCAAAAAGAATAGGTATGCTTTAGATTTTGAGAGTATTTTTAGTGAGGAACTTGAGCAATTTAAAACTGAAGCAGAACTTCAATACTTAAGAGTCACTGATATATGGACTCTTAAGTATACTAAGAAAAACGAAAATCATTGTCCGCACAATCATAGATCGATCGGATATACAGGTCTTTTATATTTGGAATATGATGGTGAAGTCCACCAACCAACAAAGTTTATTGGACCTTGGAATGATCCAGTAAAAGACACTACCCAATTGGCAATGATTCCAAATCCTAAAGAAGGTGTAATGTACATTTGGCCGAGTGTTTTAGTACACTATGCTGATGCTATGAAAACTAACAAACTTCGTATGATAACTTCATGGGATATGGATGTTAAATAATAAACAATCTTATAATCAATTATGAATTTCACAGTTTATTCAAAAGAAAATTGCCCATACTGCTCAAAAGTAAAACAAGTTCTTGAGTTGACAGGAAGCAACTTTGTCGTGTATACTCTTGGTGAGGACTTTACCAAAGAAGAGTTCTATGCTGAGTTTGGGGAAGGATCAACATTCCCTCAGGTAATTTGTGATGAAAAGAAACTAGGAGGATCCGTTGACACAATCAAATTCCTCAAAGAACAACAACTCGTCTGACGATAACATAAATAAAAATAAGATCCGCGTTAATCGTGGCGTTGAACTTATTCTTCATGGAGGAAAAAGAAAGCAGACTCAACCGTTCCATATCATCTTTGAGAAGATGGTTTGCTTTCTAAATCGGGAAGTTACCATCTATTTTGAGTTCTCCTTAAAAACAAGGAAGAGAAAAGTAGTTTCCCGAGGTAAGAAAAATGCTCGCAATTAGTTTAGTTTTCGGTTCCTTTTTAACCGTATTGTTTCTAATAGTGGGAGTAATGGTAGGTTGGGTAGCAAGAGAATACATGATGAACTATCGGGAGATTCCAAGACCTCACCCCGAAATGTTTGATAACCAGGGTAACCTGATTCCAGATGAGGTGATCGCATTTAATTTTGAGAACTATCATGACTACGAAACAAACGACGACGAAGACATCGACGAGTAAGGCAAAAACTGCTGCCAAGACTCCAGCAAAACCAAAGGCAGCACTAAAACCAATCCCCGATCTTCCTACCAATCCTTTCGTGTATGAGATCTTAAATGTTGTCTCTAAAGAAACAACAAAGGCACGGAAGGTTGAGGCATTGAGGAAGTTCAATGATGCTGCCACTAAAGTTGTTCTTATTTGGAACTTTGATGAGAGCGTAGTGAGTCTGCTTCCTCCTGGTGACGTTCCTTATGCTGGAACTGATGAGCAGAACTCTTTCAGCGGTACTCTGTCCGAGAAAGTGAATGATGCTGTCTCCAAGATGAATGAGTTGGGTTCTAACTCTCTTGGATCACAGGATCAAGGTAAGTCTTCTATTCGTAAAGAGTTCAAGCGTTTCTACAACTTTGTTAAAGGTGGTAACGATGGGTTGAGTTCTCTTCGTAGAGAGACTATGTTTATCAATATTCTTCAAGGACTTCATCCACTTGAAGCAGAGATCCTTATTCTCACTAAGGACAAGAGACTTGGAGAAAAGTACAAGATTACCAAAGAAATTGTTGCGGAAGCTTACCCAGATATTAAATGGGGAGGTCGTTCGTAATATATAATACAAATTGGAGTGTTCGTTATGTCAAGAAATACAGCAAAGGTGTCCGAGGAGGCACCTGTAAAGGAAGATCTCATGTATAACTGGACACCTGCCGAAAAAGAAAATTCCAAGAAGAAATACGGATGCGAAATTCTCATTGAGAATGGAACTTGGGAGCAGGTATGTACAAAAGAAGCACCAAATGATGCGCGTATTGTAAAGTATGAAGTTGATGGTGAAGTTTGTTTTGATTTGACCAGATCAGCAAAGCAGGTCAATGTGTTTGATATGTATTGGGATAAGTTTCGTGATGGACTTAAGTCGATAGAGTATGGGCAGGGTAGAGTTAACCCTAAGCTCTGGGGATACAAGTCACCCGAAAAGAAAAAGCGGAAGTGATTTCCCTGAGCGGGGGAAAAAATCCCGGCAAAATTTTGGATCTGTAAGGTTTTGTATCACATTTTACAAAACTCACTTGCTAAATAATCTCAACAGGGGTATAATACCCTTACGTTCATCCTATGTTTTTACCTTTACTGCTGGCACTTGCCCAACCAGAACCACGAATGCTTCTCACTTG
>Ga0222714_10005524_pt1 | contig 12003 bp, 7 predicted proteins | sample C33_3DmetaG_FD_165048 | JGI IMG/M metagenome (GOLD analysis project Ga0222714, IMG submission 165048) | Estuarine water microbial communities from San Francisco Bay, California, United States - C33_3D | ecosystem: Environmental > Aquatic > Marine > Unclassified | place: USA: California... | reverse complement strand
TTTGTGCATCTTTTACAATAAATCTATCTTTTGGAGACCTTCCCGTAAATGTACCGGTATCAATTGCAAGCGCGCCATTTGTAGCTAATTTACCTTGTCCACGTTCAAGCGTGGCACGGACTAATTCATCAGGTGATAAATTCCAATATTCTGCCGAAATGTTATCAAATCCAAGGGATTTTGATAAATCGGAATTTAACCCAAACGTACCAAATTTCGACATAGATATATACTTGATAATTCTAAGACAAAACTACATGAAATGGATGTAGAATAAAGCTTATATGATAGGCTATTTACTAACACAAGCAATAATATTCTGTGGAGAAAATAAATTGTAAATGGTCTATTTTTTTTGTATATTAAAGTAAGTGTCAAACATACACTTTCAAGGCCTGTTTGAATCGAACAGAATGATTAAATTCGTAGTCATGAATAGAAGCACCTTTTTTACCCTAATTATTGCAGCTATTGTCATGATTGGAGTGTTTGCGTTAAAGGGTTATAAATCTCCTGATAAACCAAAAGCTCAAGATCTATGGTTAAGTGAGCCTTTTATGGGAATAAAGGCCCATGATGAGCTGATGAGAGCAATTGATACACACGTAGTTTGTTTAAGAAATAACCAATGTTTGCCTTTAAATGATTTAAATATAACAACTGTTTATATCAGTCTAGGGGGCAACTCTGATGCCTTCCATCAAGGTATTAAACGATTTGCGGAAGGGAAATTTATTCAAATTTTTTCTGAGAATGAACTTACCAAATTAGACTCCTTAAAGGCTGAACGAATTATTCTGACTCTTCATCCGACGAGCCCTGATTCACTTGCAATAAATAATTGGGTTTGGGATGCAATTGAGCACGTACCTTCAGCAAAGAAACGTATCGTAATGAGCTTTGGAACCGTTCCTCCACAAATGACTACGCTCTTAAGTACATTTGATGGTTTTTTAATAGCGCCTGAAAACCATTTGAAAATACAAGACCGAATTTCACAGCAAATTATGGGTGCAATTCCAATTGAAGGAGAGTTAACGCAGAATCTTGGAATGTATAAACGTGGCACTGGAATAAAAATACCTACTAACGGTCGATTGAGATTTAGTATTCCTGAAGAATTGAAAATGCGTAGCACTGATTTTAACCGCATCGATCAATTGGCGAAGAACGGTATAATATCAGGAGCCTATCCAGGTTGTCAAATTGTTGTCGCTGTTAAAGGCGCCATCATTTATCGTAAGTCATTTGGAAATTTCACCTACGATTCAAAGTCAAAAACCGTGGAAAATGAAGATGTATATGACATTGCATCCATTACTAAAATTGCTTCATCAACCCTAATTGGAATGAAGTTATTCTATGATAAAAAACTGGACATAAATGCTACACTTGGCTCATACATTCCAGAAATCACTGGAGAAACACCATACCGAAGCATTGTTATACGAGAAATGATGTGTCATCAAGCTGGATTGGAACCCTACATTCCATTTTACAAGCGAACCCTTTTAGACGGCGAACCTAAAAAGCCGTTTTTCAGTACAATTAAAGATGACACACATGGGGTGGAAGTGGCGAGTGAATTATTTCTAACAACAAGTTACAAAGACAGCATGTATGCGCGAATAATGCGAACTCCGCTTAAGGAAAAAAAATATGTGTATTCCGATTTATGTTATTACTTCATGCAACCTATTTTTGAAAAAATCACTGGCCAAAAGCAAGACGAATATGTGCGTGCACATATCTACAACCTTATGGGTTTACGTTATGTAAATTATAAACCCCTTAGCTATTATCCAAAAGGTCAAATTGTGCCTACGGAAAACGATCAATACTTTCGTAAGCAACTGTTACAAGGGTATGTACACGACCCCGGGGCGGCCATGCTAGGTGGGGTTGGTGGACACGCAGGAGTATTTTCAAATGCAACGGATTTAGCAAGTATCATGCAGTTATTCTTGAATAATGGAGCATATGCAGGACAGCAATTTTTTGATAAAGAAACAGTCCGTTATTTTACATCCGCTCAATTTCAAGGAAATAGGCGAGGAATTGGTTTTGACAGACCTTTATCCGCTGGTGGTGGAACTTGCGATGAATTAGCATCTCAACAAAGTTTTGGTCATTCTGGCTTTACTGGAACCTTGGCATGGGCCGATCCAAAAAATGATGTAGTTTTTATATTTTTGTCTAACCGGGTTCATCCGAGCCAAGACAATTGGAAACTTCGAGATATGAGCATCCGTACAAACATTCAGCATGTGGTTTATGAAATTGTAAATGCTCGATACGGGAAGTAAGGGTTTGGATATAATGGGCTTTTATACCGGTTGATGGTTTTAAGTTTTTTCTCTTTATACAGTATGCTTACTTAACGCGATTAAAAGCCATTGCTTTTAACATCCATGTAGGCAAAAATTTACCTACTGGGCGATTTTTTAAATTAATGTACCACCCTAATTTTTTAATTACTGGTACCTTGTGGGTTTCTACAAATTCTATCCATGCACCATCGGGGTCTTCGATATATGAAAATCTACCTCCTGCCTCACCCATATCGAAAGTATCCGAGCTGTCAACGGTGAATGGAAACCCTGCCTTTTCACAATTTGCTTTTAGTTCATTCATTCCTTGAACATCAAAGCACAAATGGATAAAGCCCCAATCTCCCCAAAATCGATTTTCAAAAATTCGCTTAACATCATTTCGATCCATAGATTGCACTAATTCAATTGATGTAGGACCTAGCAGTTTAGCAAAGGGTCCTTTTCTATCCTCCCGGTGAATTAGACGAACCCTGCGATAAACACCAGCAGATAATGCACTAAAATCCTCGAAAGATCTTGTTTCATCATAAACTATGGATTCATATCCAAGGACATCTTGGTATAACTTAAGCGATGCTTCCATGTTAGAAACTCCAATGATACTTCCAGCAACGCCTCCACATTGCGATGGATGTCCTGTGTTACTGAACCATCCTAACCCTTGAACTACTTGAAAAATATTACCATTTGGGTCTTCAACAAAAAAGGCCAATGTACCGTCAGGGGTTGTGATGGGTTCATTGAGTACTTTAGCACCGCTCGATTTCATGTGCTTATATGATTCACGCACATTTCTTGATTTAATCTTACATGAGAACAAGCCAAGGTCTCCAAGCTTTACTTCGAATGTTGGTTTTTCCGTATTTCTACTGGTGTATTGCCATATCTCGAATCCCCCACCGCTATCCATACTTAGCGCTAGTGTTGCGGTACGTGCATGTACCACTCCTCCAGTATATTTTGTCATTAGTGGAGCTTCTGCAGCCTCTTCAAAAATTCGAACATCTACACCAAACATGGTTCGATACCAAGCCCAAATTTCTTGAACATCTGGAACTCCAATTCCCATTTGTTGAATTCCACAAATTATTGGTTTCATCATTACTATTTGTACAAATTTAATGTTTCTAACGAACCGCTCGTTCGTTAAATAAGACATATCCAAAACTCATCTGAAAATTCAATGGAATTGCTTGCTGTGGAAAATAATTGAGTGTTGCTCTTATTGGTCCTAAAGGTGTTTGATACAAAAGACTCGTGGAAGCCAACCAAGTTTTTCCTTTAAACGGTTTTGAATATTGGATTGACCCATCATCTAATTTCTGTAAAATCAAAAAGGGTTGATAAAAATAAGCATCAAAACGATATTCTAAATTTTTGATAATGGGAATGACGACATTCGCTCCTACAGAAAAGAATTGCGGTGATCGGTATTCCCTGAAAAAGAAGGTTTCTAAATCAGGAATTACGTTAAGGGTAGGCATAGACAATAAACTTGCAGTATAATTTGCAAATAGGGATTGTGAATTAAACATGGCCTTTGCATGCATACCAAAATGAAAATGCGGGGTTGATAAAAAATAATACCGGCCTTCTATATTTATATTTAGCCAATCATGTTGCTTCGTAACTATACTATCAAATTGCGCGGTCGATCCAGGAATAGTGCGTTCCAATCCGGTTAAATACTTTATTTTAAAAGTTAGAAAATGTCCTTCATTAGCAAATTGCTTCCGATTAAGGGAATTATCAGTGATCTCATAGGAGAGCAAACTTCCATTCATTAAAGTCATATCTGCCGTATCAGTACTTAAAAAATTCTGTGTTTGGTAATAGTCATCCTCCAAATTAAACCAGCGTGCATCAAATACCGCTTTAGAATTATTCAAAATCGGATGTTTTAATTTTATTCCATAGTACATCTCATTTTGTATTAAAAAAGATGGCTTTACGTCTTCAAAAAATGTCGCGAAACTCCTAAAATAATCCCATCGATTCATAACAAAATACGCAGAGGCTGACACGGGAAAAACACTTGGGATATCAAGAGAAAACTCTCCTTTTGCCGATCCATAAAACTTACCAAAGTAACTTTCCCCATGAATGGATGATGCCGTTCGGCCAATATGACGATAAGTAAGACCGAGGTATCCCGTATTTACAGGCCTTGACGAAAGATGGCCGCCAACACTTAATAGAAATGATTTTGACTTTCGTACATACAAGTTCAAATGATATGATGAATCTTTTTTTTCTTTTAAAGTGGGAAATAAATAATCAATCTGTTCAGCAGCATAAAGCCTAAAATATCGATTCTCAAATTTTTCCCAACTCATTTGTTCGCTTTTTTTTGATCGAAGCAAAGCTTGAGAGACATATGATATTGGTCGTTTTCCATAAAACTCTGTAGTCATTGAACTTATTTTTCTATATTGATTCTTCGATCTAAGAAGAGCTCGTTTTACTTGTAGAGCCAGTGTATCCGATTGTCTCGGAATCAGAAGTCTAATTGAATCTATATAAAGTAAGGCCGCTTCATAGCCCTCTTGTATGGCCTTTTCAGCTTCTGCAAAATCAAAGGTTCCCACCGTAACAGATGGAGAAATAATAATCCCTTGTAGGCAAGGCATGGAATAATTTGTAGGAGTACGTGTCATATGATCCAGCAAACCAATAAAATTTTGTTCATCCGGTATGGGTGTGTTATCTGAAACATTACTTCCAATGATTACATCAGGACTAAATTCTTGATACATGACATTAATTGGAAAATTATTATAAAGCCCACCATCAAAATAAATTACTTGATCAATTTTTATGGGGTTTACATATAGCGGATAGGTCATTGATGCACGCACAGCTGCATTTAAATCACCTGATTTAAAAACCTTGCTTTTCTTATAAATGATATCACTTGCGACACAACGAAAAGGAACGAACAAACTATCGAAATTACGATCCGAAGAGGCTCCTACTTGACCCATGAGCTTCAACATTTCAAAATCAAGATAATTTGGTCTAATGATATTCATTGGTATCGAGTTCTGCCATAATGAATCTAAGTTAAATGGCAGCGCTAGCATACTGGCATTAGGATCTTTTTCTCGATACAAAAACCTTCTTTCAGAAGGAATTTCACCACTCATCATTAATCGAAATTTAGGCGAAGTCACATAAGCTTCCATTTCTTCAGGCGACATCCCGCAAGCATACATGGAGCCTACAAGGGCACCAGCTGAAGTACCGCAGATATAATCAATAGGAATATTATGTTCTTCAAGCGCTTTAAGAACACCAATATGTGCAATGCCAGTAGCTCCCCCACCGCTTAAGACTAATCCAATTTTTTGTTGGGCGTGAAATGTAAGCGAAAGACTACTTAAAAAAAACAAAAATAAAATGGTGCGTTTCCCCGTCAAAGTTTGTTCATTTGTACAAAAATACACGCAATACACTGTCAATGGCAAAACAGACTAGAGAAAGTGATAAAAAATTAACAATTACTTTAAAGTGTTTTTATGGTTTTGAAGATGTTCTTGTAGAAGAGCTTCAGGAATTAGGGTACCATGAATTAATCAAAGGGAATCGTGCGGTAACTATTAAAGGAAATTGGCGCGATGTATATTATTTAAATCTATATAGCCGCTGTGCGATTAATGTTTTAGTCGAAGTTACACGCTTCCCTTTCAAAAATGAAAAAGATATTTATGATGCTGCTATTAGCATTAATTGGTCTAATTTATTTCATGAACGAAATACCTTTGCGGTGCGCGGAGCCATACAAACCAAGAAAATTCGTAACACACACTACCCATATCTCTTGGTAAAGGATGCTGTAGTAGATCATTTTAAAGAACTTAACAAGGAACGACCCTCAATTGACACAAAGCACCCAAAAGTTGGAATAGATTTATATTTAACCGATTTTGAAGGGGTAATATCTTTAAACACCAGTGGTTTACCATTATTTCAACGCGGTTATCGAATTGCTACTGGGATCGCCCCGATTAATGAAGTGGTAGCAGCCTCCCTAATCCGCCTTTCAGGATGGGACCGAAAAAAAGCTTTTTACGATCCATTTTGCGGTGCCGGAACTTTTTTAATTGAAGCAGCATTGTTAGCAACAGGGATTCCATCGAATATAGAACGCTCCCATTATGCGTTTAAAAACCTCAATACCTTTGAACCCGATGTTTGGCAAGAAATCATTGATAATGCGCCAAGGATTGTAAAAGAACTACCATGCAAGATCGGGGGATCTGATATTTCTGATGAAATGGTGCTAAAATCAAGAAGAAACTTAAGAGGCTTTTCATTTGGACGGTTTGTTTCCGTGCAATCATTAGACTTTAAAACCATCAAGTCCAATCAAGAAATTCAATTCTTACTCTGTAACCCTCCCTATGATGAGCGTATGAGCCTCGAGGAAGAAGGTTTTTATCAACAGCTGGGTGGCTGGTTAAAACATAACATGCAAGGGATTCCAGCATGGATTATCAATAGCAATGATGAAGGTTGGAAAGCTATTGGGTTGAAACCAAGTAAAAAATACGAAGTTTTCAATGGTGATTTGCGTTGCAGTTTTAGAAGATACGATACGTTCGCGGGAAAAAAAATGCCCAACCATCAAGAATAAGATACAAAATAATCGAACGGAAAAGCTTCCGGTTAATAGATTATTTAATATTACTAACGTTTACTAATTGGTACGTAATTACGGTTAGTTGCACCGGTATAAATTTGACGTGGTCTTCCAATTGGCTCTTTATTCTCTGTCATTTCTTTCCACTGTGCTATCCACCCTGGCAGTCTTCCAAGGGCAAACATTACCGTGAACATTTCGGTTTGTATGCCTAACGCTTTGTAAATAATTCCAGAATAGAAATCTACATTTGGATATAGGTTTCTAGCTTTAAAATATTCATCTTCTAAAGCTACCTGTTCCAATTTCTTTGCAATATCCAGCAATGGGTCATTTACTCCTAATTTATTAAGAACGTCATCACATGCTTTTTTAATAATGCGCGCTCGGGGATCGAAGTTCTTATATACTCTGTGACCAAAGCCCATGAGTCGGAAAGAATCTTCCTTATCTTTAGCTTTTGCAACCCATTTGTCAACATTTCCTCCGTCATTAGCAATTTGTTCAAGCATTTCAATTACTTCTTGATTAGCCCCGCCGTGAAGTGGACCCCAAAGGGCAGATATACCTGCTGAAATGGTTGAATATAAATTCGCGTTAGATGAACCAACAATTCGAACCGTTGAAGTGGAACAATTTTGTTCGTGATCAGCATGAAGGATTAACAAAGTATTTAATGCTGATACTACTACAGGATCTACGCTAAAATTCTCAGTAGGCATTCCGAACATCATATACAAGAAATTCTTTCCGTAATCGTACTCATTCTTCGGGTACATAAATGGATGACGCATCGAATTTTTGTATGCCCAAGCTGCTAATGTTGGTAACTTAGCAATCAACCGATGAACAGTTAAGTTTTTCATGTCGAAGCTGCGATTCGGATCTAAAGATTCTGGGTAAAAGGTAGATAACGAAGAAATCATCGAAGACAAGACACCCATCGGATGAGCTTTTGCCGGGTACGCTTCGAAAAATCGCTTCATATCCTCATGAACTAAGGTATGTTTTTTAATACTGTTTTCAAAAGCATTTAATTCTACTTGTGTTGGCAACTCACCATAAATTAATAAATATGCAACCTCTAAAAACGTTGCCTGTTCAGCTAATTGCTCAATCGGGTAGCCTCGGTAATGAAGAATCCCTTCTTCACCATCTAAAAATGTTATCGCACTTTTTGTCGCTCCGGTATTTTTATACCCCGTATCTAGGGTTACGTAGCCAGTTAAATCACGTAGTTTGGAGATATCTATGGCTTTTTCGTTTTCGGTTCCTGTGATTACTGGAAGTTCATATATTTTACCGTCTAGTTCGAGTTTGGCAGTTTCGCTCATGGCATGCTTTTGATATTCTGTTTAATTTTCCGTCTAATTTACTAAAGAATTTTCGCTTTTTGTATGAGAACTCCTCAAAATGTTAAACAAAAATTTATCGTAGTTGGTCATTCATATTATAAATTCTGAAGAATATAGTCGTACATCATTGAAAATAAGTGATTTCGAGTATTTCCACCATAAATTCCATGGTTCTTATTTGGATAGGCAAAAAAATCAAACTGTTTGTTTGCTTTGACCAATGCCGTAATCATATCGGTACTGTTTTGGAAATGTACATTATCGTCTGCCATCCCATGTACCAGCAGGAATTTTCCTTTCAACTTATCAACATGATTAATCGGTGAGTTGTTATCATACCCCGTTGGATTTTCTTGAGGCGTACGCATGAAGCGCTCTGTGTAAATATTATCATAATACCTCCAATTAGTCACCGGAGCCACAGCAATTCCCATTTTAAACACTTCGGCTCCTTTTGTCATGGCCAAGGATGACATAAAACCACCATAACTCCACCCCATAATACCTATGCGGGTAGCATCCACATAAGGGAGACTTTGGAAATATTTTGCAGTACCAATAAAATCTTCAACTTCCAATTTTCCAAGTTGTAAATAGGTAGCTTTTTTAAATGCCGTACCACGGTATTGTGTACCCCTCGGATCAACACTTACCACAATATAACCCTTCGATGCCAATAACTGATGAAACATAAAATCATTACCATCCCATTGATTAGTGACTTCATTATGTCCAGGACCTCCATATACATTCATATACACTGGATATTTATTGTCTTTATTAAAATTTGGAGGAAAAATGACAGAAGCATTTAACAGTACGCCATTTATATCTAACAGTTTGAATTCTTTCTTACTCAGAGTTAATGCGGCTAATTTTGCTTTTAACTCATCATTATCTTCTAACAATTTAATTAAGTTGCCATTACCATTGTATAATCCATGAACAGGTGGTGTATTGGCATCTGAATACGTACCAACAAAGAACTTCATTCCTTGTGTAAAGTTAGCGTCCATCCAACCCTCAAGTGGCGACATTTCTTGTACCGCTTTCGTTTGTATATTAATTTGGCAAAGCACTTTTGAAATCCCATGTTGATTAGAGCGTGTGTAGTAAAAATGCGTACCATCTTGACTCACACCACAGGCATCGATTAAGTCTAATTCACCTTCAGAAATTGAACTGAGGTTTCCAGAATAATCCAACGCATATAATTGATTATATCCTGATTTTTCCGAAGTGAAGAAAAAACCGTTACCATTGGGCATAAAATACAAAGACTCATTTACATCCACATAGCTATTGCTGCAGTCAGTATACAGAATGTGGTGTATTGGTTTTTTTCCAACAGTAAAATCCAACATATGATAACGCAAGCTGTCTTGATGTCGATTCATGGTTTGTAATAAGAGGCGATTGGAAACATTTGACCATTGAATTCTAGGAATATACTCATAGCTTCCAAGAGATATAGGATTTATTTTTTTTGAATTAGAAATCGCCACCCAATGCGCTGTGACGACGGAATTATCTTCCCCTGCCTTTGGATATTTATATTCGTATCGATTCGGATATAAATCACCGTACATATCGATTCCAAATTCTTTAACCTTCTTTTCTACAAATTTCAAAAACGCGATATATTTTGAATCCGGAGACCAACTATAAGCTTTGGTAATAGAAAACTCTTCCTCGTATACCCAATCTGTAGTTCCGTTGATTATCTTATTGCGTTTTCCATCGGTAGTAATCGCTGTTATTCTATTCGTTTTTAAATCCTTAACATACAAATCGTTTTTATGAATAAAGGAAACCCTTTTACCATCGGGTGAATATTCTGCCAAGGTCTGTGGACTATACTCCTCTGATAAAGCTGTTAGAACTTTTGTGTCCAGGTCATATAAAAAACATACGGCATTATAACTTCTTCTATAAATTGGATTAATCGAAGTCATAATTAGCACCCTACGTTCCGATTTATCAAAGTTGTAATCCTCAATAGCAACCTGCTTCCCCTTAAATATAAGGGATTTTGCATCTATCAAAACCGTCGGCGCTTGGTTTGGTTGGGAAATATAAAACATAATCAAATCGCCATTATCATTTATTTGCGTATATCGATCGCCGTCGTTCAAGGTATTAAAACCACCTACCCCTTGAGAACGATATTCATATTTTTTCCAAATTTTTTCAACGTTAATTTCTTGTGCAACATTTGTCCAAAAAATCAATAAAACAATGATTAAATGAGCGTATTTCATAAATTGAATTTTTGGCGAATTTAACATAATTCAACCGATTGTTGAAATTAACAAAAAGGTAACCTCAATTCGCTGTGCTCAATTATAAAAAAGACCTTATTTTTGTATAATAAACTAGTAATTGTTGTACTATAAAAAAGAATTTATGAAACATTTTTTTACCCTTATTATCCTATCCATTTCCGTTCTATCATTCTGCCAATCAACCTGTAGTGATTTATTCATTTCAGAATATGTTGAAGGATGGTCGAATAACAAAGCCCTAGAAATCTACAATCCAACCAACCAAGCAATCAATTTGGAAGGATATTTCGTAGTTCGATACTCGAATGGATCAAGTACGGCAACTGTTGCAAATTCCGTTCAATTAAGCGGAACAGTAGAGCCGTATGATGTTTATGTTGCTGTGTTAGAGAAATTGGATACTGCAGGTACTGGTCAAGAAGCTCCAATTTGGGATTCATTACAAGTACGTGCTGATGGGTTCTATTGCCCAGTATACAATACTTCAAATGCGTTTTATTGGAATGGAAATGACGCAGTAGTATTAGCCAAGGGCACTCTTCCAGCGAATGCGTCCACGGTAATAAGTCCAGCGAACGTTCCTGGATTTGCTTTGATTGATATTTTTGGTAAAATTGGGGAAAACCCAGCGAATCAAACCGGATCCTCTGCAGGAAACGACGGCGCATGGACAACTGTATTTCCATACAATAATGGTCAAGGAGAATATGCAACAAAAGATCATTCTATGATTCGAAAATCGAGTATTCAGAAAGGGGTAACCAATCAGGTGGCATTTTTTGATCCTTTGTTAGAGTGGGATACCATCCCTGCAGTGATTGTAAGATTAGATATTAATGGTGATACCGTTTTAAGTCAAAGTGGTAATCCAATTCTTGACGGAAATTGGAACTCACTTGGAACGCATGATTGTCAGTGTAATCCTGCATCAGTAAATGAGATGGAAGAGAATGCTTATTATATCTATCCGAACCCATCCTCTGGAACCATGTATATCAAAAATGCTAATAACATCAAGCGTTTTCAGGTAATGAATGCCTTCGGACAAGTACTTTCTACACGTGACATCAACAACCAAGATTTGGTAATCTTTCAAATTGATGCATCTCGTGGTGTTTACTTCGTGAACATTCATACGAAGGATGGAAAATCTGAAATTCGGAAGGTAATTATTCGGTAATTTATTCCCGGTCAGGGTGTTAAATATATGAAACATTTATTCTTCCAATGCTTATTGTCATGTTTATTATGTTCAATTTCATTTGGACAATCAGATAAGGCCAGAATTAGTGGTGTAATTACAGAGGGCTCGTCGTCCCAAACTGTTAGCGGTGCCAAAATAGAAGTCAAATCATTAAGCACTGGAGCGCTGGCTGGTCGCACACTTT
>Ga0222714_10005521_pt1 | contig 12009 bp, 10 predicted proteins | sample C33_3DmetaG_FD_165048 | JGI IMG/M metagenome (GOLD analysis project Ga0222714, IMG submission 165048) | Estuarine water microbial communities from San Francisco Bay, California, United States - C33_3D | ecosystem: Environmental > Aquatic > Marine > Unclassified | place: USA: California... | reverse complement strand
CAGAATTAAGCCGTCCTCATCAGCGGAGTGTGTGATGCGCGGCAAGGGATTTGGGCTGCTCATGGGCTGCCTTGCGCTTGCGGGTTGTGGCAGCTCGGACATGCGTCACGACCTGCGCGACCGCCCAGGCCTGGATGACTTCCTGTCCGGCTACGTCGAGCGTGACGCCTATCCGTTCCTGTACGCGCGTCTGGAAGACCGGGACGGAAACCTCATCTACGAACATTCGGCTGCGAATCCGACCCTGCTGGACGGAGCCCAGCTTGGCGGCCAGACCTGGTTTCGGATCTGGTCGATGAGCAAGCTGGTCACCATCAGCGTGGTGATGGACCTGGTCGAGGACGGCGTCCTGCGTCTCGATGATCCAGTGGCTCGCTACATCCCGGAATTTGCGGGCCTCAAGGTGGCGACCGGTCCCGGTGGGGAAAATTTGGCGAGCGTCGCGGCAGCCCTATCCGGGCCGGGGGGCAAGGGCGCTGCAGCGGTTGCCACGACTTGTCCCTTGCCAGACGTGGACGCCCGTCCGGGGATGACGGTTGCGGACCTCATCCACCATCGTGCCGGGTTTTATTACGGACTGACCGGAGTGCAGTGCCTCGATCAGCGGTTCATGGAGGAAGACCTGACTCGGGCCTCGAGCAGCGATGACCTGATCCTGCGACTCAGTCGCCTGCCGCTGATCCAGCAGCCGGGCGTGGATTATTTTTACGGTACCGGCACCACCGTGCTGGGATTGGTTGCCGAGCGAGCGACCGGGAAGCCGTTGGCGACGCTGGTGGAGGAACGACTGACGCGGCCGGCTCACATCGAAGGACTGCAGTACGGCCTCCCGGACCAGGCGGAGTTGCTACCGCGGATCACCGGTGAGGGTGGGACGCTGAGGCTGGCCGCAGGCAAGGAACTCGACCTGTTCGGTGCCGGCGTGCCCATGTACTCGAGGGAGTATCCGCTCAACCTCGGGGGCGAGGGCATGGTGGCCACGGCTGATGGTTACGCGGACTTCCTGCGCCTGATCCTGGCTCGCGGCACGCTCAACGGTCACCGTTTCTTGGAGGAGCCCACTATCCAGGACATGACCTCACCGCACACCCTGACCGACAACGCCTTCGGCTACAACGGTTACAACCTGTGGGTGAACAGTGGCAAGTTGCCCGACGGCCGGCAGGGGCAGGGCGGGCTCTGGATTGGCGGAGGCTATGAGGGGACCCAGTTCTGGATCGATCCCGAGCGGGGTTTCGTGGGCGTCGTCATGACCCAGCTGCATGCCCCGCCGCCCGCGGCCAAGGGATTTATCGAGGCCTTCCGCGAGGCAGTGTACGACCGCCTGGTGGTGGACGGTCAGCCGGTTCGGCCGGCCTGGGCGGCGGACTGAAGCGCAGATTCGATCGCATCCTCCATGGGTGCACGTGAGTCGGAAAATCGGCGGGCCAGAGCCAACTGCGCCCGGGCGCGCACCAGGTTGTGGCCGGGGTAGGCGATGGCGAAGTAGCGGTCCCTCTGCAGGAAGTCGGTGAGCATACGCAGGCCCACGATGAAGGCCATGACGGCGGGGCTGTCGGCCAGCGCCGTCGTCTCGCCGGTCCGTGGTACCAGGGTGCCCTCGCCAAACATTCCCTCGACGAAGGCCTCGAAATAGTCGAGGCGTACCTTGATGTGATCCGGATTCGGATCGTCCTCCGCACCGGAATTGCAGAGCATGCGCACGGCGTCTCCGAAATCGTAATGCAGGATGCCGGGCATGACGGTATCGAGGTCGATCATGCAAAGACCCTTGCCTTGCGGCGTGAACAGCATGTTCGGCAGCTTGGTGTCGTTGTGGGTTACGCGCTCAGGGATGACTCCAGCCTGCCTCAGTTGTTCGATACCGAGCATCGACTCGCGCAGTTCAGTGACGGTATCGATGGTGGGCGCGGCGTCCTCGCAGCGTCGGGGATCCGCCGAGTCTTTCGCTGCATCGAATTCGGCGAGCCGCCTTTCCAGGTTGTGGAAACCCGGTAGGGTCTCGCTCAGCAGGGCGGGATCGAGGTCGCTGGTCTGGCTCAGGAATAAGCCGAGCGTCTGGCCGGCTTCACGGGCGATGTGGACATCGGGCGCTACGAGATAACTGCGAGACGGCCCGATGAACGGCATCAGGTTCCAGGCGCCGCCCTGGTTGTCGCGAAGCAGGAAGCCGCCCCGACGAAGTGGGAGGAAGCCCGGGACGGCTTTTCCAAAGCCCCTTCCACCGGCCCGCTTGAGCAGATGCTCAGTTACTGCCAGCTTGTTGGCCATGACTGCATCGGGGTCTGGGAACGCAATGGGGTTGAGCCGCTGCAGCACGTAGCTCTGCCCTGATTCGGTGTCGATCCGCCAGGTGTCGTTGATGTGACCTGACGTCAGTCCGGTGGCCGACGTCGGCATGGCGCTGACGCTGAACTGGCTGAAAATGGCGGCGAGCCGCGGTTCCACTGTTACCACAAGCTTGCCGGATAAATGCCGTGCCGGCGCAGTGAGGCGATGCGCTCGGCAGAACGCGCCAGGTCCTCGGGATGGGTCAACCCTATCCAGGGGCCTGCGACCGGTACCACCCGGACCTCGGTGGTGCCACGGGACATTGCAAAGCCGACCGCATCGGGCAGGTTGAATTCACTGGCGGCCGCTGCGGCTGGATCGGCCGCAAAGGCTCCGAAGCCTGCCTCAAGGGCCGCAAAGATGGTGCGATCGAAACCCCAGAAGTTCATGGACACCAGCGTCGATGCCTCTAGTGCGGGCCAGCCGGGTGGCTGATCGTCGCAGATAATGTCGTCTCCCTGTCGGCGAACCTCGCGGCATTCGGTGATCGCCTGCAGGTAGCCGTCCGGATCCTGCAGGCACTGCGCGCGCGACACCCCGCCAGAGTCTGCGAGCGTGTCGCCGAGCCTGAAGCCGGCCAGTGTCCAGCCACCCAATGGTGCCGCCGCCATGCGCGTGAAGCTGTCGCGGCCGTAGAAGTCGTCGGCATTGAGTACCCAGAAACGGTCAGTGACCGCGTCGCGGGCCGCCAGCACCGCTGCCCCGGTGCCCCAGGGCCGGGTGCGGACAGGCAGTCCCGCGGGCAGCCGGCTGTTCTCCTGGTGGACGCAACTAAAGCTGGCGCGTCCGGCGAGTCGAGGCGCGAAGCGCTGGCGGGTTTGTTGCTCGAGCTCGTGACGAACGATGAACACGACTTCGTTGACGCCCGCGGCCAGCGCATCGTGCAGCGTGAAGTCGAGCAGGGTCTCGCCTTGCGGCGTGACCGGCGTCAGTTGCTTGGGCCCGCCGAAGCGGGTGCCCAAGCCGGCTGCCAGGATGACCAGGGTGCGCGGGATCATGATCTGGACGATATTATCCGCGAAGCCAGCCGCGCTGGACCGGACTTTGGGGAGGGGGGGCATGCGACTGACGGCCGTCGATTTGTGGGTCGTATCGTGCCTGCTGCTGGTGACCGTGGGCCTGGGTCTGTGGTCTGCCAGGCGCTCCGGGCGGGACAGCGAGCAGTATTTTCTCTCAGGGCGCAACCTGCCGTGGTGGCTGGTCGGCGTCTCGATGGTGGCGACCACTTTCTCCACCGATACGCCCAATCTGGTCACCGACCTGGTCCGGACTCACGGCGTGGCTGGCAACTGGCTGTGGTGGGCCTTTTTGCTCACCGGCATGCTCACCGTGTTCCTGTATGCCCGGTTGTGGCGGCGCTCCGGCGTGTTCACGGATCTGGGTTTTTACGGCTTGCGTTATTCGGGGCCGGCGGCGGAATTCCTGCGCGCCTTCCGGGCGATCTACCTCGGGTTGCTGTTCAACGTCTTCGTGATGGCTATCGTGACCCTGGCCGCCATCAAGGTGGGCCAGGTGCTGCTTGGCCTGTCTCCGCTGGTGACGGTGGCGGTAGGCGGAGCGGTGACCCTGCTGTTCAGCACTGCTGGCGGGTTCCGTGGGGTCGTGCTGACCGATGCGTTGCTGTTCGTGGTGGCCATGGTCGGTGCCGTCTGTGCCGCATGGTTCGCAGTCCATCACCCGGCGGTGGGTGGACTGTCGCAGCTGGTGGCCCATCCCGCGGTGAGCGGCAGCCTGGCCATCCTCCCCGATCTCGACGATCCGGAGCTGTGGATGACCCTGCTGGTCATTCCGCTGGCGGTGCAGTGGTGGAGCGCGTGGTATCCGGGCTCCGAGCCGGGCGGGGGTGGCTACGTCGCGCAGCGCATGCTGGCTGCGCGAGGTGAGCGGGATGCGGTGGCGGCCACCTTTTTCTTCAACCTGCTGCACTATGCGCTGCGCCCTTGGGCGTGGATCCTGGTCGCCTTGTCGTCCCTGGTGGTGTACCCGGATCTCGCCAGCCTGAGTGAGGCCTTTCCGCAGGTGCCGGCCGACAAACTCGGGCACGATCTTGCCTATCCGGCGATGCTGACCTTCCTGCCGCCGGGCGTGTTGGGCCTGGTGGTGGCCTCGCTGGCCGCCGCTTACATGAGCACGATTTCGACCCACCTCAACTGGGGCGCCTCCTACCTGGTCAACGATTTCTATCGCCGCCACCTCAACCCCGAGGCCAGCGAGCACGAGCTGGTGCAGGCCGGCCGCCTAAGCACGGCCTTGCTGATGGTGCTGAGCGCGGTTTTGGCGCTGAGCTTCAGCCACGCCGCACAGGTTTTCGAAGTGATCCTCATGTTCGGCGCCGGGACTGGTTTGATCTTCCTGCTGCGCTGGTTCTGGTGGCGCATCAACGCCTGGAGCGAGATCGTCGCCATGATCAGTTCGGGTCTGGTGTCCCTGACCCTCGCTTTCACGCCGCTGGGTGCATGGGCCTTTGGCGCTGAGGGCTGGCTGCCCGCTTGGGCGCGCTATCCCTTGGTCGTAATCATCACGACGTCCGCCTGGCTGCTGGCGACCTGGTTGACGCCCCCCGAGCCGCAGGCCGTGCTGGCCGAATTCTGCCGCAGGATCCGTCCGGGCGGGCCGGGTTGGTCCCCGGTTCTGGCGCGCGCGGCAGCAGACGGGGAGGCCGTACCGGGCGCTGAAGAGAGCGGTCCGATGGCCAAGGGGCTCCTCGCCAGCCTGGTGGCCTGCCTGCTGGTGTATGCGCTGATGTTTGCGACCGGCTATGCGCTGTATGGGCAGGCGCAGCGGTCCGTGCTGCTGACCGTGGCTGCCGCGGCGCTGGCTCTGTGGCTGACTCGCTTGTGGAAGGCACTCGAGGAGAGATCATGAGGAGACGTGAGTTCATGCTGGCCTCCGCGGCCGGCCTGACCGTGAGTGGGCTCGGAGCAGGGGCTCGTGCCGAGGTTGGCGGTCGGCCCCTGAGGCTAGGCTTGATCGGCGTTGGCCTGCGCGGCACCTGGCACCTGCGCAACGCACTGCTGCGCAACGATGTCGAGGTCACCGCCCTGTGCGACATCGACGCCGAGCGGCTTGCGCTGTGCGAAAAAATGCTTGCGGAGGCCGGGCGCGCTCCGGCACGGACCTTTGCCGGCGGCGATCTCGCTTATCGCCGCTTGCTGGACCTCGATTCTGTCGACGCAGTGATCATCAGTACGCCGTGGTTGTGGCATGTGCCGATGGCCGTCGATGCCATGCAGGCTGGCAAGTACGTGGGGCTTGAAGTGTCTGGCGCGGCCAGTCTAGAGGAGTGCTGGCAACTGGTGCGCACGCATGAGGACACCGGTACCCACCTGATGTTCCTCGAGAACGTTTGTTACCGGCGCGACGTGATGGCGGTGCTCAGGATGGTACGCCTCGGCCTGTTCGGCGAGTTGATCCACTGCGAGGGCGGGTATCAGCACGACCTGCGCGCCATCAAGTTCGACCCGGGGGCGGAGTTCGGAGAACAGGGTATCAGCGAGGCACGCTGGCGGACCTGGCACTCGGTGTACCGCAACGGCGAGTTCTATCCGACCCACGGTCTCGGGCCCCTGATGAATTTCCTCGATGTGAACCGGGGCAACCGGCTGGAATCGCTGACCTCCACGGCCAGCAAGGCCCGCGGACTCCATGAGTACGTCGAACGGGTGGGCGGCCCGGGTCATCCCAATGCGTCCGTCGACTTTCGACTGGGGGACGTAGTGACGACAGTCATCCGCTGCGCTCGGGGGGAGGTGATCGTGCTGCGTCACGATACCAACCTGCCCCGTCCGTATTCCCTCGGCTTTCGCGTGCAGGGCACGCGGGGGCTATGGATGAAGGACGGCAACCAGATCTACATCGAGGGTGAGAGCATGGAGCCGCATCGCTGGGAGCCCTCCGGGCCCTGGCTCGAGCGCTACGACCACCCTTTCTGGCGTGAGGAGGGCGAGGCAGCCGCCGGTGCCGGCCACGGTGGCATGGACTATTTCGTGCTGCGGGAATTCGTGCTGGCTGCGCGGGCCAAGGCGCCGCCGCCGATCGACGTCTACGATGCCGCGACCATGATGGCCATCACGCCGCTGTCGGAACGCTCCATCGCGGGCGGCGGGGAGCCACAGGCCGTACCGGACTTCACGAGCGGGCGCTGGCTGAGGCGGGAGCCGGACTTTGCGATGGACCGCTCCTGAAACGGGAGCAGATCAGGTCACCGCGGACTCCTCCAGTCGCAGCGTGCCGGCGCTGGCATCGAGTTCTGCTTCCGCGCCCAGCGGCAGCGTGAATTGCTCGCCGATGTGGCCGATCATGCTGCCGCTGAAAGCGGGGATGCCGAGGGGGAGGATGTGTTCCTTCAGGACTTCTTCCATGGTCAGCGACCCGTAGCTGGAGTCCGGGTCGCATTCGGTGCAGCGTCCGAAGACGAATCCCGCGATGCGGTCGAGGATGCCCGCCAGCTTCAACTCGGTGAACATCCGATCGACGCGGTAGACGGCCTCGTTGACGTCCTCGAGGAACAGGATCGCTCCATCGAAGCGAGGCAGATAGTCGGAGCCCATGATGGCGGTCAGCACCGTCAGGTTGCCCCCCAGCAGCGGGCCCCGCACCTTGCCGGGTCGCAGCACCTGGATGCGATCCTCCGTCTGGACCGTCTTGCCATCCGGGATGTCGACGGGATTGCGCATTTCCAGCGCCTCGCCGTCCATGATCACGCGTCGTATGTGATCCGCTGAAAACCGACTGACCGGCGTGGGGCCGTGGAAGGTCACCAGTCCGGTCTTCGCGTGCACGCCGGTGATCAGCGCGGTGGCATCGCTATAACCCAGCAGCACCTTTGGGTTGGCGGCGATAGCCTGGTAATCAAGCAGGGGCAGCAGGCGTGCCGATCCCCAGCCTCCTCGGGCAAAGATCATCTTCACCGAAGGGTCGGCGAAGGCCGCGTTGATGTCTGCAGCCCGCTCTGCATCGGTCCCGGCGAAATAACCGTGCCGCTCGTAGAAATTTTCACCCAGGGTGACTTGCAGGTCGAGGGCGCGGAACGCGTCGACCATGATTTCCATGGGCTGGGTTTCGAAGGCGGCGGTGGCCGGGCTGACCAGCACAACCTTATCGCCAGCGCGAACGCGTGGAGGCCGGATCAAGGACAGGTCGGCTGAAGCGAGTCTTGGTGGAACGAAGCCGGCAGCGGTCAGCGCCGCCAGGAAAAGCCGTCGGTTGAGCATGGTTGGATCCTACCATGCGACGCGTTACCCTCTGGCCCATCGCCGAGCCAGCCATAACGCGTTGATTGTGCTGGCGCTCCCAGGGGGATTCGAACCCCCGTACCAGCCTTGAGAGGGCTGTGTCCTGGGCCTCTAGACGATGGGAGCCCCGGCCGCGGGACTCGGAACGTCCGTTCGCGGGCCTCGTATTATATAGTCACGCCCCGTCTCCACAAGCCGAATCACGCATTGAACTCTGAAACTCTGGATTCCCGGAACCCGACCATCATCCCGCGCGCGGAGCATCCGGTGTCGCGGTCGTTGGTGGCCCCGGGTGCCCTCAAGGTGCTGTACCGACTGCGCGATGCCGGTTACCAGGCTTTCCTGGTCGGTGGCTGCGTGCGGGACATCCTGCTCGGGATTAGCCCCAAGGACTTCGACGTCGGCACCAACGCGCTGCCCGACGAGGTCCGCAGCCTGTTCCGCAACAGTCGCCTGATTGGCCGCCGCTTCCGGCTCGCCCACGTCCGCTTTGGCGATCAGATCATCGAGGTCGCCACCTTCCGTGCCGGACACCTCGACAGTGACGAGGCGGAAGGGAGCATCGAGGAGGGCGAGGGCGAGGAGGAAGTGGCCGCGGAGGTGGCTGCGAAACTGGCAGCCGATCCTGATGATCGCCGCTTGCAGGATGACCGGGGCCGGTTGCTGCGGGACAATATTTACGGCTCCATCGACGATGACGTGTGGCGACGCGATTTCACCTGCAACGCGCTGTACTACAACATCGACGACTTCTCGATCTGGGATTACGTGGGTGGTTTTGCCGACGTCCAGGCCCGCACACTCAGGCTAATCGGCGATCCCGAGACCCGCTACCGGGAGGATCCCGTGCGCATGCTGCGCGCGGTGCGCTTCCAGGCCAAACTGGGCTTCACGCTTGAAGAGAAAACCCAGGAGCCGATCAGTCGCCTGTCGGGCCTGATCGACGGGGTGCCCCCGGCCCGCCTGCTGGATGAGTTTCAGAAGATGTACCTTGCTGGCTTCGCCTGCAGAGCGCATGAGTTGCTGCTCGGTCACGGGTTGTTTGAGCACCTGTTTCCGGCCACTGCCGAACATCTCGCGGCCGATCCCGCTGGCATGGCTGCCAGGCTCATTCAGGCCGGGCTGCGGGCTACGGACCGGCGGGCGAGCGAGCAGCGAACCCTGACGCCCATGTTCCTGTTTGCCGTGCTGCTGTTTGGCCCGATCTCTGCGGTCGCGCAGCGGCGTTTCGAGGCCGGTGCGCCAGCGTCGCAGGCCATTGCCGAGGCCTGCGATGAGGTGGTTCGCGACCAGTGCCGCCGCATCGGTATCCCGAAGCGCTTTTCCATACCGATGCGCGAGGTGCTTGCGCTGCAGCCCCGCTTCCACCGCCGCGCGGGCCGTCGGGCGCTGGCCCTGTTGACCCATCCACGTTTCCGCGCCGCCTATGATTTCCTGGTGCTGCGTGCCGAGGCCGGCGCCGAAGATCCGGAGCTGGCAGCGTGGTGGACCGAGCTGCAAACCTTGCCCCAAGAAGAGCGCGTGGCGCGGGTCGAGTCCCAGCCGGTTGCCGCCGGCGAGGCGTCCACGCAGGCTCCGCGCCGGCGTCGACGTGGCGGCCGTGGACGACGCCCGCCCCGTCCTGCCGAGTGACGACTCGAGATCGCTGGCGCCCGGCTTACGTGGCGCTGGGCAGTAATCTCGACGATCCGGCGGCCCGCGTTGCTGAGGCGTTTGGTCATCTGGGCCGGCTCCCGGGTTGCCGATTGGCCGGTCAGTCCCGCTGCTGGAGTTCGACGCCCCTGGGACCGGTGGAACAGCCGTCTTTCGTTAATGCGGTTGCCGGCCTCCTCACCCAGCAGGGTCCGCTTGAATTGCTGCAGGCACTGAAGGCCATCGAGGTACACATGGGGCGGCAGCAGCCCGTCATCCGCTGGGGTCCGCGGCGCATCGACCTCGATCTGTTGCTGCTGGGTTCGGAGCAGTTAGCCACGCCGGATCTGACCTTGCCGCACCCGGGTCTGCCGGTGCGGGATTTCGTCCTGTATCCTCTGTCAGAACTGGCCCCGGAGCTGTGGGTACCGGGCTTGGGTCGGGTCAAGCACCTGGCGGCCGGGGTAGAGAATCGGGGTCTGATGGCGCTGGGGGAGTGAGCGGGGCGTGAAGACGACACCGCAGGCAGACTGGCCGCACCGACTGGTAGTGGTAGAGGGACCTATCGGGGCCGGCAAGACCACGCTGGCCAAGCGCATTGCGGCGGCCGTCGGCGCCGAGCCAGTGCTTGAGCAGCCCGATGAAAACCCGTTCCTGGAGCGTTTCTACAAGAACCCGCGAGCCGGTGCCTTGCCGGCGCAGCTCTATTTCCTGTTTCAGCGGGCGCGGCAGCTTCAGGAGCTGCGGCAGCAGGACCTGTTCGCCCCGGTAAGGGTGGCCGACTACCTGCTGGAGAAGGACCGGTTGTTTGCTCGCGTCACGCTGGAAGACGATGAATACGCGTTGTACGAACAGGTCTACGGCCGGCTCTCCCTGGACGCGCCCGTGCCGGATCTGGTGGTGTTCCTGCAGGCCCCGGTGGACGTGCTACTGGAGAGGATCGCAGCGCGGGGTGTGCGCTACGAGAAGCACATCGAGCGTGACTACCTGCTGAGGTTGATCGATGCCTACACGCGCTTCTTCCACCAGTATTCGGCGTCGCCACTGTTGATCGTCAACGCTGCGGAGATCGACCCGGTGGGCGACTCGCGCGACTTCGAGCAGCTCTTCGAGGCCATCCGCCGCACCCGCAGCGGACGTCATTACTTCAATCCGTTGAAGGACTGAGCTGACGCTTGAGCGACCACTCCACCTGCTCTCGGACCGTCGAATCCTTCTCCTCCCGACGCGATGACAAGGCCTCGACGGTCTGTTGGCTTGATGGCGCATTGCCCAGCCCGATCGCGACGTTACGCAGGAACCGCAGGTAACCCAGGCGACGCAGGGCGCTGCCCTCGGTCCGGGACAGATACTCAGCTTCGGTCCAGCCGAGGAGCTCTACGAGTGCCGGGGCGTCCATCCCGTTGCGGGCACGAAACCCGGGATCCGCAGCCAGTTGCGCGAACTTGTTCCAGGGGCAGGCCAGCTGGCAGTCGTCGCAGCCGAAGATGCGGTTGCCAATTGCTGGTCGCAGCGGTTCCGGAATTGGCCCATGGTGCTCGATGGTCAGGTAGGAGATGCACAGCCTGGCGTCCAGCTGGTAGGGCGCGGTAATCGCGCCGGTGGGGCAGGCCGGGATGCAAGCGCTGCAGCTGCCGCAGTGGTCGCTCGCCGGGGAGTCGAGCGGCAGTGGCAGGTCGGTCAACAACTCCCCCAGCACGAACTGCGACCCGGCCTCGCGATTGATGAGGTTGGTGTGCTTGCCGATCCAGCCAAGTCCTGCGTTGCGCGCCAGCGGTTTCTCCATGACCGGCCCGGAGTCCACGAACGCGCGGTAGCCGAATGGGCCCACCTCCTGTTCGAGCCGGGAGGCGAGTTTCTGCAGGCGTGGACGCAGGATGTGGTGGTAGTCGCGTCCCAGTGCGTAACGGGCGACGTAGCCCAATTCAGGATCGGCGAGGACCTCGGTCCCCGGTCGGCCATCCGGAGCGAAGCAGTCCATGCGAACGCTGATCACGCGCAGGGTGCCGGGGATCAGTTCGGCCGGGCGACTGCGCTTCGTTCCGTGACGTGACATGAAAGCCATGCCGCCGTGCCGGCCTTGGGCCAGCCACTCCAGCAGCCTGCCCTCGTCCTCCGGCAGGTCCACGCCCGTCACGCCCACCTGCTGGAATCCCAACTCGGCGCCCAATTCGTCGAGTCGCCGCCTGAGTTGTGCAAGGGTGTCGGGGTTGAGGCGTAGTTTCATGACGGGAATCAGCCGGTTAAGCCGCGGCAGTATACTGGGGCGCCATGAGCGCATTGCCATCCGAGGTGTTTTCTGCGGCGCAAGTGCGCGCCATGGACGCACGTGCCATTCGCCATGGCCCGCGGGATGGCTACGGATTGATGTGTGCTGCTGCGGCCGGCGCCTTGCACGCCATACAGGCGACCTGGCCGGCTGCTCGCCGCTTGCTGCTGTGTTGTGGTGCGGGCAACAACGGCGGCGATGGCTACGTGCTCGCGCGGCTCGCCCGTGAGCAGGGGCTCGGGGTCACGCTGGCGGCGCTGGTTGATCCGGCCCGCTTGGGCGGCGACGCGCGGCGCGCGTACGAGGACTTCGCGAGCGGTGGCGGGATCGTGCAGGAATTCGAGCCCGACCTGCTGCTCGCGGCAGACCTGGTGGTGGATGCGTTGTTCGGGACCGGCCTGGATCGGCCGGTTGAAGGCCAGTTCCTGCGCTGCATCGAGGCGATCAACGCGGCGGCAGTGCCGGTGCTTGCCCTCGACGTCCCTTCTGGCCTGCATGCCGATACTGGCTCGGTGCTGGGTCAAGCCGTCGTTGCGGACCTCA
>Ga0222714_10005520_pt1 | contig 12009 bp, 15 predicted proteins | sample C33_3DmetaG_FD_165048 | JGI IMG/M metagenome (GOLD analysis project Ga0222714, IMG submission 165048) | Estuarine water microbial communities from San Francisco Bay, California, United States - C33_3D | ecosystem: Environmental > Aquatic > Marine > Unclassified | place: USA: California... | reverse complement strand
GGTCACCTACAAGCAACGCGGAGGCAAATACATGGGCCAGACTGGCGTTACTCCCCCGAAAGCTTAATTGCAATTGCGCCTGCGCCAACCGGTGATAGAGGTTGGTCATGCGTGCCTTCCAGTTGTTATTTCCGAAACGGAAAAATGCCGTCAAGCGTTGGGAAATTGGCGTGATCAACACGAATCCGTCAAGAACCTGACGCTTTTCCGGCGCTCCTGCAACGTCCCTTCCCAGACGCACCTGCCGCAAACCCCGTATTTGCGGGTCATTTCGTAAAAACTTCGCTTAATTACTGATTTGGAACACTTTTTGCAGCTTATAAGCAGTTGCAGCTGCGCCTGTGGTTTTGCAACCAGCCAGGGATGATCTGCGAGAGGCAAATTCGCCTCGCCGAGAATGCAGGATTGCAGTTTCAAAACAGATCGCGGCTGATCAATTCAGGGGATAAAGGCGGTTTCGTCGAGCCGGGGTTGAAGATGCAGTCCGGCTATTGAGTAAATCGTCAGAAACAAAATTAAGTTTAGAACACAGTTCAGTAAATCGGAATTACAGCAGTAACAAAAATAGGGAGCAGTCAAGGGTATGGTTGTAAGTAGTTTTTACACAACAACTATTCGTGTGCCTACCATCAGGTTGCAAGTTCAGCGTAATTTGCAGGCCTTTGCTGCGTACTCTCAAAAATTTGCCGGATCGGTGGCATCACTCAGCCGCCTGCAGCCGGCAAGCTCTCGAAATAATTTGCGTACATACGGTGGGTTGCTCCGCGATTTGCGCGCCTTCAGGGTGGGGAGTGCTTCGCTCTCTGCGACTGCAAGGCACCTCTCTGCGATGCTGTGGCAACCCAGGTCTGTAACTATGTGGGAAGACTTACAATGACTTCAGCAACCGGGGCGTCCGTACAAGCGAAATCCTCCACTGTCGAACCAAGCGAACAGAGCCTGACTGAAATAGTCGAGCGCTATGCGCCACTAGTGAAGCGCATCGCTCATCACCTGTTGCTGAGAATGCCTGCCAGTGTGCAAATCGATGATCTTGTGCAATCAGGCATGATTGGTCTGCTCGAAGCCGCCAAAAAATACGATGTCACAAAGGGAGCCAGCTTCGAGACCTACGCTGGTATCCGCATCCGGGGTTCGATGCTGGATGAAGTGCGCAAGGGGGACTGGGCGCCACGATCGGTCCATCGGAAATCGCGCAAGGTGGCCGAGGCAATCAAGGCCATCGAGGCCAGGACAGGCAAGGATGCAAAAGATCAGGATATCGCCAAGGAACTGGATATCGATCTGAACTCCTACTATTCCATTTTGCAAGATGCTACCGGCAGCCGACTCTTCAGCTTCGACGACATCATGGAAGGTGACGACTCCGCCATCGAGCTTGCTGCTGGTGAATTGCCCGGCCCCTGTGACGGACTGCAGAGGGACACGTTCAAGGAACATCTCGCTACTGCGATAGAAGGCCTGCCCGATCGTGAGCGGTTGGTTCTGGCACTGTACTATGACGAAGAGCTGAATCTGAAAGAAATCGGGGAAGTGATCGGAGTCAGCGAGTCCCGTGTAAGCCAGATTCACAGCCAGGCTGCCATGCGCCTGCGAGCGAGGCTGACTGACTGGAACTAGGCTCGGCCCGAAGACAATTATGAGTGTTGTGGGCCAGGATTCATGTTCCGCACGTTCGCATTGGGCAGTGAGTCGTCAATTCGCTACAATCCCGGGCTATAATCGCGCCCAGAACGAAACACGCGCACAACTACCCGGGAACCATCAACTGCATGTCAGTCGCAACCACCGCTGAGTCTGAGTCTCTCGCGAACAGCAAAATACCCGTGCTCGCCGCGCGAGACCTGTATTGTGAACGCGATGACCGCGTGCTGTTCCAGCACCTCAACTTCGAGCTGAATGCCGGACAAGTGTTGCAGATACAAGGCAGCAATGGCAGCGGCAAGACTACCCTGTTGCGCATTCTGTGCGGATTGAACGATGGCTATCAAGGTAGCATCTTTTGGCAGGGTGTTGAGGTGACCGAGCAGGCTGAGCAGTTTTATGCCGATCTGCTCTACATCGGCCATCGAGTGGGTGTTAGTAAAGTGCTGACACCACTGGAAAACTTGCGCTGGAGTAGCACGCTGCAACAACGAGTTGACGATGCAGTAATCTACCAGGCGCTGTGTGACGTTGGCCTGCGGGGATTCGAGGAATCGCAGTGCTTCACATTGTCTGCCGGCCAGCAGCAACGTGTCTCGCTGGCACGCTTGCTAATTAGTCCCGCACGACTTTGGATTCTTGACGAACCCTTCACGACGCTCGATACCACCGGCGTCGATCTGCTTGAGCGACTCCTGCAACAGCACGCGGACAAGGGCGGAGCCGTGCTCGTCACCACGCACCACAGTCTGCAAGTACCGGACCTTCAAAGGCTCAGTCTCGGATGAGTGCCGTGACGACGACTACCGGTGCCGCGTTCATCGCCACGCTGCGACGTGATCTTCTGATCGCGTATAAGAAGAAGCATGATGTTGTGAATCCTTTCATGTTCTTCCTGATTGTCGCTACCCTGTTTCCAATCGGCATCAGTCCGGAGCCCGAACGCCTCGGCGAAATCGCCGCGGGGGTCTTGTGGATAGCGGCGTTGCTGGCGGCGATGTTATCGATGGACAGCCTGTACCGCTCCGATTTCGAAGATGGTTCGCTGGAACAGCTGCTGCTTAGCCCCCACCCGTTGTACTTCATGGTGCTGGCCAAGAACATCGCACACTGGCTCGTCAGCGGGCTGCCCGTCGTTCTCGTGTCGCCCCTGATAGCCTATATGCTGAACCTGCCCGATGAGGCCTACCTCGCGGTGTTTCTCACCCTGCTGATCGGCACGCCGGTGCTCAGTCTGCTGGGCTCCATTGGCGTTGCCCTCACGGTAGGCCTCGGCAGTCGCGGTCTGATTCTCGCTGTCATCACCCTGCCGATGAGCGTGCCGGTGCTGATCGCGGGGACCATGGCCGTTCAACAAACACTGAACGGGGCGCCATTGCTGGGTTATCTGGCGATTTTGGGTGCGTTATTACTTGGCTCGCTGGCACTGGCGCCCCTGGCGTCGGCCGCCGCCCTGAGAATCACCGTGAATTAGCCGAAGCTCCCGTTTCGGGGACGCTCGCACAATTACAATGAGTTACAATACGTAACATGGCCGCGAGTCGGCACCATGCTATATTTACGCCTCCAAATCGGGGGAAATGGATTAGAAATCAATGTGGTTATGGTTTTCCAAGCTGGGTTCGCCCAAATGGTTTTATGAGCTGTCGGGCAAGTGGCTGCCCTGGCTCATTGCGGTGATGAGCCTGTTGCTTATCATCGGAATTGTGTGGGCACTGTTGTTCGTTCCTCCGGACTATCAGCAGGGCAATACGATCCGGATCATGTACATCCATGTGCCGTTTGCCAGCATCTCACTCGCATTTTTCCCACTGATGGCGGTTGCCGGCACGATTACGCTGGTGTGGCGCATGAAGTTGGCCGACATGGTGGCCAAGACTGCTGCCCCACTCGGCGCCTGGTTCACCGCTCTGGCACTGATCTCCGGTTCTATCTGGGGCAGTGACATCTGGGGGACCTGGTGGATTTGGGATGGACGCCTGACATCCATGTTGCTGCAGTTTTTCCTGTTGATCGGCGTAATCTCGTTACGTTCTGCACTGGAAGACACCGAAGCGGCCTCGAAAGCCTGCGCCGTCTTGTCGATTGTGGGCTGCATTAATGTCTTCGTCATCAAGTTTTCAGTCGATTGGTGGAATACCTTGCACCAGCCGGCGGGGTCTTTTTCGCTGGCGGACGATGCGCCCAATCCCCCCGAGGTCTGGGTGCCTCTGGTGGTGATGATCCTCGCCATTTACTGCTTTTTTGCCGTGAGTCTGATACTCGCAACGCGCAATGAAATACTGGTGCGAGAGCGACGAGCACAATGGGTAGAGGACTTGGCCTGCAATAGCTGAGCGAAATCAGGTAGCAATATGTTTGAAAACGTACAGTTCAGCAGTTTGAGCGATTTTTTTGCGATGGGCGGCTATGCCTTTAATGTCTGGTCGGTCTATTTATTATTCGTCGTATTTTTTGCGATCAATCTGGCTGTGCCCGTGATACGTAAGAAACAAATACTGCGCGAGCAGAAACGTCGACTCGTACTCGCGCAGGAATCCCGTGTTCGACGGGAAACCGGTAACGACACAGTGCTGTAACAGGCACGAGTTGAATTTGGAGAGAGTGCATGAAACCGCATCGGCGTAAACGCCTCGGCATTATCCTGTTTATCGCGACCGCACTGAGTTTTGCTGTCGGATTGACCCTGTATGCGCTGAGCCAGAACATCGATCTGTTCTATACTCCCACTCAGATTGCTGCAGGCGAAGTCGCTGTTGGCCAACGCATCCGCGTGGGTGGCATGGTGCGAGAGGGGTCCTACGTGGCCGCGAGTGACAGCCTGCGCGTAGAATTTGACGCTACGGATTTCGTCAACAATGTGCCCATTCATTACGAGGGGATCCTGCCGGATTTGTTCCGCGAAGGGCAGGGCGTCGTCGTTGAGGGGGCGTTGGATGCCAACGGACTGTTTCAGGCCTCACGCGTACTCGCCAAGCACGATGAAAATTACATGTCGCCTGAGGTGAAAGCGGCACTCGAGGCCAGTGGTGCCAGCCCGCAAAATCACTCAGCAATGCCGGAGCAATAGATGATCCCCGAGCTCGGTCAGTTTTCGCTCATTCTCGCTCTCTGTCTTAGCGTTATTCTGGGAAGTCTGCCACTGATCGGTGCCAGTCGTGACAACACTCTGTGGATGAATCTGGCCAGACCACTCTCTGCAGGAGTCTTTGTCTTCCTTGGCCTCTGTGTCCTGATTCTCGCCTATGCCTTCGTCACTGATGACTTTTCAGTGAAATTTGTCGCGGAGCATTCGAACACGCTGCTACCTACACGCTACAAGCTGACAGCGGTGTGGGGAGGTCACGAAGGCTCGTTCCTGTTGTGGACATTCATGCTATCGGGCTGGATGCTCGCTGTGGCTATCTTCAGCAAAAGCATGCCGCTCGATTTTGTCGCCAGGGTATTGGGTGTGCTCGGTATTCTCTGTGTCGGCTACACGCTGTTCATGCTCGCCACATCCAATCCGTTCGACCGTATTGTGCCTCTGCCGCCAGCCGATGGCGCTGACCTGAATTCTGCATTGCAAGATTTCGGATTCATCATTCATCCCCCCACACTCTACATGGGGTATGTCGGTTTTTCGGTAGTGTTCGCCTTCGCAATCGCCGCACTACTAAGTGGTCGACTGGATGCAGCCTGGGCCAGATGGTCGCGACCGTGGGCGAATGTTGCCTGGGCTGTACTGACGCTTGGCATTGCACTCGGCAGCTGGTGGGCCTATTACGAACTCGGTTGGGGTGGATGGTGGGCCTGGGATCCTGTGGAAAATCCGCCCTTGATCACCTGGCTGTTCGGTACTGCACTTATTCACTCGCTCGCCGCGACTGAGAAACGCGGAGTGTTCAAAAGCTGGACGGTCCTGCTCGCCATTCTGGCATTCTCGGGCAGTTTGCTGGGCACTTTTATCACGCGCTCTGGGCTGCTGACTTCGGTGCACGCGTTTGCAAGTGATCCAACCCGTGGCGTGTTCATTCTGGGCATTCTCGGTATCGCCATCGGTGGCTCCTTGCTTCTGTTTGCGCTGCGCGCGCCGTTGATGAAGAGCGATGTCGGGTTTTCTCTTGTATCCCGAGAAGTCTTCTTGCTTGCCAATAACGTTCTGCTGGTCGTGGCTGCCGCGTCAGTGTTTCTCGGAACCCTGTTTCCGATGGTGTATCAGGCTATCACGGATGATTTGATTTCAATCGGACCGCCGTACTTCAACGCCATCTTCGTTCCCATTATGAGCCTGCTCGTAATCTTGCTCGGAGCGGGACCCTTGTCGCGCTGGAAGCGAACTTCCATGGGATTCCTGACTGCACAACTGGGCAAAGTGGCAGTTGCCAGTATCGTGATTGGAGTCGTGTTGCCCCTCATCGTTGTGCTTCGATTCAGTCTTTCCGCCACCATCGCGATGGCGATAGCGGCGTGGATTACGCTGGCTATTTTGCGGGATTTCGCGAACAAAGTGGCCAATAAACCGGATTTGCGATCAGGGGCGGCAGCCTTGTCCTGGAGTTACTATGGTATGCAGCTTGCGCATTTCGGTGTGGTAGTGCTTCTGCTCGGCGTGGCATTTACGAGCAAATTCAGTACCGAGAAGAGTGTGCTGCTCACAGAAGGTGAAAGCATCGATGTCGGGCATTACGATTTCAGATTTAACGGCACCGAGCGTATCTCCGGTCCCAACTACGTGGGGGACGAAGCCAGTTTTACCGTGACACGCGGCGGCAAGCCGGTATCTGAACTGCATCCTCAGCGGCGCGTCTATCTGGCTTCAGGCACGCCCTCAACTGAGATGGCGATAGATGCGGGCTTTCTGCGTGATCTGTTCATAACCCTCGGCGAAGAGAAAGAAAGTAACGCCTGGTCGATGACAATCTACATCAAACCCTTTGTGCGCTGGGTGTGGCTTGGTGCGATCCTGATGGCGCTAGGTGGAACATTGGCCGCAGGGGACAAACGTTATCGAAGATTGCAGGTTCGCAGTGAGTCGAAATCGCGACGGCAAATCGAAACCGGTCTGCAAGCCGCCAGCTGAGCAAGTGATGAATAAATTCAAATTCTACATACCCGTAATTGGCTTCGCCCTGCTCGCCCTCGTAATGTGGAGAGGCTTGTATCTCGATCCGAAAGAATTGCCTTCCATGCTGATCGACAAGCCCTTGCCCGACTTCCAGATGACGACGGTCGAGGGAGCCGCAATCACGAAGGCCGACCTGCCCAATGAAATGTTCCTGCTGAATGTGTGGGGAAGTTACTGCCTGCCCTGTCTGATTGAACATCCCACTCTCATGCGTCTCACCGAATCCGACCAAATTCCTGTCGTGGGTGTGAATTACCGTGACAAACAGGCGCTGGCACTCAACTGGCTGGATGACAATGGCAATCCTTTCCAGTTCAGTATTCTCGATGAGGATGGCCGGTTTGGCATCGACTTGGGTGTTTATGGTGCGCCCGAAACTTATCTTGTCGACAGCGAGGGAGTGATTCGTTTGCGCCATGTCAGCGTGCTCGATGAGCAAGTGTGGGCCGACAAGTTTTTGCCGGCAATCGAACAACTCAAGCTCGAGGCTAACTAGCCATGTCGAGCATTACTGGTTCCAATGTTTTCTTGCGCTTCTCCGTTATAACACTCTTGCTGGGTTTTTGGATTCTCAATGCGCCGATTGCGATGGCTCAGGTGGATACTTTCGCCTTTGATACCGTTGAGCAACAACAACGCTTCCGACATCTTTCTGACGAATTCCGGTGCCCGATGTGTCAGAACACGAGCCTTACCGGCTCCACTGGTGGCGTCGCTGAAGATTTGCGCCGCGAGATTCACCGCATGATCATGCAGGGCATGACGGATCGCGAGATTGAGCAGTTCATGTTCGAACGCTATGGAGATTTCATTTTTTATCGACCCAGACTGCGTGCGGAAACTGTACTGTTGTGGTTCGGACCTTTGCTCTTTCTCTTGCTTGGAGCCTGGGTCGCGTATTCCATTTCGCGACGTGCCAAGGTCGTAAATGAGACCGGGACGCCATCGCTCGATTCCGGCCAGCAGGCACGTTTGAAAGATCTGCTGAACGACAAATAATCCCATTCGCTGACATCGGAAATCACCTTGTTCTGGATCCTCTCAATCGCCCTGCTCATTATCGCCGCTCTCTTTGTGCTTTTGCCGCTGTGGTTACGGGGTCGCACGTCTGCTTCAATGGCTGAGGCGCTGCGTAAAAGCGCGAACGTGGCCTTGTTTCAGGAGCGCTGCGAAGAACTGGAAGCCGATCTCGCCGCTGGCGAAATTGACCAGGCCCAATTCGATAGCTTGCTGGTGGAGTTGCAACAGGGTTTGCTTGCTGACGTGCGTGCTGACACCGTGCTCACAGAACAAAGTCGGCAAACTGATCGTCCTAAAGCGCGCTCAGGTTTTCTCAGTTCCACCGTGCTGATTCCGGTGCTGATCGTGTTGGCTATCCCTCTCGCCGCCTACAGTCTCTACGATCATTGGGGATACCGAGATGATGTTGCCCTGATGGGGTTGTTTCAGCGTACGGTCAATAACGTTGATAATCCCCAGGAATCACAGAGTTTGATTGTTAGTCTGGGAGAGATCGTTCGAGCACAGAATGACCTGCCTTGGGCCTGGTACTTCCTGGCAGAAAATTTTGCCAGTCTTGGCATGTTCAAGGAAGCGGAAATCGCTTATGTCCAGTCTGCGACGCGCATGGAAGACAGTCCCGAAAAGGCGCTGGTATTGGGTCGTGTCGCTCTTGCAAAATACATTAACGCCGAGTTGAAATTGACACCGGAAATCGATGCAGTCATCGAGCAGGCACGGGCGATCAATCCCAATGAGGTTTCTATCTTGCAACTGTTGGCAGCTGATGCCGAACAGCGCCAGGACTATCGTGCTGCAATTCAGTACTGGCGATTATTAATTCAGAGCAATCCGAATTCCGACCAGGCGCGCATCTTGCGCGACAATATTGCAGTGGCTCAAGCTGCATTGAATGAAGGCCAGGCGGATGTGGCGCCGGGTCCGGCTATTGATGTGACGATTGCGCTTGCGGAAGGTATCGAACTGTCAGGCGACACGCGCGTCTTCGTTGCAGTGCGCAACGCCGAGCGTGAAGGAATGCCACCGCTGGCGGCGACACAATTGACTATCGCTGAATTGCCTACCACGATCAGGCTGGATGACGCCGACGCAGTGGGGGCATTCAATCTTTCCTCTGCAGAAACGGTCTACGTTACTGTACTCGTTTCCTTCGCCGGTTCCGCGAATCCACAAAGCGGAGACTATCGGGTTGTTTCCAACAACTTTGCACATAACGGGCAACATACCGTTATCGAACTCACCGTGAGTGAGCGTATCCCCTGACACTCGGTGACAATTTCCATGTATTGGGCTGAATTCTTCACCATCGCAATTGCCCATTTATTTGCGGTAGCCTCACCCGGGCCCGATTTTGCGGTGGTCATGCGGCAGTGCATCACCGGAGGAACCCGCTCAGGTCTCTGGACGAGTTTCGGAGTTGGGACCGGGATTCTGTTGCACGTGAGCTATTGTCTGCTAGGCGTCGCCCTGTTGTTATCGAGTTCGCCAGGGCTGTTCGATACCGTCAAGATTGTTGCGGCGCTCTATCTGCTTTATCTGGGCCTGCAGTCACTGCGCGCATCTTTCAAGCTTGCTGTTCCTGCAACGCAGACGGGATTTGCCACCGGACTGCGGCCGATTCGGGCCTTCCTGTTGGGCTTTTTCACGAATGGATTGAATCCCAAAGCAACATTGTTCTTCCTAGCCCTGTTTACGCTGGTGATAGATCCGGGCACGCCGCTTGGTATCCAGATCGTTTACGGCATCTACCTGGCCCTGGCAACTTTTGCCTGGTTTGCCTCACTCTCCCTGCTGATGGGGCGGCAAGATGTTCGGGGTTTCGTGCTGAAGGCGGGTGTCTGGTTTGAGCGAGGCATGGGCATCATTTTGCTGGCACTGGCGGCCCAACTCCTGCTCTCGCGAAGCTGACGGCGCTGGCTCTGAAGGCGTCAAGTGGCCATTGGTGCGCTGGCGTGCACTGGAAAGGCGGTATATGCAAGGCTTGAAGTAAGGTATAGTTGCCCCAGGAGATTTCTATGACCCGAAGTGCATCCACCAGGGAACTGATCGACAAGTTTGGCCGTCGAGTCGACTATATTCGGTTGTCCGTTACGGACCGCTGCGACTTCCGTTGCGTGTATTGCATGACCGAAGATATGAAGTTTCTGCCACGGAAGGAAATCCTCTCACTTGAAGAGTTGTATCAGGTAGCCCGAGCCTTTACCGAACTTGGAGTGCGGAAAATCCGGCTCACCGGCGGTGAGCCCATGGTTCGCACAGATGTCATGTCGCTCATCGAAAAGTTGGGTGCCTTGCCCGGTTTGGATGAATTGCTGCTGACAACTAACGGGGCGCAATTGGATAAATTTGCCCAGCCACTCAAGGCGGCCGGAGTGAATCGCATCAATATCAGCATTGATAGCCTGGATGCCGAGCGGTTCAAACGCATTTCTCGTGTCGGTAAACTGGATCGCGTTCTCGCTGGCATCGACGCGGCCATCCTCGCGGGGTTTGACCGGATCAGACTGAATTCTGTGATCATGCGCGGCTACAATGAGGACGAGGTGCTAGCCCTCACTGATTTTGCCGTAGCGCGTGGCATCGACATCGCCTTTATCGAGGAAATGCCCTTGGGCGAAGCGTCGGATCACAATCGTGAAGAGACCACATGTAGTAATGCCTGGGTACGGCAGATTATCGAGAGCAAGTACGAACTCATTCAAAGCGCAGAAAAAACCGCGGGCCCTTCGCGTTATGCACGGATTGCAGGGCAGACGAGTCGCGTCGGATTTATCTCTCCAGTCACGCACAATTTTTGTGAGGACTGCAATCGAGTGCGGGTTACGGTAGAAGGTCGCTTGTTGCTCTGTCTGGGTAATGAACACTCAGTAGACCTGAGATCAATTTTGCGTGATCCAACTCAAGGGTATGAAGAGTTACAGCAGGCGATTATCGCTTCCATGGCGATAAAACCAGAGCGTCACTTCTTCTATGATAAAGACCACGTACAACCTGTGCGTCTGATGAATATGACTGGCGGTTAACAGGCTCATGGCTCACGCAAAAACCCTTTCCATAGCGGTTGTTACGGTATCAGATACTCGCACCGAAGAAACGGATAAATCAGGCATCGTTCTGGTCGAACTGCTCAGTGAAGCCGGACATGCTCTGCATTCGAAGACAATCGTGAAGGACGATGTCTACAAATTGCGCGAGATTGTTTCGCGCCACATCGCCGACCCTGTCGTGCATGCAGTGTTGCTCACTGGGGGTACCGGATTCACAGCCAGAGACAATACCTTAAAGGCCATCAAGCCACTTTTCGACGTCGACATTGATGGCTTTGGGGAATTGTTCCGACAACTCTCCTATACCGAGATCGGTAGTTCGACGATTCAGTCGCGTGCCTTCGCTGGGATGGCCAATGGCACGATCATTTTTTGTCTGCCTGGTTCGCCGGGCGCCTGCCGCACCGGTTGGAATGGAATAATTCGTGAACAACTCGACAGCGAACATCGCCCCTGCAATTTCACTGACAAATTAAAACTGGAAGTTTAGGTCATAACTTCAGACTGCACAGTCACGCTGCTGTTCTGCGAGCGTATCAGGACATCGAAGGTTAAGCTTAAAAAGAGTGCAGAATGAGAGTGCAGAAAGCGTGTGCGGTAAAGGCGTACAGAAATCTAGCGCAGAAGGGTTGAAACAGAAGCGGCTGTTAGCATAGGAGTTTTAATCGTAAAGGACGCCGATAAAAAAAACACCAGTTTAAGCGTCGGCTCAAACTGGTGCTCAATCAGCGCATGAAATTCGGGTAAGGATCGGCATAGATCCTCCTTGTTGATACCTGATTAGACGGATGCGTAGATAATCGCCGCTGGTACTGCCAGGGCTGCTACTACTAACACCAGACTAACCAAAGTTGCCTCGATTACTGGCCGTGCTTTGCTGAGTGCTTCGCTCATTGCTGTCTCCTAAGGTTACGTTGAGAATTAGGTAATGATTTGTCATTTCCTGGTTACGGAGCACATGGTAACACAATGTGTCCTGAAAAGTAACATTAATGAGTAAAAAAGTGATATGGCTTTAAAAATAGTGACAATTCGGTGTCCAAGTTGTAAATCGGTTTTATCTTTATAAAATTCAATAAGTTAGCGATTATTTTTGCGATTAATTCCGAGAGATTATGGAGTCTAAGTCGTTGCAGATACGGCGCAAACCGAGATTTTTCAGCAAGAAGTGATCCTGATCACACGTGTAAC
>Ga0222714_10005517_pt1 | contig 12014 bp, 4 predicted proteins | sample C33_3DmetaG_FD_165048 | JGI IMG/M metagenome (GOLD analysis project Ga0222714, IMG submission 165048) | Estuarine water microbial communities from San Francisco Bay, California, United States - C33_3D | ecosystem: Environmental > Aquatic > Marine > Unclassified | place: USA: California... | reverse complement strand
TAGAACCTGATGTTCCACTAGAACCTGATGTTCCCGTAGTTCCAGATGTGCCTGAAGTCCCACTTGTTCCATTAACCCCTGATGTACCGCTTGTTCCTGAAGTTCCACTAGTTCCTGTTGTACCGCTAGTACCTGATGTACCGTTGATACCTGAAGTTCCGCTGGTCCCTGAAGTTCCGCTAGTCCCTGTTGTACCCGAAGTACCGCTAGTTCCTGAAGTACCTGATGTACCACTTGTTCCTGTAGTACCCGAAGTTCCACTTGTTCCTGAAGTGCCACTTGTACCTGAAGTACCATTCACACCACTAGTTCCTGATGTTCCGCTTGTTCCTGATGTTCCACTTGTACCTGAAGTACCACTTGTTCCTGATGTTCCTGATGTACCTGTAGTCCCTGATGTACCTGTAGTCCCTGATGTTCCACTTGTACCCGAAGTACCCGAAGCCCCATCAACACCACTTGTTCCCGAGGTACCTGACGTTCCACTAGTTCCTGATGTACCTGTTGTACCTGATGTTCCACTAGTTCCGTTAACACCTGATGTTCCGCTAGTACCTGATGTTCCTGTAGTACCACTTGAACCTGATGTTCCGCTAGTACCTGAGGTACCGCTAGTTCCTGATGTTCCACTTGTTCCTGAAGTTCCGTTTATACCTGAAGTTCCTGATGTACCACTCGTTCCTGAAGTACCTGTTGTTCCACTTGTTCCTGAAGTACCATTAACTCCTGAAGTTCCCGATGTTCCTGTAGTACCACTTGAACCTGAAGTCCCAGATGTTCCTGATGTACCTGAAGCCCCATCAACACCACTAGTACCTGAAGTACCACTAGTTCCTGTTGTACCCGAAGTACCGCTAGTTCCTGAAGTTCCTGTTGTACCCGAAGTACCGCTAGTTCCTGAAGTCCCCGATGTTCCTGTAGTTCCACTTGTACCTGATGTTCCGCTTGAACCCGATGTTCCGCTAGTTCCATTAACACCGCTGGTTCCTGAAGTACCGCTAGTTCCTGAAGTCCCCGATGTTCCTGTAGTACCACTTGAACCTGATGTACCTGAAGTTCCTGACGTACCTGTTGTACCGCTTGAACCCGATGTTCCGCTTGTTCCTGACGTACCTGATACCCCATCAACACCACTTGTTCCTGAAGTCCCTGATGTACCACTAGTACCCGTTGTACCTGAAGTACCGCTAGTACCTGAAGTTCCGCTTGTTCCTGATGTACCTGTAGTTCCACTTGTACCTGAAGTACCTGAAGTACCTGAAGTTCCACTTGTACCTGTAGTACCGCTTGTACCTGAAGTACCGTTTACCCCTGAAGTTCCGCTAGTACCTGTTGTACCTGAAGTACCACTAGTTCCTGAAGTTCCACTTGTACCTGAAGTTCCATTTGCACCGCTAGTTCCTGATGTACCCGTAGTTCCTGAAGTACCACTTGTTCCTGATGTACCTGAAGCTCCATCAACACCACTTGTTCCTGAAGTCCCTGATGTACCGCTTGTACCTGACGTACCACTAGTACCTGTTGTTCCACTTGTGCCTGATGTACCGCTAGTACCTGTTGTACCTGAAGTACCACTAGTTCCTGAAGTTCCACTTGAACCTGAAACCCCTACAGTATTAACACACCAATAATAAGGTGCTGGTAGTAATGGTGCACCTGTCGCACCACCGCCATAACTAACAACAACCGCGTAATACGTACCATTAAATGTTGGTATTGATGATGTTGTATATGAATAAGTTCCACTACTTGTAACAATATTAATAATTGAACCGATTCCTAAATTGTCCCAAAAAGTTGTTAAATTATTACCATTATAATCTATTGGATAGAATCTTAGATTTGTTACTAAAGTAAAATCTGAATTATTATTTGTTGCCGCCTCACCGTTAGCAGTTGGTGCGGAAGCGGTTATCATATTATATTCAAAACAATTACCATCTAAACCTGAAGTCCCACTTGTACCAGAAGTTCCTGAAGTACCGCTTGTTCCTGATGTTCCGCTAGTACCTGATGTTCCACTTGTTCCTGATGTTCCAGTAGTTCCGCTTGTTCCTGATGTTCCACTTGTACCTGATGTGCCACTAGTACCTGTTGTTCCACTTGTACCTGATGTGCCACTTGTACCTGATGTGCCACTAGTACCTGTTGTTCCGCTAGTACCTGATGAACCACTTGTTCCTGAAGTTCCGTTAATACCTGATGTTCCACTTGTTCCTGATGTACCTGACGCTCCATCAACACCACTTGTTCCTGAAGTACCACTTGTACCACTAGTACCTGAAGTTCCATTAGTTCCTGAAACTCCTGATGTACCACTTGTTCCTGAAGTTCCTGAAGTACCAGGAGCACCTAATAAGAAACAAATTTTATACGAATCACCAACATTTGGTAATACTGAAGATGTACCTATCCCTGAAAGTGTTAAACCTATAGTCCAATAACTACCAGAATCAACTTTAGAGGTTACTGTATAAATCCAAGTACCCGATGTGTTTTTATAGATAGAAATCGCACTTCCTATTGATAATATGCTTAACATATATTGGAAATCAAGGGAAGAGCTAGATGTTTCACTAATATATAATGTATCGGTCAATCCAATTACACCCCCAATACTTCCCCCTGCAAGATAAAACTCACCTGTAGATGGCGGGTTTGAAGACCAATCCCAATTATCACAATAAACTAATGATGTACCGTCAGTTCCTGAAGTACCGCTTGTACCTGTCGTACCACTTGTACCTGAAGTACCACTTGTTCCTGAAGTTCCAGAAGTTCCGCTCGTTCCTGACGTACCCGAAGTTCCGCTCGTTCCTGACGTACCACTTGTACCTGAAGTTCCTGTAGTTCCTGAAGTTCCACTTGTTCCTGACGTACCACCAGTACCTGATGTTCCACTTGTTCCTGACGTACCACTCGTACCTGATGCTCCGTCAACTCCACTAGTACCAGAAGTTCCACTCGTTCCTGATGTACCTGTTGTACCACTCGTTCCTGATGTACCTGTTGTACCACTCGTTCCTGAAGTACCTGTTGTACCCGATGTTCCTGATGTACCTGTTGTGCCTGATGTTCCTGAAGTACCATTTATACCGCTTGTTCCTGAAGTTCCACTTGAACCTGATGTTCCTGATGTTCCACTTGTCCCTGTCGTACCCGAAGTTCCACTTGTCCCTGTCGTACCCGATGTTCCACTTGAACCTGATGTACCACTAGTGCCTGAAGTTCCGCTAGTACCTGAAACCCCATCAACTCCTGAAGTTCCGCTAGTACCTGTTGTTCCTGAGGTACCACTAGTTCCTGAAGTACCTGAAGTTCCGCTTGTTCCCGATGTGCCATCCGTACCACTTGTTCCTGATGTACCCGTAGTTCCTGATGTACCGCTAGTTCCTGAAGAGCCACTTGAACCTGAGGTACCGCTTGTACCTGATGTTCCACTAGTACCTGAAGTTCCATCTGTTCCACTTGTTCCTGAAGTTCCACTTGTACCTGATGTTCCACTCGTACCTGTTGTTCCTGAGGTACCACTAGTACCTGAAGTACCTGAAGTACCGCTAGTCCCTGAAGCTCCATCAACACCACTAGTACCTGATGTTCCTGAAGTACCACTTGTTCCTGATGTTCCTGAAGTACCGCTAGTTCCTGAAGTTCCATCTGTACCACTCGTACCTGATGTACCATCTGTTCCACTAGTACCTGATGTACCACTAGTACCTGACGTACCACTAGTACCTGACGTACCCGCAGTACCTGATGTACCACTAGTTCCATCATTTCCGCTAGTTCCTGAAGTACCACTTGTTCCTGAAGCCCCATCAACACCACTTGTTCCTGATGTTCCGCTTGTACCTGATGTTCCTGTAGTACCACTTGAACCTGATGTTCCGCTAGTACCTGAAGTTCCATCTGTTCCACTTGTTCCAGAAGTTCCACTTGTTCCAGAAGTTCCACTTGTTCCATCAGTTCCACTAGTACCTGATGTTCCTGAAGTTCCATCTGTTCCACTAGTTCCTGAAGTTCCTGATGTACCGCTCGTACCTGATGTACCGCTCGTACCTGATGTCCCTGTAGTTCCTGATGTACCCGCAGTACCTGATGTACCACTAGTTCCATCATTTCCGCTAGTTCCTGAAGTACCACTTGTTCCTGAAGCCCCATCAACACCACTTGTACCTGACGTACCTGTAGTACCGCTTGTACCTGAAGTTCCTGAAGTTCCACTGCTACCATTAACACCTGAAAGACCTGAAGTTCCACTTGTTCCATCGGTACCACTAGTACCCGAAGTACCTGACGTACCTGACGTACCTGATGTTCCACTAGTACCTGAGGTACCACTTGTTCCGTCATTACCTGAAGTACCACTAGTCCCTGATGTACCTGAAACACCATCAACTCCTGATGTACCGCTTGTTCCCGATGTTCCTGAAGTACCACTAGTTCCTGAAGTACCACTAGTTCCTGACGTTCCATCTGTCCCACTTGTTCCTGATGTTCCACTTGAACCTGATGTACCGTTTGTTCCTGATGTTCCTGAAGAACCTGATGTTCCACTAGTTCCTGAAGAGCCACTTGAACCTGAAGTTCCATTTGTTCCTGAAGTACCGCTAGTTCCTGAAGCTCCATCAACACCACTAGTACCTGATGTTCCTGTTGTACCACTTGAACCTGAAGTTCCAGAAGTACCACTTGTTCCTGACGTACCTGAAGTACCACTATTACCTGATGTCCCTGTAGTACCTGATGTTCCGCTTGTACCTGTTGTTCCTGAAGTTCCGCTAGTTCCATCTACACCACTAGTACCTGAAGTTCCGCTTGTACCTGAAGCACCGTCAACTCCTGATGTTCCAGAAGTACCACTTGTTCCTGACGTACCTGACGTTCCTGAAGTACCACTAGTACCTGATGTTCCTGTTGTACCACTTGAACCTGAAGTTCCACTTGTACCTGAAGTACCTGTTGTTCCTGAAGTACCACTAGTTCCTGTTGTTCCAGATGTACCACTAGTACCATTTATACCTGATGTTCCACTTGTTCCTGATGTACCTGAAGCACCGTCAACTCCTGATGTTCCAGAAGTACCACTAGTTCCTGATGTTCCTGTTGTACCACTTGAACCTGAAGTTCCACTTGTTCCATCAGTACCGCTAGTTCCTGAAGTACCGCTAGTTCCGCTTGAACCACTTGTTCCTGTGGTTCCTGAAGTACCGCTTGTTCCTGAGGTTCCATCGTTACCGCTAGTACCTGAAGTTCCACTTGTTCCTGATGTACCTGAAGCACCGTCAAGACCGCTAGTACCTGAAGTTCCATCAGTCCCACTAGTTCCTGAAGTTCCACTCGTACCTGTTGTACCTGAAGTACCACTTGTTCCTGAAGTACCTGACGTTCCTGAAGTACCATCATTACCGCTAGTACCTGAAGTTCCACTTGTTCCTGATGTACCATCATTACCGCTAGTACCTGAAGTTCCACTTGTTCCTGATGTACCGCTTGTACCTGAGGTACCTGAAGTACCGCTAGTGCCTGAAGTTCCGTCATTACCGCTAGTACCTGAAGTACCGCTAGTACCTGACGAACCACTTGAACCTGATGAACCACTTGAACCTGATGTACCGCTTGAACCTGAGGTTCCGCTACTTCCTGAAGTACCTGAACTTCCGTTAGAAGTTATTCCTGTAATTGAAATAGTACCTCCAGTGTTGTTATATAAATCTATTTGTGATGTAGCTGAGAAATAAGTACCGCCTGTGATATAAACATCAGTCATACCTGTAATAGTGATAGTATTACCTGAATTATCGTATAATTCAACAAAATTATTGATTCCGTTTACTCCTCTAAAATAGGTTCCACCTGTGGTATAAGTGTCATTTAAATTCGCCACTCTCCAACGAGCATCGTTGTGGGTAGCACCACTATAACCTTCAATTGTTGACGCAGTCCAAGCGTCTAAGAATAACGCACCTTGAGGTGTGTCATTATAGGCAACATAACCTGTACCAACATCTAAAATGGAACCTGCATTTTCAGCATCATTCCATAAAGTTTGGTAATCAGGGATAACATATTGGTAAGTTGTTTCGTCCTCTTGAACGTAAACCAACATACCTAATCTTCTTCTACCTGAAGATATTCCGTCATTATATAATGTTAATTGATTTGGTAGTGTAAAAGGTACATTATAATTAAAATTGATTGGAATACTATTTCCTGAAAATAATACAGGACCACCATTAATTAGAATACTATTTGGGATTGTCCAAATTAAATCGGTGATATTAAACACCTCCATATAACCACCGATTGAGTTAACACTAAAGTTTGTGCCCTCAATATTGTCCCTATTAACTGAAATAGGACCAAATACTATATTAGTGGATACTGGATTTTTGTAATCAAAGCTCATCATCTTTTATTAAATATCTTAAGGTATCAAACTTCCTCCTCGGAAATACAAATTATTATTTAAATTCTTTATCTTAAAGTCACCAATAGTAAACGTAGAGTAAACTCTATAGGTTCCTGCAGGTATCGCACTTCCTGTGTAGTTTACAATTAAATTAGAATAAACGCTATTCATAGTAAAGTAAGTTAAAGAACTTGGGCTGGTTCCTTCTCCAATTGTCGCATATTTTTGTCCGTTTGTTGCACCTGTTGGGACAAACCAAGTATACCAACAATATTCGTTAGAATTCATAACGGTGTTTGGAACTTCGTGAGTCAAGAATGTGTAAGCAACTATAGGATTACCTTGAGAATCAAATCCTCCTGAAGATGTCGGAACTTGTTCACTTCTAATAGAAGGTACTCCTAAACTACCCCATCCTGAGTAGTTTAAGTAACTATTCATTTGAGTATTAAATGTTGCTTGTACAGTAGAAGGTACGTTTATATTATAACCTCTAAATGCGCTTCCTTGAGATAACATCCAAGAGTTTACTGAAGTTCTTGCACTAAATGGTTCAATTGTTAAGTAAGCAAAGAATGCAGGTGTCGGTGTCGGTGTTTGTGTCGGAGTAGGTGTCTGAGTAGGCGTTTCAGTTGGTGTAGGTGTTTGTGTCGGAGTAGGTGTCGGAGTAGGTGTTTGAGTTGATGTAGGTCCAGGAGTCTCAGTTGGGGTTGGGGTTGGTGTTTGTGTGGCGGTAGGACTAGGACTAGGTGTCGGAGTAGGTGTCGGAGTAGGTATCTGAGTACATTGTATTATTTCAAAATATTCACAACTATTAGCATCTATGATTTTTATCATAATCACAGGAGCATAATCAAAATAAGTCGGTAATGTAAGGTATATCGGTGGTGGAACATTTACTGTCACCGCGGATAAAAACATACAATTAGAACCATAGACATCACATACATACACATCGTATGGCGAAGTCCCTGTAATACTCGATATTTCAATTAATTGTGACAATATATCCTCGTTTTAGTAATAAATATTTTATATCTCATTTCTCGCCAAACTTTTATTAACACGTTAATGAAGTTAAGCTACTAATTTGACCTGTTAATGTGTCAACAGACCAAGCATCTCCATTTAATGTTATAGCTCCCGCTCCTAAAACAGGAGATGTTAGACCAAAATCAGAATAAATAGTATCACCAAGACCAGGTGTTGGGGTGTAAGAATAATATGTGTAAGACGTTCCAGGTAAATTTAACTCGTTACAAGCATCTACTTGAGTTGCTCCCGTATAACAGTTATTGAATGTTGTAACAGGATTAGGTGTTTGAGTTGGTGTTGTAGTAGGTGTTGGTGTAATTATTGGACCACAAAAACTTATACTAGTATATGGTGGTAACGGAGGGGTAATAGTAAATACCGTAAAATCAACAAGGTCATAACTACAAGAACAACCTGAATCATATGTTTTAGAATTGTATATATAATTGACTGTTGAAGTTCCAGCAATAATAGTAACATTAGTCCCTATCGGCACTGAGCCACCAGCACAAGGTAATGATGTACCATCCAATTGTATATAAACATCGTTAGCAATTATAATAGGATTACCTGATAAGTCAGTCAATTGGAATGTTAACGTTGTCACTTCATCGTTATTTCCTGGACAACTTGTTGAACCACTATAGAAAATCGAACTTCCAGTTAATACACATAAAGATAAACTTGTCGGTGTTGGAGTATTTGTTGGCGTAGCAGTTGGTGGTATAGGTGTTGGCGTAGCAGTTGGTGGTATAGGTGTTGGAGTATTTGTAGGCGTAGCAGTTGGTGGTATAGGAGTAGGAGTATTTGTAGGCGTTGCAGTTGGTGGTATAGGAGTAGGAGTTTCAGTTGGAGTTAATGTTGACGTAGGTGTTGCAGTTGGTGGTATAGGAGTAGGAGTTTCAGTTGGCGTAGATGTCGGTGTTTCAGTTGGTGTTGGAGTTAGTCCTGAGGCACAAGCAGTGTCATACACCATTGTTATAGGAACACCAAATTCTGAATAAGGTGTAGTGTAAGAACAAACATAAGTTGTGACATTAGGTCCAATTGTTAAAGACATAAATCCGTAAGTACAATCAGTGAAATAAATTGTAGTTGGGTTAGGCGACAGGTCATTTGTTATTGTAAATCCTGAACAAGGTGGTATTACATCACAACAATTACCATCAATAATTAGAGTATCAAACGTTCCAACAGGTACGGTTTGAGAACATATGAATATTTCACTATCAACACTTCCATAGTTATAAGGTCTAACCGTTGCCGAATTACCATCACAATCAATAATATCAACCACAGGTCCTAAACCAACTCCGACAGGTCCTATTAAATGATATCTAATACAATCACAGGCAGGTGTTGATGTTGGAGTTACAGTTGCGGTAGGTGTAGAAGTAGAAGTTGGTGTTGATGTTGGGGTTACAGTTGAGGTAGGTGTAGGTGTAGAAGTTGAAGTTGGTGTTGGGCTTACAGTCGCGGTAGGTGTAGGAGTTTCAGTTGAGGTTGGTGTTGGGCTTACAGTCGCAGTAGGCGTAGGAGTTTCAGTAGCAGTAGGTGTAGGTGTTACATAGTAAATATAAAGTTCGGTATTACAAGGTGGTTCTGAAGTAACTAAAATATATGTTGAGGTACTATCTCCTGTTATAGTATAACCCGCAATTAATTGTGATGACGTTACATTTGTTGCAACAACACCCAAAACCTCGTCAGTTATTGTGAAAGGTCCTGCGTTTATCCCGATATTACTTACAGTTACTATTACAGTTTGTAGTGCCATTTATTTAGTTCTTTTTTTTATATTATAATTATTAAGGACATCCATTAGGTGTTAATGTATAATCTATACCCTCAACTGGTGCAGGTGTTGATGAATCGGCCCATACACCACTAACACTACTTAGATTATTTGTAAAAATACATAAATCTCCTCCCTGAGCAATTGGAGTTGATAATTGAGGGAACCCATCGCAATCGTCATATACTATTCTAATAGCACTTGTTCCATTTGGATTTCCTGCAGTTATATTTTCAACAAAAACATCAATACATATTGGTGTAGGTGTTGGAGTCGGGGTTGGTATACAACAATCAACTAATGAAACATCAATAGTACCAGGGTCTCCTGCAGTTATTATTACAGTCCCTGATTGAGCACAAACATCAACAGGGAATCCATCAAATACGGTCACTGTTTGAGTGATTCCACCACAATTAACATATTCGAATGTTGTTGCACCTAATACTGGGTTAGGTGGTGGTAGAGGTGTGTTTGTTAATGTGTAACATACACAACCTGCATTAGTTGGTGTAGGCGTTGGGGTTGGAGATATTGTACAACAATTAAAAGTATTAATTGGTTGATTAAAAGTTAAAGTAAATAAACCACCCACAATGATATATTGTTCAGGGGCCACAGGTATATTATCAACACATATACTATCAAAATAAAAATCCGCAACTGTATATGTTGCAATACTAGCATCACCATTACAATTTTGGTATGAAACAAATACCTCACCAGTATCCGAGTTATCAAGGTCAATTTGGTCAACTTTTACATCGTAGTAATAACATTCACAAGGAGTTGGACTTGGTGTAGGTGTTTGGGTGGCAGTTGGTACAGGTGTTTGGGTGGCAGTTGGTACAGGTGTTGCAGTTGAGGTAGGCGTCGCAGTTGGTCCAGGTGTTGAGGTTGGTCCAGGTGTTGCAGTTGGGGTAGGTGTTGGGTTTGTCGTAGGCGTTGGTGTTTGACTAGTTGTCGGTGTTGGAGTTGGAGTTTCCGTAGGTGTAGGACTAATAGTTGCGGTAGGTGTAGGTGTTGCGGTTGGTTGGATTATTGTTAATGTACCTCCACTCAATCCACAATCATTAACGCAACATATGTCATAATTAATTTTAACATTAATTGTAACATTTTTTTCAGCTAAAGTTTTCTCACAATCAGAATTTATTTGAATACTATTATTATCAATACTAATTACAACTGAACCAATACCAGGTACTTCATCTAATAGATTTTTAATCGCATCCACATATTGTTGGTCGGTTGGGACATCAAGTAGGGATGTTGTATAATAAAAAGTTTCACTAAATGCCGAAGTACCAACATTAACCTCTAATATAAACTGAGCAGCATTTAATTGACAATCTACATTACCAACAGTCAAATCCTGATATCCTTGGTTTAACATTTGTAATAATCCAGTTTTACTACCAGGGGTTTGTGTAAAATAACCTTCACATATATTAAAAGTTTGGTAGGTACTATAATTAGTGTTACAAGATATTGTCGAACTTAAAGTTTTACTACAATAGTAACTATCGGTGACTGTTAATGTATAGGTTCCTGCAGTTAATCCTGTAACATATATTCCTGTCTGTCCATTCACATTACTCGACCAATTAAATGTAAATGGAGGAGTTCCTGAAGTTATCAATGCGGTTAACGAACCTTCATCACCAATACCACAACCTTGGTTATAAAATGAAAAATCAACATTATTACTTGTCCCAACATAGAATTGACTAGTTTGAACACACCCTAAATTATCGGTTACAGTTGCGGTGTAAAAACCTGGTGACAGGTTATTAATTGTAACGGCAGTTAATGGTGTACTAGTTATTAGATGGCCAGGGATTTCATAAGTATAAATTCCTGGAGTATCCACACTTATTTGAACACTACCATTACTATTTCCACAGGTAGTTCCTGTAGATGATGTACTAACCGTAAAACTATTTTGATTTATTAAATAAAGTTCTTGTTGGTAAACACAGTTACTTGGGTTAGTTACAAAAACAGTATAAGTGCCCGAATTTAGATTACTAAATGTAACAGTGCTTGATGTCGTTGCGCTTACCGTAGTATTACCTAAATCATCAACTAAAGTATAGGTATACGGAGTTGCTCCACCATTAACAGTAACAGTAATAGAACCATTACTACTAGAACAAGTAGAGTTTTGAGTACTTAATCCAACAACTTGGAATGAGTTAGGTGTGTTTAATGTAGTACTTCCACTGACATAACATAAACCCGCATCATAAACTCCAACTGTGTATACTCCCGCAGATAAACCTGTAAAATTTAAAGAAGTAGAATAGGTTATTTGGTTAACACCATTTGAAAATTGATATTGGTAAGGTGGTGTACCTCCTGAAATTGTAACAAGTACTTGACCGTTAGATTGGAAACACCCTGGTGAGGTATTAATCATACTAACAATACCAACACTAGGAACGTTAGTAACTGTCATAGTCTTGGTAACCGAACAACCTCCTGAATTAGTTACGGTAACCGAATAAGTTCCCGCAGTTAAACCTGAAATACTTGAGGTCACTTCACCTGTACTCCAAGAATACGTGTATGGCGCATAACCTGTTTGTCCTGTAACATATATTTTACCCGTAGGAGTTAAACTACAAGGAGAATTATTAATAACATAATATCCAAAGTCAAAATTACCTGAGTCTTCTACTATACAGTTCTCAGTTTTTGCGGTACAACCACCATAATCTTCAACCGTACAGTAATAAGTTCCAGCACTTAATGGGATAAATGTTGCAA
>Ga0222714_10005516_pt1 | contig 12015 bp, 11 predicted proteins | sample C33_3DmetaG_FD_165048 | JGI IMG/M metagenome (GOLD analysis project Ga0222714, IMG submission 165048) | Estuarine water microbial communities from San Francisco Bay, California, United States - C33_3D | ecosystem: Environmental > Aquatic > Marine > Unclassified | place: USA: California... | reverse complement strand
TTCCAATGGGACCAACGATTTTTCGGACTCGGACTCACTGGAAATTGTGGCATACTCGTCTGGGTCATATTCATAACCTTCCATTGGTTTCTACCAGACGCACTACTATTTATTGGTTTCGTTTAAACGCGACTAAGCCTCTTCCTTGGTCGTCAAAAATACACTCTTCGGTAGCACTTCCTAGCAACAAACTTTGATTGTCGTAAAGTGCACCCACGCCAGGTGTCGGTGACAAACCTATAAAGTCGCCCGAAGATATCGCTCCATTTATATTTGAAACCAGAACTGAACCTTCATTCCCTATGTTTATATTTACCTCGATCCCATCTTGTTCTCCGACGGAAACCCCATAGATGTTGTCCGTAGCGACTCTGACATCTGGTATTTCCCAATCTCCATTTAAAGATACGATCATTCCTGGACTAATAGTATCTGTCGTGGTACAGTGGTTCATATATCACCTGCAACTAAATTAAATCTTCTTATTTCGCTATTTAATGACGCTCCACCAGTTCTGGACCCAAATCCAAAAAATGCACCTGAAATATTATTTATCCAATCATCATTATCAGAATCATTATATTCTATCAATAAAGTATTATTATGATAAACTGTCCATGTTTTAATAGTTCCTTTATTATAAATTATTCTAACTGGAGTCCAAGCATAGGCCCCATCCGATGCAGCTTTTATTAAAGGTGTTTCAGCTATATTTGTATCATGATTATAAACACGAACTTTATTGACATCGTTATAAATTTGCATATTTACATTGAATGCTTCGGCTCTATTAAACTCTCCTCCAACATTGTGCGCAGACAAACAACCTATTTTAAACGTTGTTCCATCACCGGAACCAAACGTAGAATATTCAAAGTCTATAAGTAAATAATTATAATCTTGTATTCTGAGTTCGCGCCATATATAGGTATACGAATTTCCTGTTCCAAAGTCATTGAGTTTCAACTGAACATCTGGATTGCTTCCCGATTGTTGAATAGTCCAGGTTGAACTACTCTGTCTATTGAATGATTGTGTATCGTACCAATTATTTGAATTCATTATTGTTGTATATGTGTATGTGTTTTTTGTTCTAAAATAAGGTATCTTGACGTTCATGTACCATTCTGAAATTTGTATACTATCAACGCCACCGAGTGCAAAAAGTTTTGTCGCAACTACTGCATAATATTTGAATGGTCTTTGAATGTACTTGTCAACAAGCACAAAGGAAGTTTCAGTGTACGCTTCTGGTGTTCTGTTAATATACTGGACAACAGACCAGTTTGTGTCATCGTTTGAGGCAAGGAGGTAGCCATTTTTCACGAGCCTTTTAGTCCAATTATCTCTTGCATATAAAACAGAATAATTCAAAAACAATGGAATGGGAAATTCAATTTTAAGCCATTCGCCCGAGTACCCACCTAAAGAGGCAGAACCTGTATATGTTCCGTTAGAATATGTAGTTGCGCTGTGCCACCCTTCATCCCCAATGACTCCATTGAAAGATTTCCATGCTTGCCAATCAGCATTGTATTCCGAACTTGCACTCGCCACGACACTGCTCAAACCTGATATGTTGGTGGTATTTGCGGTCATTTTGTTTATATTTACAGAATAACCTGTTTTCTTATAAAAAACAATATCTCTGGGATTGAAGTAATTTACACCTCTGGGTACAACTGGATTTGTATAATTCAAATTGTTGTATAAATATTCTTCTGTAAATCTAATTTCATCCAGTGTCAACTCGCGGTTGTAGACGATGACCTCCCAGACAGCCCAGTCGGACGGTTCGTTTCCATATCGTGAACCATAATTTATACCAATTCTTTGCGACTGAGATGTTCCAGAACCTATTTTCAAGTCGATCCCATTTCCTCGATAAAGGTTTCTTTGATCTGATGAAATCAGAATCTGGTCAAGTGGAAAGTTTGTTGCGCTTGATTGAGTTAACCAATATCCATGATACGTGACACCCGCCTTGAAATTATGAAATCCAGAAAGCCAATTTCCAGCAGTTCCATCAAATATCCTACCCTTTGACGGCCCATTATATCGGGCCACGTGAAAGAGTGTATAGGTTGATGGCAAAATGGCAGATGGAAATCTTATCCCATCGCCAGTACCTCCGTAGATGTAAGTGTCGGTTTTGTTGATAGTTGTTCCACGAGTTTCTGTGCAGTCATTACCATTCCCAGAGAGGTCCGGCCAGCTCGTTCCATTCCACGCCTCTCCCTTGTACCACCCGACTAGACCATAATTTATCGGCAATAATGTATCTGATTGTGGATAAAACTGCAGTACATCGGTAGTGAGGTCGGTCGTGAGTGACGTTTGAGTCTCACCGTTCCAAGAGAAATTCATACTTGCGCCACTAGCATTTTCGCCAAAATATATTTTAATTAAATACCTTGTTCCTGCATATAATTTTATTGATCCTGACCTTGTTTGCGGAGGATGAAGACCTTGGTTATTCACAACTTCTGTTCCTTGTATATAAACATACGAAGCATCATCCGATACTGTCTGAAAGTTATAAGTTCCTGTTTCCAATGGTATTATGAATCCGTACCATTTGTAACTGTAATAACTTCCTTCGTCACCTAAGTTTATACTAGTAAAAGTGCTTTCGGTTCCAATGTAGTCAGCAGAATCAAAAAATGTTAAATTGTCTGCAAAGTACCCATTGTATTTTTGTCCATATAGACCTCTGGACATAACTACAATTAACATCTAGAATTTATGGCATTCTTTATCATCATTTCAACTGGCGTTTCGGGTTCCCAGTCGGCCCAGTCGCGGACCGCCTGGTTGACACTGAGGTAGCGTTCGTCATCCCCTTCGTACTCGCGGAACTCGTCGTCGAACCCCATATCGCATTCCTGCACGACCATGTCGTCCTCGTCGCTGTCCGTTTCTTCATCTTCGTCGTCGGGCAGGATGGATCCAAAGACCCTTCCGGTGACATTCATGGCACACCACTTCATTCCATATTCCATGTCCAGTGCCGTCACAATGTTCCTTCCAGTGGCCTTGCAGTACTCTGCGGCCACAATCACAGAATTCTCCAGAACGGGCTGAATGGCATTCATAGCCGCCTCAATCATCTGTTCCTCGCGACTCATTATTATTTTTTAAAATGTCGCTAGTCTTTAAGAGAGGATCATGTTGAAGCCTCCAGTTGGATTCCGCGGCGACACCGGAACAGGTGCTTTAACTGGTATCAGTGCCGTTGGACTACAGGATACGTTTCTGTACTCTAACGACAAAGCTCCCACCGAAAACGAACACATCGAGTACACTCAAGGTACTCCGTTCTATAGAGTTTACAAGCCGACGCAGACAGCATTCCTAGGACAGGAAATCAGGCACACTTTTTATCCAAAGGAGATGGGTGACCTTCTTCGAGCTCTGCTTATATCATTCAAACTTCCCACAACCACAGATTCCGGCAATAAATCTCTTTTCAATGTCGGATACAGTATGATTTCCAAAATAAGACTTCTTGTGGACGGCAGTGAGATACAAAACATGACAGGTGATTTTATGTCTCAATATGAATCCATGTTTTCTACACAAGCGTCCCGCAACAATACTCTAAATCTTATGACAAATATCAATTACACATATGATACTCAATCGGCCTTTTATCAGAATTCCACGAATCAGCGCATCGTTCTTCCACTCCCGTTCTTTTTCAACACTCATTACGAAGATGGAAAGGTAAACACAAAGTCGTTCAGATCCGCATTACCCTTGTGTGCAATGTTCAATTCTGAAATCACTCTGGTCATTGAGTTTAAAACACTTGAACAAATTGCAGAAAATACTTCAAATTTTGTCACGACTGACTTGGCTGACTTCAAGTTCATAACGCGTGAAATTATCTTAACAAATGCTGAACGCAATGACCTAAAATTTAAGCGTCTTGAAATTCCAATAGAAAAAATTTCTGATGAAAAACTTAATTACGATATACCTAACAGTACTATTACTTATAGCATTAGATATTATTTTAACAGTAATTATTCTTGTCGTGCCATTTTTTGGAATTTTAAAAATAAAAATTTAACATTTAATCCATTTTTTTTTAACCCTGAAAGTATTACTATTGATATAAAAACTTTAAATAAAACAGAACGGAATGAAAAAAGAAGTGGTATTTTTTATCAGGATTTTCAAGCTTATGTTCATGATTTCTATAATAACGGAACCTTTTATGGATATTCATTTTCAGAAACACCGCTTAATGTGGTAAAAGGAGATTATCAATACAGAGCACCAAGACCACAATCAGCTTATATTGATATAAATATTTTAAACGCATCTGATTATACAAATTGGTCAGGGAATCCTTCTCTTAATGATGAAAAAGTTGTAATGACAAAAAGTGCAAATCTTACCGATTTTAGTTTAACAAATAGCTATTTTCGTTCAGGAACATCTAATGTAGGTATTAATTCTTCTGGATATAATGACACAAATATTAACATAGAACCTCCATATTATTTACGTCTAACAAACTCGATTAATATTGATTCTACATCTGCTATGAATATAAATACACCAGTCTTTTTTATCTCTTCATTTTTTCTTAATGTTTATTACCTTTCGACAGTTTTCCTTGTGATTCAAAATGGAAGGGCGAGTATATTTGATCAGGTAAGTGGATTTGATGTGATCGACACTGACAAATCAGGTTACATCGATGCCTCAGAATTAAAGGCTTTTGATGACAATATTAATTTGGCTGTATACGATAATGACAAAGATGGATTATTGTCCTACGGCGAATTTATGGGAATTTAGGAAAATTATTTTCACTCGCGTCGAAGAGCAGACGCGCCACACCATTCTCGATGTAGAGAAAATTCACCGAGAGTGCGTACACGCGAACGCGGATTTCATCTCCTTTTACAATTTCATAATCACGAGGTGTATCTGGAATACCTAATTCAGCAGGGAAATCCGCTTTTTTAAGATTTGTTATGTAAGTATTAGCAATAATTCCAGTAATCTTTACATTTTTTAAATAATTCCTATATTCTATAAAATCTCCTATTTCCAAAACAGTGGAATTATTTGTAGAAAATACTAGATATCCATTATCGACGGATGGAAATGAAGAGCCTTGTATTTTAAAATCAAACCCTCTTCCTTTGCTATCCAATTTGATGGAAGGATTTTTGACAACGGAAAAATTGATGCTACCATTTGGATCTTTCTTATTCATGGGGTCTTGACAGAAAGATAGGGCGTAGATGTATGAATAGTACCTTTGGTCTTCTCCAAAAAATATTCGTTGGGTACATCCGGGGAAGTGTGCATAGTATTCATACCCCCGAAGAAGCTCAAACGTCCCAGCTTCCTCCGGGAGCATCACCTGACCGTCAAGAACGACTTCCATGGAATTCAAAAAATCGTTATCATCTGGGGAAATCAGATCTGCAAAAATTTTGCCACGCGAGTAGTCAAATATGTTGGTTGTTTCCGTCGCGAGATCCTTGTACAAAACAAATAAAGCTTTTACAGGATTTATAAAACTTGTGCCTTCGCTTGTGGTATAATCATGAGAAGGTATGTAAATAACACTGTCATCGGTATAAACAGGAGGTTCAAGAACCTGAAATTGTTCCACAGGGTAAAGCAGCGGTTGTTTTATAAATGTCTCCAGAACTTCTTTGTCCATGTATCCATATTCAATACGCAGACACACATCAGAACCGGTGACTCCAACGTCTACACCTCCCCAGCGATTCGCAGTTCTGAAACCGACGTTTACTTCAAGTTCCTGGTACCGAAGTGCGGCCAGCGGAAAGGCCTGTGATGGATCTCCTGCGAACCACATGGGCAAAGGTACATGAAGACGATAAGGTCTTGGGTATTGAACAGTGTCCGTGAAAGGATACCGCGGTCCTCCACCGAGCATCCGATAAAGTTGATTTGGCGAAAAGGTGTCATTGTCGGTTTCAGTTAAATTCACTCGCATGTTCAATGTTTCCCCAGTCTCCCTTTGAATTATCTTTCCGCCCACAATGAATTCGACGTAATCAATCATGGCATGTGCCTGATTTACAGTGGTAGAAGCTGAACTCGGGTAATCAATCAACAGGTACATTCTTGTAACAAAGTCACCATGACGTGGTATCACGAAGTTACCAGACCCTCCATAGTCAATAGGGATCGCATCGGTGAAAAATGACTGTGTGACAAAATTAGATTTCTTTGTGTATACGGTTCTGAATGGAGTCTTCTCCATAGTCTACTATATCTCAACCTTTATTTTTTCTCTATTATACCGAGAATGGAATTGCGTACAGTTTCATAACTGGTGATGCGCCGAACTTCTTGCTGAACCCATTCGGACTTGTCTTCCAACTCGCCCTGATAGATCTTTTCCATTGCCTCGACCGTGCCTTGGACGCTCGGAGTTACCCACCAAGCATTCTGCATGTGATTGAATCTCTTCTGAATTGGAGGAACGGAAATTCCATACAGACAATAGTCGTGCATGGCACCGAATCGCGTCGTGACCACCGGAACGCCGAAGTACTGAGCTTCCAACTGTGGAATGCCAAATCCTTCCGAGCATGATCCACACAGATACATGTCAGCACATTTGTACATCTTCTGGAGGGTGGTTTCATCCAGAGTCGTTTCCGTAATCTTGATGGATTTTTCTGGAATTCCAAGACTTCTTACCATCAAAGGGACATCGTAAACCCTTGCGTGGTTTAACGTCGGCGCGTGAATCCAAAGGAGTGCTTCAGGGTGTTCTCTCTGAAATTCTTTGAACGCCAAAAGGGTCGTGTCTATAGACTTTCGCCCACTCTGTTCGTAATTTCCAGCTACTGTGAGTACCACATAACGACCATCTATTCCAAAATCTTTACGAACTTTCTCCTTAGTATCTTCTGAAGGCAGATGTGTCTGAAATTCCACTATATGAGGCACGACATGACTTTCTCTCCCGAGCTGCCTTATGATCCTTTCGCGTGTGGACATGCACAATGAAATGATTGTCTGTATCTTTCCAAGCGCCTTGACTGTAGGTTCGTCGATGGGTTCATAGTGCAAAGGAAACCACAGATACGATGGACATGCGATCTGTTCCTGTGTGGACGTATCCATTAGAAAGATGTCCTGAAGGAAAAAGATAGCCTCGGCACTGGTTCGTTTTATATACTCATTGATGTCGGTAATCTTGATGACACATGGAAACTTTTCATAGGGTCCCAAAATGAAACTCACACCGGGGAGATCCAATAACGCCTGAGACCAAGGATCACGGGTTTCATTCGGAAGAACATTCGCGTTGACAAGATCTCTGAATGAAAGTACACCAGAGTGCTTCACACCACATAGGGACCATATGATCATAGTTACGGTATGTCCACGTTCCAAGAACATCTTTATCAAGTGCTTGAGCTGACTCGGGTAGCCACCCTTGGCACCGTTGAATGGCGTTCCGTTACTCGACAGTAGGATGTGCATTTACTATAATCAAGTCCATGCCGTTTAATTGAAAACCAACAATATCATCTTCATCATCCCATGTGGCCTCATAATGACTAGGGACTTCGAAGTGTGAACGAACCATGTCCTCGTAGTAGTATTCGAGTTCCTCGTTATCGAAGATGTCATCCGAAATGTTTCCAAGAATGGTATCACGGGCGCATAGATAATCCAGAAAGGCACCGAATGTATGTCCCTTTAACCACATAAATTCGATATAGCGTTGATGTCTCCATGACTGATCAAATAGTTTTAGCATAAATTTGCCTACCCCTGGGGTAATATTAATACTCTTCGGTATGATCATTTTACCTGTTATCTCCCTGTGGTGAATGTTATTTAGCTTCAGTTTATAACAGGCACGGCATACATTCTTCCTCGAACTTGATCTCCCCTTGTGGTATACCCTGGACATCCTCTCCAAGGGAATCCTTAACTCTATTTGAAAATACTCGAATGCGTAGTTTATGAAATCATATCGACTGGTCCATTGCAAAGGGACATTGCACCAGTGACATTTCGTGGTTGGATAAATCATCCTAAACTACATTGGCCTTTTTTCTTTAACATTTCTGTTATAACACAACCACCCAGTGACAATATACTTGTCTCCGGATCTTGGTATGACCCCTTCATGTTCATGGGTCCAATAGGGCGGAAACAGAATTAGTTTTCCCTTCCTGGCCTTGACCTTGATTCCAAGTTGTGGGAAGTTGGTTCCTCCGCCCTTTTCAATATCATTTAAATACCAAAGATATACTAGATTTCTCCCTATTGTATTGTCATCATTCCATCCCGTGTTGTCACAATGTGGAACAAAACATAGGTCCCCCTTTTTAGTCCACTGAATTTGATATCCTTTGTCATGTATTGGACCCGTTCCTAAAACATATTTAGCAAAGGATGGACAAACTTCACCAAGTTCTTTAAGATGTTTATTAAGATTTTCATAAAGTATTTTGTCTATTTCTTCAAGACCTCCTTCTGCCGTTGTAAGATCAATCGAGTTCTTTATTAGTGGATTTCTACCTGATGCCGATACACCAGGTCTCTTATGTGGACTTTCTTGAAATTCTTTGATGATCCTATCGCATGTCTCATCTTCAAGAGCATTTTCTTTTTCAAAAACGAATGTATTTTTCTTGACTTCTTTAAAAGACATTATTATTTAATGGATATTATTGTTTAATTATAAAAACGTAACTTTTGTATAATGGTTCTATATTATACGAATTATTATTAGTACTATTATTTGTTGATGTTGTTGGATAAGTTATATTATGTGACCATTCAGAATTATTAGTATTTCCTGAAAATACGTGCCCATGTCCATCATAATAATATGTATTTTGGATATAAGAGGAATTCATAGAATGGGTATGCGAATGTGGTTCACTCAAAGGAAATGAATATGAATTAGTTGCTCCCTCAAAGGTAGGATATAAGGTCAAAAATGAAGACGAACCATAATTTATCTTATAAGAGTAGGGATGATACGATGTATGCGAATAAGATTCAACAGATGATGAATTGATATCCCCAGTATGATTATGTACACTTGATACAGTTGATATCTCTGCTGCAGTAAAATGATTGTGGTCACTAGTATGAAATACATTAGAATCTGTATTGTGATTGTGAGATGAAAATGAATCAGATGACAGATCAACTGTATTGTTTGTATTAATTTCACCAATAGTATTTGTTCCACGAATAAAACTTGTTCCAGACGTATTTAATATTTCCCAACCATTTGGAATATTAGTAGAATCTTCCCATAGTGCTATCGTTCCTGATGGAATTCTGTGATTTATGTTCCCTATTACAAGAGTTCCGTCGTTTATCACATTGGATGCATAAACATTATCCGACACCGATGCAGAGTCGAACATTCCCGCCGACCCTCTCACCAATGTTTCACCTTCCACATGAAAATCATCTGTTGGATTCGTGTTTCCTATTCCAACATTTCCATCCGAAGTTATATTAAAAGTTTTCGTCATACTAATATTGGAAGGTGAGGACATGTAAAAATAAGTCCCGACATTTGAAATTCCCATGAATACTGAATCAGATATCTGCAACTGTCTGAACTGTATATTGCTTGGATTTGCTGAATAATCACTATAAATTTCAGATGGGATATTATTAGATGTTTTTCCATCTTCTATATCTTGAATGTATAATGAACCTTTGACACTTAAATATGAAGACATATTCTAGTATATAAATTTAAATTAATTTTTTTTGATAAAACGTAATCCATATGTCTTTGGTATAATAGAAAATGTTGTACTATTTCCTTGGTTATTTAATGTATGCGTATGATTACCACCTGATTCTGTGATGTACGCAGTATTCATGTAATGATTATGCGAGTAACTATGATTATTTAAAATTATATTCCCAGTACCATGATCATGATACCCGGGGTAGTAACCCTGTAATCCATAATTAGAAATTGTGCCAAACCTTGGGACAAAAGTATTCAGACTACTACTAAAAGCTGTATGACCTTCTTCATCTGTTCTAATGTTTATACCGTGTGTATGGTTTCCTAATGCATTTGTGTTAAAAGCATAATTTCCCCCGATTGACCCGTGTGAATGACCATTAGACGTAATCGTTCCTGCATTAAAACTATGAATATGCCCAACAGAATGTTCTGTAATCCATCCATGATTATGCTGAATATTATTGTTAATTGTAACATTATCATTACCTGCTGCTACTAAAGGTTGTGTTTCAGCTAGTAATAGATTTTTATCAATAAAATTCGATGTTATGTCAGTCCATCCGTTAGGGGTAGTTGTTAGTGTTGTCATTAAAATTACACCAGAAGGAAGTAGTCCGTATATATTAGAACTAGGTCCATATAAAATAGAATTACAAGAAATATTACCCATTGAAGTCAACGTCTCTGTAACAAGGTTTGAATCAGTTTTTAATATACCCGTTGCGTAAATACTCCCCTGAACATCAAGTTTTGTTGTTGGTATTGTACCTATACCTATATTGCTAGAATCATCTATACAAAAATCTGTTATGCTTCTACTTTCATATGTACTTGGACCAGTTATCCCAAATAAATTAGATGTTTCTGTATACATATCTGTAAATTTATATTCATCTAATTCATATCCAGGTGGTTTATTTCTAAATCTTAATTTTTCAGTTAGTTCAAGTGGTACGTTTGTTCCGTTCTCAATATTACTTATAAATAATTTTCCCTGGACTTCCAAATTATGGTTAGGATCTATATCACCGATATTAATGAATGACATACTACAAATATGCAAGTTTTTTAATTAATATAATTTGACGATACTGTGGTGTTAAATTTATATTTATCTGATTGATTCCTGTATTATTTAAAGAGTTATGATTATGAAATCCAGTAAATAGTCCTGTTGAATTAAAATTATGAGAATGAGTATGTTCATCGGATATGTTAGTGGTTGGTGTATACAATACTGTGTGAGTATGATTATCGTATGCATTTCCTGTAGTTTCTAATGTGGTGTTTGCGGATACAACATTAACATAATAACTACCCCCATCCTTAGCGGTTTGATTCCCAGACATGGGAAAATAATAATTATGTTTATGTTCACGTTCAGGAAGTGAAATTGAAGCAACATTATGTTTATGATAATCTTGATTACCTGATAAGGTAGTAGCACCGCTGTTATGATCATGACTATTAGTTGATATTTGTAATGTTGTTTCGTTGTGTATATGATTGGGTATTTTATTTATAGTAAATGAACTTGATCCTCCGGTCTGAACACTCGTCTGATTTGGATCGGATTTGAGATAGTATCCCGAAACACCCGTCACGAGTTCCCACCCGGGTGGAATGTCCGCAACCGCCCCGTCCCACATGACAATCATTCCCACTGGGACGATGTAGTTTTTCTCTTGATTGAAGCTGGTCACGTGGAGGTCACCGGTGATGTCCACGTCACCATAAACTGCGGTCGTCCCTGTGACATTCAAATTCCCTGTCACCTTGACATCTCCTCCAATTTGAAGCCGCTCTGACCGTGATTCATCCGTGCGATTTATCAGAATCCTCCCGTTCTGATAGATCCTAAAATTATTCTTGGGGTCCGCTGCTCCCGAAAGAGGTTTGGAGATATAAAAATAGGCCCCGTCGTCCTTTTCCAACCCCATGTCCACAAATACATTCGATGAAGTCGGAGCCGGCGTGTTCACCCGAAGCCTCAACTGCCTGGCCCAATCGTAGTCGGAAGAACTGAAGAACGTATAGTCGCTGTAGATCTCGAGCGACTCCGCCGTGACATTCGACGTGGTCTCGAGCTGATGTATAGGGTTCGTCGTACCAATACCAGGATATGTCATGGTCTTCTATTAGTTACCTAGGAAGAATTTTCGAGGGATTCTATGCGGGCTTTGAGATTTTCGTTTTCTTTTATTAATTTTTGAACTGCGCCAAACAGATTGGTATATATTTGATCTACATCTAAATTCTTT
>Ga0222714_10005515_pt1 | contig 12017 bp, 6 predicted proteins | sample C33_3DmetaG_FD_165048 | JGI IMG/M metagenome (GOLD analysis project Ga0222714, IMG submission 165048) | Estuarine water microbial communities from San Francisco Bay, California, United States - C33_3D | ecosystem: Environmental > Aquatic > Marine > Unclassified | place: USA: California... | reverse complement strand
GAGGTACTTGCCGACGTACGCCGTGTGATAGCCCGCAGCATCGAACTGCTGCACGATCGTGCGGTCCTCCCAGCCGAGGTCGTGGAAGAGTCCCCAGCCGCCGTCGGGCAGCCAGTTGCTCCAGATACCCGTGGTCTGCGAGAGGCCGCCGGTGAGCAGGCTCGCGCGTGAGGGGCAGCACGTGGGGGTGGTGGAGTGGGCGTTGGTGAAGGTCACGCCCTTGGCCATGAACTGGGCCTCGACGGTCTTCATGTTCTGCGTGAGGGAGGGTGCCTGGTCGTCGGTCCAGATGATGACGACGTTCGGCAGGGTGGGGGTGTTGGCGGGCGCCGGTCGCTGCATGGCCTGCGGTCCCGCGTAGGCGCCGGTGGCGGTGACGAGGGCACCCGCAGCCGAGACGACCGCGACTGCCGACCACGCACGAAGGCGCACAACTCTCCCTTGGTTGAGACTGACCGCGTGAATGTAGCGGCTCAGACCGTCACGTCGCCTGCCGGGCAAGGCTGCTGAAGAGAAGGAACTATCGGGACTTTTCGCCCACATAGCCCGCGTGGGGGGTCTAGTACCCCATTTTGCTGCTGAGCGGGACATAGCCGGTTTTCCTCCCTAATCTGCCCTCGAGGCCGTCCATAGTGGCGGTGACCTGAATGTGGTGGCGTCCCTAAGCGAGGGAGTGCAATGGGCGGCGAACTAGTCCTGCGTACAGACGTGAGCCGGCGCGGCTTCCTTGGCGGCCTGGCCGCGGGCGCACTCGTCATCGCCATGCCCTCGACGGCCCGTGCCATGACTGCCCGGGACGGCGAGCCGATGCCCACGATCACGGTGCGCCGACGCGAGGACATGCTGCGCTTGACGATCACGCCGTTCAATATGACCGTCAACAAGGCCACCGGGCGGGTGACTCCGAACGGCGCCAACGGCCTGCTCATCGTGAACTTTGGCCCTCAGGCGGTCACCGAGCAGGCCTTCGCTGCGGGTCAGACGCCCAGCGCCAGTGCCGTCCCTGCGCGACTGGCCGGCGACAGCCAGCTGAGTTTCGTCGTCGACGCTCCGGTGTCCCTCACCTTGGCCGGCCTGTTGGCCTGGGCCGACCGCGATCCTTATCTCAGCGAGATCGGGCGCTACCTCGACGGCGAGGTCCTGCCGGCCAACCTCCCGGTGACGAAGCCGTTGAGTGGCATGGTCACCCGTCTGGAGATGCCCTGGTGGCTGTATCTCTCGCCTAACAGAGTGAGCTCGTGGACTGAGCAGCGCAGTGCCAAGACCAACTCCGGCCGCACCGAGATCTTCCACGCACGACTGGGCTCGATGCTGCCGGGCGAGGATCAGACCGAGGACGCGGAGTACCGAACGTTGCGCGGTGTGGGCTTGCGCGACCCTGGGGCGTCGCTGCTGCTGAGTGACCCCAACGCGGACGTCGCGGAGGGTCTCAACGGACACCCCTGGACGATGATCCCGACCCCGCGAGACCGGGCCGACATCGTCCGGCTGACGACGCGAACCGGCGCCAACCAGGTGGGCGGTCCGGCGGCGGCGATCAAGGCCCGCGTCGCGCTCTCCCCGCTCGGGGGGCAACTCGTTGCCGAGGGCTCGTGGGATGAGCCCGGCGTCTCGACGATGACGGCGTGGCAGCAGCGCATCTGGCAGGGACGTGACACCTACGCCAAGGTCGTGCGCCGCGGATTCCTCTATCCCTGGGGCTTCAAGGCCGCGCAGGTCGAGGAGGGCGTACGCGTCTTCCGCGCCGATTCGCGCGGACGCATCCGGGCCTTCTGGGAAAAGCGCACCAGCATCGTGGTGACAGAACCTGAGCTCGACCTCGGGAGCACCTCGACCGCCACCGATGCCGGGAGGCGAGCGGCGCTCTTCAGCTACGTCACATGCAAGACGGTGCAGACGCCGCCGTTGGCCCTTCCCCGCAACCTCACGCCCATGGGCGGTGACTGGTCCGGGATGAAGGTGTACACACCCAAGGTCGCCACGCGCAACGGCTCAGTGGCCTTCCAGTTCGACCTCGTCGGCATTGATCCCGATGGCAATGAGATCCCCTTCAGTCAGCCGATGCTCTTTGCGCAGGCCAAGGTGTCCGATGCTCGTTCGACGCGACCGAGTCAGCGGCGCGGCGTGGATGGTCGATTCGGCATCGATGACCTCACCGACCCGAACTTCACCGAGGATGGCGCGGCCCAGCTTCGTGGCTACTACGACGACACCGTCCCTTACTCAGACAAGGTGGCGGAGTTCGGCGGAGCCGCGATTGCCTACGCGGAGAATCTCGCCAACTCGGTGAGTACCGACGACGGCGAAGTGCTCTCCGAAGCCCTTGTCTCGGCCCAGACCGTTCAGGCAACCAAGGAGATTGTCTTCGGGATTGCCAACCGGGTCGACGATGAACTGCAGCTCATCCGGGGCGACATCGAGGATCTTCTTGAGGAGTACCACCCCAACAACTTTCCCATCATCAAGGAGGCGCAGGTCTTCCTCGAGGACACCGCACGCCTCGTCGAGGAGACCGTCACCGCCGCACTCAACTATCCGCGCGAGTACCTCGAGAACGCCCTCGACGAGGCGCGCAATGTCGGCCAGGTCTATCTCCAGGCGGCCGAGGATGCGGTCAACGATTTCCTCATGGATCCGGCCAAGGCTGGCGGGGTCACCGGCGGCAAGATGACCGTCGCCGGTCTCAGCCGCACGCTCGGGAACATCTACGGCGATGTGCAGTCCATCCGCTCCTTGGCTGCGGATGGTCGCGTCACCCCCGGCGAGGCGTTCAAGGCATTCGAGATCCTCGGCGGCGTCACCCTGGCCGATCTCATCCCGAACCCCTACCCGGGAGTCGGCGCGGACGGCAAGCCGACTCCGATGGCGCTGAAGATCGATTCGACGTTCGAGAACACGGGTCTCGATAGCGAGCGCTCTGTCACCAGAATGTCGATGTCGATCGACAACTCGCTGCCGTTGGAAGACGGTTCGCGGGTCATGGAGAGCATTCCGCTTCTCGACGTCGACCGCGCCCGTCTGCTCCTTGACCTGCAGACCATCGTCCCCACGGTGCAGGGCTCGGCAACGTGGAAGGTGCGCGGCGAACTCAGCGACTTCATCGTCACGCTCGTGCCGATCGACAACCTGGAGTTCGTGCGCGTCGATGTCGAGCGCATCGTCTTCACCGCCGGTAGCGGCCGCAGCCCCGACGTCGACGTTCAGGTCCGCGAGGTCGACTTCAGCGGGCTGCTGACTCTTCTGCGCACGCTCGCCTCCTACCTGCCCTTCGGCGACCTGCTCATCATCAACGTCGACTCCGGTGGCATTGAGGCGGGCTTCGCGATCGATCTGCCGCCTATCGCGCTGGGTGCCTTCGCGATCTCCGGCATCGGGGTCGGCGGGGTCGTGGACATCCCCTTCGACTCTGAGCCGGTTCGCTTCGGCTTCCTGATGTCCTACCCCGAGGATCCGTTCACGCTCACGATCACCGGACTCGGTGGCGGTGGCTATCTCGATCAAGCACTCGGACTGACCGGGATCGAGCGCTTGAGCATCACTGGTTTCGTCGCGGCCGAGGCGAAGGTCAATTTCGGCGGAGTGGCCAGCGGCGGCGTGAGCGTACGCGCAGGATTCACCTTCGCTATCGGCGCACTCGATCCTCCGGTCGGCGGTGTCGAGGAGGGCCTTGCCCTCACCGCGTTCGCCAGCCTCAACGGCAACGTCGACGTGCTGGGCATCGCGAGTGCCAGCATCGACGTCTACATCGGCCTGTCGGTGCTGATCCCCGCTGAACTGCCGGCCTACGTCAAGTTGCACGGAGTAGCCCGCGTCACCGTGCGCGTGAGCGTCGCGTTCTTCTCCAAGACGGTCAACTTCGAAGCCCAGCGGACCATCAATGCCACCTACCTCGAGGGTCCTGCCGGCCGCGCCGCGGTCTCCGCGCGCAGCGGCGGCGAGGTCCCCGTGGCCACCTTCGCTGATGCCTGGGACGACCGTGCCTGGGCCGACTTCTGTGGAGCGTTCGGATGATCCTCGAGACGATTCTCTTCACTGCGCTCCCGACGTCGCGAGACAAGAACTCGCTCTACGCCTCGGTGCTCATCTCGCCGCAACTCGGCGGCGAAGAAGGCAACCCGCGCCGTCTCCCGCTATCCCGCTATCGCGACTTCCGCGGTGGTGAGTGGGCGCGCATCGTGCGTGCCATCGAATGGCAACTGACATTGCGGTGGACGGTTGATGATCGACAGGAGGACTACCTCGACGCGGAGCGGATCTCCGACGATCCCGACCCCGAGCTCTTTGCCACGCTGTTCCCTGAAGACATGCCCGTGGACCCGTTCGTCTTCCGCAATCCCGCGGATTCGCCAATCGTGTCCTACCCGGCGGCGCGCCTGAACTCTGACCTTGACCAGTTGCAGGTGACGGTAGCCCGGCAGTCGGGGGAGCAGCGACCACTCCTGGAGTCGTTGGTCACTCGCAGCGATGGCACCACGGCGGACTACACCAAGCTGCCCCTCGATGGATTCGTCGTCGATGAGGATCGTCGACAGCGCTTCACCAACCAGATCGAGCAAGTCTTGGCGACCAACGGCGTGCTGACCACGCCTGGAGCCGGTGCCGAGGGCACGGCTCGCTCGCTGGTCATGCTCAACGAGATGCTGGCGCCCAGCGCGCGAGCCAGCGAGCCGTACAAGCCTCAGTGGCCCGACATGGATTTCCACCAGGTCATCTCGCTTCTTCAGTCGCATCCCAACCTGCTGCGCCGCCTGGGCCTGCTGGTGGATCTGCGTATCCCGATCACACGCATCCGGAACAACACCGGCACTCCGCGGGTCTACGCGATGGTTGACTGGCCCCCGCCATACAACCCCGATGCGGTCGGCCTCGACATCACGACCGCCTTCCCGCGCGTGCGCACCACCCTCGGCGAGTCCTACTTCCGCCCGAGGCCTCGCTCGGGCGACTTGGATGACACAGGCTTTGTCGACCTGACTTCGGCAGTGGTGATCACCAGCACACTGGAGTCTGAAGCGATTGGCACATCCGTGGACGCCACGGGGACGGCGCGCCTTTGGACCCAGGGCCGCGAGACCTTCGGGACGCCGAAGCGCCGTGGGCTCCCGGCTCGGCACTCCGCGGGCGTCGAGTTCGCGCGTCCAGACGAAGCGCGTCGGTGGAAGGATCGCATGGCGGCCGCGACGGAGCTGAGCGCGGCCGCAGCCACGGGCGACGATCTCTTCCTCGATGCCGAAGACGTCCTCATGGGTTATCGCGTCGACGTACGCCGTGCTGGCGAACGCGAGTGGCATAGCCTGCATCGACGCCGCGGAATCCTGACGCCGTACAGCGGAACCTCCCCGCAGGCGAAGGTTGAGCTCGGCGACGATGAGGGCTGGAGCGAGACCGCAGCGACGGCCAATCCCGAGGATGAACTCGACGGCGTGCCGACCAAGATCCGAATCCGTGAGGCGCTGGCGCAATGGGACGGGTGGAGCCTGTCACTGCCCCTGCCGGGCAAGTCCTTGGATGCCGAGGACCGGCCAAGTCCCGATACGACGGCGGCTGAGGCGTCGGACCTCATCGCGAGCATGCACGGCACCATCGACTACGAGGCCCCCGCCGGGGGCGCGAGACTGCCGGCGCTGCGCTTCTCGAAGTCCGACTACCAGGCGCGGATGCGCTGGGTCGACCTCGGCGGCAACTCGATCGAGCCTGACGCCACCGGCGGATCGATCCTCACCTTCCCCTACCTGCGCCACGATCCCGTCAACTCACCGGATCTCTATCTCGCGGCCAGACCGGAGTGGTCGGAGTCCGTCGATGTCATGGTGCTGCGCACCGGCAATGAGGCCAGCGCCCATCGCAAGAGCACCAAGCGCTGGATCGCGCCGCCGCGAAGTGCGGCCTTCTTCTGTCTGACGCACGGTGTCTTCGACGATGCTTCCGGCCGCCCGCAGGCCGGTATGTATGCCACGATCGCGCGCCGAGAGAACGAGTCCATTGCCACCGAGCCGGCGGGTGTCGACAACGTCGTCTTCGTCCCGTCGGACCCCGGGGCCGTTCCCTACCTGCCTGACCCGCTGGCACATGGCCTCCTGGCACGCGGCTTGCCCAAGCCCGGCGCGAATTACGATCGGGAACTTTCGGCCGCCTACTCCGGTGACTGGCCCACCGTGCAGGTGGCGAGCATCGAAGCCCGTGCAGCTCGACGCAACTCCGCACGGGTGACCCGGGACAAGATCTTCGTCGACCTCGAGCCCGGTCGTGTGGCACATGTTCGCCTATCTCACTCGCTGACCGGCGACGGCTTGCAACTCATGGACCTGTGGCGTCGAATTCAGCGCTTCGCCGATGCGGCAAAGGCACGCAAGGGTGCCTACTGGCAGTTGACCCCCGACCGCACTCTCGTGGTCGTCCACGCAGTTCAGCGACCGGTGACGCCGCCGGAGTTCGTCCGCACTCCACTGGGCAAGCGGTGGGTCTCGCGTCGCTCGGCGGGAGAGACCGCTACCGAGTTGAGGGGCTCACTCACCGTGGATGCGCCCTCGACCGAGTCGGTCGACATCGTCGGCGCGCGCACGTACGCCGTCGACAATGGGCCGGGCAGTGGGCTCCCCTACGTGGCCGTCAACGCGGACATGGGGGTCCTCGGCACCGTCGCAATCCCGGATCCGGCTCCGGGTGGTGGGGAGCAGCGGGTCGACGGTCTTTCTGTACGCGCGGCCTTCGGCGATACGACGCGTCAGCAGGTGACTCTCACCGCCGAAGGCAAGTCCCGCTTCGCTGAGTACTTCCGGACGACAAAGACAGCGACAGCGTCGACCAGCAGCGTGACTCTCAACGGTGGTAAGCCTGTCGTCCCCGGAAGTGTCCGGGTCAGCTACACGACGTTCGACAGCGACTTCCAGCCGGTGTCGACCACGGCGCCCGACTCGGCCTTCGCGGTGGACCCCGAAGAGGGGGTCCTCAGCGTGGTGGCGGGGGCCGAGCAGCCCATCCCCACCAATGCCGTGATGTCCATCTCCTTCATCCCAGGGCCGATCACGAAGGCAAGCAGCGACTCCTCCGTGCGCGGCAACCTGCGCCGCGGCAAGGTGACGGTGCCGAGCGCCGCGCGCCCGCTCGCGCCGCAGGCCGAGTGGATCATGCCGGCGTTCACCTGGTCGGGTCCCCTTGGCAGCGACCGCACGAGCCGCCGTGGTGGGGGCTGGTTGCGCGTCTACCTCGCTCGGCCGTGGTTCAGTTCGGGCATTGGCGAGGAACTCGCGATCGTGCTCCAGCCGGCGAACTCGCGCGAGGGTCGAAATGACGCTCGGGACGCCCTGGTCACGCAGTGGGCGATGGACTCCATCACGACCGGCGGTCAGCTCCCCGGGGGGAGCCGCCAGTTCCCCAAGCAGCAGCACTTCGACTCCCGGCTCGTGGCACGCAACGTGCGCCTCGCGGAGATGGACGCTGAGGTCGACCTCGTGCGCTACCGGGTCGGCAGCAGCAACGCTGCGGGCGCCATCAGCGGATTCGATGAAGAGCGCGACATGTACTTCGTCGACATCAACATCGAGGCGGCTGACGCCTACCGACCCTTCGTACGACTGGCTCTCGCCCGCTATCAGCCCTCCAGCGTCGGTGAACTCAATCTGTCGCCGGTTGCGCTGGTGGACGTGGTCCAACTCGAGCCAGACCGCACTGCCACCGTCGCCATCAATGGCAGTGGCGCCAAGCAGACCGCCAGCGTCACACTCTCCGGCCGCTCGTACATCAGCAACGAACTCGGTGCCGGGCCCGGCAAGGCGGTGGCTATCTTGGAGCAGTACGACGGCCCAACCGGCCCCAAGGCGAATCCGGCCCTCTCCGCCGCCTGGTCCGAAGTGCGCCGCGTGACGCTCAACGGCCGCATCAACGCCAGCGGCCAGGCTACGTGGACCGGACGACTGACCGTGCCGGGCAGCCGTCCCCGCGGGCGCTACCGCATCGTCTTCGAGCAGTTCGAGCTCATGCGCACGGACGGTCTGGCCACCCCCACGGCAAGCCTCTCAGCCAGTCAGAAGGCCGACGCTACTGGCGAGCGCTTGGTGCACCAGGACATCGTGAGTATCTGACGTGGGAACGATGATGACGGGACGGCCTGTGACGCGGCGACGACCGCGAAGTCTGTGGCTGCTGCTCGCGATGATCGTGCTCGTGGGTGGTTTCAGCGGCTTCGCCGGCGGGGCAAGTGCGGATACCGCCCGTGATGGCTTCGAGGAACTCAACGACTGCTGGGATGACGACGCCTTGCCCGTGCGGAATCTCACCAAGGTGTCTGAGGTGACCAAGCGGAACCGAACGACCGTGAAGATGACGTGGGAGCCCCCTGCTGACTCCGGTCTGTTCCAGGAGTACCGGATCGCCTACACCGCCGACTGGCGCCCGCAGAAGTTCGTCGTGCTGACGACTGACAAGACTGCCGCCACGGTCTCAGGTCTTTGGCCCGGCCGGACCTACACGATCTATGTCCAACCGACCGGGAGCCCGGCGGAGTGCAACGTGGGCATCGACAGCATCGTGGGTGACGCCTGGGGCACGCCTGCTGCTGTCACCGTGACGACGGCGGACACGCGCACCTACCAGTCCGATTCACCCTGGGTGGTGTCGCTGGGCGACTCCTTCATCTCGGGGGAGGGCGGTCGCTGGGCTGGCAACTCCGACCTCTACCCCAACCTCCGCAAGGGCACCGATACCGGTGAGCGGGCGTACTACGACTACGCCAGTGGCGAGGAGATCGCCGGCTGCCATCGTTCGCGAGCAGCCCTCATCCACATCACGGTCGCCAAGTCGATGAACTTCGCCTGCAGCGGCGCCATCACCGCATCGGCGTACGACAGCAGGGTCAGCACCAGCACCAGCGGAGAAGACCCCGAGAAGTGGAAGCCTGGAATCGACCGCAAGACCTTCCCGAATGTTGACCTGACGTTCGAGGGCCAAGAAGCCATCGGTCAGGCAGAGATGCTGGCGAGGTTCGCCCGGACACATCGGGTCGAGATGGTGGTGCTGTCGATCGGGGGCAACAACTTCTACTTCTCCGACATTGTCACCAATTGCGTGACGGGGTACCTCGGCTTCAGTCGGTGCAGCGAGGATGAACGACTCGCCCATTACATCTCCGAGGAATGGCAGGACAAGGTCCGCGCCGAGGTAAAGGGCGCTATCCAGGAGATCGTCTGGGCCATGCGCGACGCAGGCTATGACGAGAGCGAGTGGACCCTCGTCCAGAACTTCTATCCCCAGCCCATCGCGACCTCCGACCAGATGCGATACGCCGACGATGCCCTGGCCTATCGCCAGCAACTCGGCGGGTGCGGCTTCCGCGATGTGGATGCCGACTGGGCCGTCAATTCGGTGCTGCCCACGGTCAACGCGACGGTGGCCGAGGCTGCGTTGGAGGCCAGGGCCTACTTCGATCAACGTCTGCGCCTGGTCCAGATGGATACTTCCCAGGCGTTCCGTGGTCATGAACTGTGCAACAAGGCAGTCAAGCGGGTGGAGTCCTACAACGCCGAAGACCGCGGCGGCGTCAAGTCCTGGAGGAAGCGGAACGCTCCGGACAAGTCCGAGTGGATGAAGGACATCGACATTTCCAACTTCAGCGCCACGGAGAAGAACGAGTCGTTCCACCCCAACTACTGGGGTCAGTTGGCGTTGCGCAACTGCCTGCGGCAATTGTGGAACGGCGGAGACATCGTGAGTGGAGGCACTTGCACTCCACTCCAGGGAAGGAACAGGTACCTCGAGCCCAACATGGAGTTCACGAGAGTGGACGAGTTAACTCACCTGGGCACGTGAGGACGTGAACTGATGGACACGAGGACGATGAGGTTGCGCAACAGGCTGGGAGCGGCGCTCGCCGGCGTCGTGGCCGTGACCCTGATCAGCGCGGCGGCCCCGGCGCACTCGGCGGCGCCGGCGCCCGCGATATCAGCGGTGTCACCGACCGCCGTCCCGGACGCGCCGACCGGCCTGGTGCAGGCGGAGTGGAAGCGGCGAGGCAAGACCTACCGCACCAACGTGTCGTGGGCCGTCGTGGAGCAGCCGGCGGGCCAGCAGCCCCTGACCTATGCCGCCGAGGTGGAGCGAGATGGCGAGATCATTTTGGAGTTGGAACTCCAGAACGCTGCGATCATCCTGCGCAAACTGATCAAGGGGCAGACCTACACCCTACGGGTCTATGCGGTGAATGGCGACGGGCGCAGCGGGGCTGCCGAGATCGTCCTTCAGGTGCCTGGTCGAATCCCGCCGGATGGTGGCGATGGTTACGACCCCGGGGAGCTGGCTGGTCCGCGGCCGAAGATCACCGCGGTCACGCCGAAGCAGGGCGTCGCGGGCAGCTTCGTGCGCATCACCGGCCAGAACTTCGAGAACCTGCGCTACGTCCGCTTCGGCGGCCGACTGGCTGGATTCTTCATGGATTCCACGGGGACGTTGGTGGTGACCGCCCCACGAGGGGCGAACTCGGAGCAGATATCCGGCACGGTGAATATTGAGGTGGCGACCTCCGGAGGGGTGGCCAAGGCGAAGGACGCCTTCACCTACATTGCACGCTCTTCCAGGAGCGTTATGAAGTATGGCGGGAGATGAGATGGGTGAGATGAACTCCACAGGAGTGAGCAGGCGTGCCTTCGTCACGGGCGTCGCGACTGCGGCGGCTGGCGTCGGCGCTGCCACCATGGCCTCCGGGGTCGCCCGGGCCGATGAGGCGCGGGACGGCGCCTGGATCTGGCAGGGCTCGGACTGGCGGATGGTCCGCGCCGGTGCGCCGGGACGAACGCCTGATCGCGATGCCGCCACTCACACGGAAGGCACCGTCGCCGCGTCCAGTGGCACCGGGACCTTCCGCTCGGTGCCGCTCGGTGGCGGTGCTCATCTGCACCTGTTCACCTTCGACGACGGCATGCTCATCGGCCTGGGCCGGGGCCTGAGCAAGGGCACCTACGCCATCGTCGGAGGCACCGGTCGATTCGCGGGACTCTCGGGCGCCTACGTCGCCGAGCAGGTCCCGGCCACTACCCGCACCGAGGGCAGCGCCCTCTTCACCATCACCCCCACGCGATAGGAGAGAGCGATGGCCATCAAGTACTACCTACAGGTCACCGACATACCCGGTGACGCGACAGCGGCGGACTACCGCAACTGGATTGACACCCTGTCCTACTCGTGGGGTGGCGACTCGGACACGACCTTCGCCTCAGCAGCCGCGCGGGTCGACCATCGACCGCTCCTCGTCACGACAAACTCCGGCAAGCACACGACTCGGATGCTGGAGAAGTTCCACACGCGAGGACGCATTCGAACGGCGATCCTCGCCGGTGCAGAGAACCGCACGGAGATCATCCGTGTCACTTTGTCCGACGTGTACATCGGTCAGTGGGACATGGCCGGATCGTCATCAGCTGACGCCCCCGCTGAGTCCTGGTCCCTGTTCTACGGCAGTGCCCTCGTGGTGCTCGGGAACCTCCAGGAGGACTGGACCACAGGGTTGCGCTGACATGGCGGTGTTGACCGGGCCGTGCTGACCGGTTGCCTTGTGACGCTACCTACCTAGTCCAGAGGCGCGGCTGACCTCGTCGGCGACCTGCATGAGTACGTCGACGTCAGACATGGTCGTGCGCACGTTGGTGAAGCACGGTCGCAGCCAGGTTTCGCCGTCCACGACAGCGTGGGAGATGTAGACGCGACCATCTGCCTGCAACTGCTTCACTAGTTCAGCGTTGTCGATGCCGGGCTTGCGCATGAGCGTGATCGAGAGATCCGGAGCGGGGCCGACCTCCCAGCCGCGCTCTGCGGCCATGTCGTGCAGGCGCTGGGCAAACTCGATGTTTCGTGCGATCGTCTCCCGGAACTTCTCCGCGCCGTGCACCCGGAAGGCGAGCCAGAGCTTGAGTGCACGCAGCGGCCGGGAGTACTCCAGGGTCACGTCAACGGCATTGCGGGTGCCGGGGATGTACGACGTCTCGTGGCCGAAGGCCGCGGCGAGAGCCGACTCATCGCGCACCATGACG
>Ga0222714_10005514_pt1 | contig 12017 bp, 10 predicted proteins | sample C33_3DmetaG_FD_165048 | JGI IMG/M metagenome (GOLD analysis project Ga0222714, IMG submission 165048) | Estuarine water microbial communities from San Francisco Bay, California, United States - C33_3D | ecosystem: Environmental > Aquatic > Marine > Unclassified | place: USA: California... | reverse complement strand
GACCGGCGCGCAGTTGATCATCGGGCGCTTTCTGACCGGCTTTGGCAGCGGTGCGAGCTTCATGAGCTGCGTGGTGTTGCTGATCCGCTGGTATCCGCCCGACCGAATCGGCACGATGTACGGCCGGATGTTCGCGCTGAGCCAGCTTGGCAACCTGCTGGCTGCGACGCCGATGGCCTGGATGAGCGATCAATTCGGCTGGCGCGCGGTATTTAGCGCGACCGGCGTACTGCTGGTCTTCACAGTCTGGTTTTTCTGGCGCGTGGTGCGCGATCAGCCACCGGGCAGTGAGCCGCTGCATTCGAATGCCCCAACGCTGTCCGAGACGCTGCATGGCTTTCTGGATGTACTGAGGCTGCCCGACTACCGCAAGGTGGTTGCGGTGCACGTGGTCGCGTACGCGACGATGGCGACCCTGCTGGGACTGTGGGCCGGCCCCTACCTGCACGATGTGCACGGACTGGACGGCATTGAACGCGGCAACGTGCTACTCGCGATGACTGCCTCGCAGGCGATCGGCATGCTGTGGCTGCCACCACTGGAGCGTCGCTGGAACACCCGCAAGGGCGTGATCATCGCTGCCGCGCTGGTCGTGGTCGCGATCCTGCTGCTGATGGCGGTGCTTCCCGACGCGCCCCTTTGGCTCGCGATCACGCTGCTGGTCGCGCTTTGCGGCTTTTCCACCTACAGCCCGATCATCATCGCGCATGCGGCGAGCCTGACGCCGCCGGCGCTGGTCGGCCGCGGAACCGCCACCGCAAACATCGGGCAGGTGACCGGATCGTTTCTGCTGCCGGTCATCACCGGGCAGATCGCCGGTTTGTTCGAGACCACGGCAAGCGGCGGCCATCCGGAGCAGGCCTACCGCTGGATGTTCGCGTTCCTCGCGCTGGCACTGGCCGCCGGGGTGTCGATCTACGCGCGCGCCCGCGACCTCAAACCGCTGTCTGCGCCTTGAACAGACGGCGCTTCGCGCTCAGGTTCCATTGACCTTGCGGGCGCCGCGCGCCGCACTGAGCATCAGCAGACCGGTCGCGGTTGGCAGCAACGCGGTCAGTCCGAACACCGCCGCATAACTTCCGGTTGCGCTGACCAGCAGCGCGAAGACACCGGAACCAAGCATCCCGCCGGTAAAGGTCATGAATTGCGTCGCTCCGGTCGCCTGCGCAACCTCACTGGGCTGAACCTGGCGCGCAAGATCGGCGAAGAACACACCGTTCCAGGCCACGACGGTTGCCGCACAAAACAGGGTCACCACCAGCATCACCGGCCAGCCGGTGCCCGCCGGCACCAGCCACAACAGCAGGGTTCCGCCCCCCATCAGCAGGCCAAGCACGCCGAGCAGCAGCGTCGGATCGACCCAACGATCCGAGACATAGCCCCAGGCGATCCGCCCCACGACGCTAACTACCTGCGAGGCCGAGAGCAGACCGGCGGCCAGCACGAGCGGGTAGTCATGATCAAATTTCAGATAGGACACCAGAAACGTCAGAAAGCTGACCTGCGTCAACGCATAAACCAGCGAGGTGAGCGCGAGCCTGCGCGTCGGCCCATAGCCGAGGACCCGGGCTACCGGCTGGCGCACGCGTGACTCAAACAGCGCGAACAGCCCCGGAGGCTCGGCAAGTGCCGGTCCGTTCGCAGCCGGCGGCTCAAGCCGCTTGCGCCAGAAGCCCAACGCAAAGCCGATGCCAGCCAGCGGCAATGCGGTAACCAGCGCGGTACCGCGCCAGGGCAGCAGTAGCAGCAGCGCCGGCAGCAGCAAGCCACCGAGCGCAACTCCGGCTGGCACGCCGGTTTGCTTGATCGAAAAAAACAGTCCGCGGCGCGAAACCGGTGCGTGCCGGCTCAGGATGTCAGCGGCTGCCGGATTCGTGAACCCGTAGCCGATGCCGATCGCGATCGCGGCCAGCAGCAGCAACGGCACCCAGCCTGTCGCCAGCAGCGCAATCCCAGCCGCACAGCCGAACAGCGCCCATTGGCTGACCAGCACCGCGCCGCGCCGGCTCGCGAAATATCCGCCGTTCAGGCCCGCGAGCATCGCGACGAAGTAAATCGCGCTGACCAGCCAGCCGACACGCTCGGCAGGCAGACCAAGCGCGGGAGCCGCGACCGGGGCAAGCACCGACGGCACCGCCAGCGTCAGCGACGCGAGAGCCTGGACGCTGAAGGTCAGCACCAGGGCCGGCAACGGAGCGCTGGCAAGCGACGCACCCGGCGCACCGGGCGCTCCGCCAGAGGGTCCGGAGCGGGCAGTCTGGTCGCTCGCTGCGGTCTCGTCCGACACGCTCAGATCACGCCGCCTTCACGCAGCGCGGCGATCTGCGCAGCGTCATACCCGAGCGTCCCAAGAATCTCGTCGTTGTTGTCGCCGGCCGGCGGGAGCGCATGCACCAGCTCGGCCGGTGTGCGCGACAAGGTTGCCGCCTGACGGATCACACGGATCTCGCCAAGGGTGTGATGCATGACCGGCGCGGCGATGCCCAGGTGCTGAACTTGCGGATCGGCCCAGACCTGGTCGACCGTCAGGATCGGTCCGCTCGGCACCCCAGCCGCATTGAGCTTTTCGATCCACTCGGCGGTGGTGGCGGTCCGGAAGAGCTTCGAGAGCTCTTCGTTCAGCGCCGCACGGTTCTTTGCGCGACCCGCCGGTGCCGCGTAATCCGGATGCTCGGCCAGATCCCCGCGTCCAAGCACATTGCACAGCTTGCGCCACATGTCCTGGCCAGCAGCGGCGACATTCACATAGCCATCCGCGGTCGGATAGGCCGACTGCGGCATCGTCGTCGGATGATCGTTGCCCATCTGCCCGGGCACCTCGCCGCCGATCAGATAGCGTGCCGCCTGGAAGTCCATCAGCGCGATGCCGGCATGCAGCAGCGAGGACTGCACCCACTGCCCACGGCCGCTAACCTCGCGCTCAAGCAGTGCGGTCAGGATACCCAGAGCCGCGTAGAGACCGGCAGCCATGTCATCGATTGCAGCGCCCGCGCGCATCGGCCCCTCGCCGGGCTTGCCGGTCACCGACATCATGCCGCTCATGCCCTGCGCAACCTGGTCGAAGCCAGGCCGCTCACGGTACGGGCCGTCCTGGCCGAACCCGGAGATGCTCGCCATCACGATGCGCGGATTGATTGCGGCCAGCGAGTCGTAATCGATGCCGAGCCGATACTTGACGTCCGGACGATAGTTCTCGACCACCACGTCGGCACCCTCGACCAGCTTGCGCAAAATCGCGATGCCCTGCTCGCTCTTCAGGTTCAGCGTCAGCGAGCGCTTGTTGCGATGCAGATTCTGCATATCGGCGCCATCCCGATCGCCGGTGCTGACCGAGACTCTCGGCCCGCCGATCGGCGGCTCGACGCGAATCACATCAGCGCCGAAGTCGGCCAGCTGCTTCACACAGGTCGGGCCAGCCCGCACCTGGGTCAGATCGATCACTCGAAAGCGCCCGAGCGCGCCCTTGCGTTGATTCTGGGTCATCTGAAGATTCCTTGTCAGGCAGAACCGCCAAAGGTCGACGGCTTGATATCGGGCAGCGTCGCGGCCCTGCGCGACAGCCAGTAGCGATACGGCGGCGGCACCATCTCGAAGCCCGGATCGAATCCAAGCTTCTGGGCAGCGTCCATCGCCCAGTTGGGGTTGTAGAGCATCTCACGGGCCAGTGCGATCAGATCGGCCTTGCCCTCAGCCAGGATCTTCTCGGCCTGCTCCGGTTGCACGATCAAGCCCACTGCCATCGTCATCACGCCGGACTCGCGGCGGATCTGATCCGCGTACGGCACCTGATAGCCGAGAGCCGGCGAGACCAGCGGCGGCTTGGACAGGATGCCACCGGAGCTGCAGTCGATCACGTCGACGCCCAGCGGCGCAACGATCTTTGCCAGAGCCGCGCTTTGCGACGGCCCCCAGCCCGCATCATCCTCGGCGGACAGGCGCAGAAACACCGGTTTGTCCTGCGGAAAGTGCTCGCGCACGCTGCGCACCACCTCGATCGCGAAACGCATCCGGTTTTGCTCGGAGCCGCCGTATTCGTCGTCGCGCTGATTGGCCAGAGGCGACAGGAACTCGTGGATCAAAAAGCCATGGGCGCCATGAATCTCGACCAGATCAAAGCCCGCCTGATGCGCGCGCGCGGTTGCCTCGCCGAAGCGCCGCACGACCTGGGCGATTTCATCGCGACTCAGGGCACGCGGGACCGGTGACCGCTCGTCGGCAGCGATCGCGCTTGGCGCAACCAGTTCCCAGTCATCCCAGTCGGTGATTGACGCGTCCGGCTGCAGCGCCTTGCCGCCCTCCCACGGGCGCTGAATCCGCGCCTTGCGCCCAGAGTGCCCAAGCTGAATACCCACCGCAGCACCGCTGCCGTGCACGAAGTCGACGATACGCGCCAGACCCGGGATGAACTTGTCGTCCCATAGGCCGAGGTCGCCGACGGTGCCGCAGCCCCGGCGCTCGACCTTGGTCGATTCCACAATCACCAGCCCGGCACCGCCCGCCGCATAGCGCCCAGCGTTCATCAGATGCCAGTCATTGGCAAAACCCTCGATCGCCGAATATTGGTGCATCGGGGCAACGACGACCCGGTTCTTCAGTGTCAGGCCGCGGATCTGCAGCGGGGTAAACAGGCGAGGAGAATTCATTGCGCGCGCATCCTTCAGTAAGGCTCGGCGCAGGATAGCTCAGCGCAGCCGGGGCCGCAGGCAGGCAGGCTGCGGGCAGCGTCCGTACGCCGGAATCGCCGGAGCAACGCGCAGCGCGATGCATGAACAAGCCGAACTCGTTATCATCGCCGCATGAAAGCCAATAACATACTCGACACCATCGGCAACACGCCGCATGTCCGCATCAACCGCCTGTTCGGCCAGGCCGCGCAGGTCTGGGTCAAATCCGAACGCTCCAATCCGGGCGGCTCGATCAAGGATCGCATCGGCGTGGCGATGATCGAGGACGCCGAGCGCAGCGGCAAGCTGGCGCCCGGCGGCACCATCGTTGAGCCCACGTCCGGCAACACCGGTGTCGGACTGGCGATCGCGGCGGCGGTCAAAGGCTACAAGCTGATACTGGTCATGCCAGAGAGCATGTCTATTGAACGCCGCAGACTGATGCTCGCCTACGGTGCCAGCTTCGTGCTGACCCCGCGCGAGAAGGGCATGTCCGGCGCGTTAGCCCGCGCCACCGAACTGGTTGCGCAAACGCCAGGCGCCTGGATGCCGCAGCAGTTCGCCAACCCGGCCAATATTGCGATCCATGAGGCAACAACCGCCAAGGAGATCCTGGCCGACTTCCCTGACGGCGTGGATGCGCTGGTCACCGGAGTCGGTACCGGCGGCCACCTGACCGGCTGCGCGCGAGTGCTCAAAAAGGCCTGGCCAGACCTAAAGGTCTATGCGGTCGAACCGGCGGCCTCTCCCGTGATCTCCGGTGGCAGCCCGGCGCCACACCCGATTCAGGGCATCGGCGCGGGCTTCATTCCCGACAACCTGGATATCACGCTGCTTGACGACGTGATCAAGGTTGACGCTGAAGACGCGCGCGAGATGGCCAGGCGCTGCGCGCGCGAAGAAGGCATGCTGGTCGGCATCTCCTCTGGTGCCACGCTGGCCGCCATTTCGCAGGTGCTGGAGCGGATCGGCCCGGATCGCAAGGTGCTCGGCTTCAACTACGACACCGGCGAGCGCTATTTTTCGGTCGAAGGCTTTTTGCCGCTCGAGTGACCGACTGTCCCACGTCCTTTCACCGCATCGCGCGGGAGCTTTGACCGATGAACCAGAACCAGATGGGCCGCCAGGCCGCGCTGTGGGGCCTGATCGTACCCGCCGCAGGCATCCTGCTGCTGACGATGGGAGTTCGACAGGTCAGCGGCCTGTTCATCTCGCCGATCAACACCGCCACCGGCATCGGCATTGTCGGCATCAGCTTTGCCCTCGCGATCGGACAGTTCGTCTGGGGCGCCTCGCAACCGCTATTCGGCATGGTTGCAGATCGCTACGGCTTCGTCCCAGTATTGATCGCCGGTACGCTGATGATTGCGCTGGGAACCGCCCTGACCCCATTGGTGTCGTCTCAATTCGGTCTGATCCTGTCTATGGGAATTCTGAGCGCTGCCGGCGCTGGCGCGGGTAGTTTTGCGATCCTGATTGGTGCTTCGGCCAGCCGGATACCCGCCGAAAAGCGCTCATTCGCATCGGGCGTCATCAATGCCGGGGGCTCACTAGGCCAGTTTATCTTTGCGCCGCTGGCGGAGCGACTGATTGCACTGACGGGTTGGATCAGTGCGATGTTCACGCTGGCCGCATTGTCGCTGCTCGCCTTGCCGCTGATTGCGAAGTTGCGTCCTCCGCGAGCCGAACAGCTGGCTAGTCAGACTAGCGCCGCAGCGCAAGCTGCCACCGCAGCGCCAGCACCCTCCACGCCGGAGCCGGGCATGCGCGCACAGTTGCGCACCGCATTTGGCGACCGCAGCTACCTGCTGATTCACGCCGGCTTTTTTACCTGTGGATTTCACATCGCCTTTCTGATCACCCACCTCCCCGGAGAGATCGCGCTTTGTAATCTGCCGACGTCGGTGTCCGGCATTGCGATCGGCATCATCGGGCTCGCGAACATCGCGGGAAGTCTGGGCGCGGGTGCGCTCGGCGCGCGCTATCGGATGAAGCATCTGCTGTTTTGGGTGTACCTGTCTCGCGCGGTTCTGGTGCTGCTATACCTGGCCGCGCCCAAAACCGCGATGACCGTGTACCTCTTCGCTGCTGGGCTCGGACTGACCTGGCTGTCGACGATTCCGCCGACTGCCGGACTGGTAGGCAAGCTGTTTGGGGTGCGCTATCTCGCCACGCTGTTCGGCCTGACCATCCTGACGCATCAGATCGGCGGTTTCCTTGGCGCATGGCTCGGCGGCATCTCGGTTGCATCAACCGGCAACTTCCACTGGATGTTCATCGCCGATGCAGTACTCGCCTTGTTTGCAGCACTCGTGCACCTGCCGATCCGCGAAGCTCCGGTACTCAGGAGCGCCAGCGCGTAACTTGCCAAGGTGCATCAACGCGGCGGTCGTCGTACACTTTTCGGATGACCCCACAGACCCCGCTTCGTATCGGCCTTTCGGCCCGCCTTTTGCATCAGTCTCCCAAAGAACTCGGATTCCGCGGCAAGACATTGCAGTATCTCGAACAGTCGGCCGCTCACTGGATCATGTCGCACGGCGCCATGGCGTTCATGATCCCGACGCTGCTTTCCGATACGCCGCATCGCCGCGCCATGGTCACCGCAGCGCATTACGCCGAGCAACTCGACGGGCTGCTGCTGCAAGGCGGTGCCGACGTCGACCCCAGAACCTATGGCGAGCAGCCGCTACGCCCGGAGTGGTCCGGGGACGAGGTGCGCGATCGCTACGAATTGGCGCTGCTGCGCGCCTTCATCGATCAGGGCAAGCCGGTGTTTGGCATCTGCCGCGGCATGCAGCTGATCAATGTTGCACACGGCGGCACGCTATATCAGGACATCGAAGAGCAGATACCCGGCGCGGCAGGTCATGTTGATCCGTCGCTTTATGACGACCTGATCCACGGCGTACGCTTTGCACCGGGCTCACTGTTCGAGCAGACCTTCGGCACGATCGGTCCGGTACCGGTCACCAGCATCCATCATCAGTGCGTCAAGCGTATCGGCAACGGACTGGTTGCCCATGCGTTCAGCGATCAGGACGATGTCGTCGAAGCGATCGTTGCTGACAGCCGTAATCTCGTGATTGGTGTGCAGTGGCATCCGGAGTTTCACCCAACGAGGGTCTCCCCGGTGCTCGACTGCAGCCCGCTGCTCGAAGTGTTCATGCAGGCGGCCGACGCCGCGCGCCAGGGATACCGGATTCAGCTGTCGGGATCACCAATCACCGACTGAGGCCCGTGCCTCGACTCACACACGAGAGGCGCTGCGCTAGATCGCAGCGTCTGCGCCTTGTTGCGCGACATCGGCAGCGGCCGGCGAAGCCTTGCTCGCCGCGCGCATCGAGCGCCTGTCCATCTTGTCGAGAATCATGGCCAGTGCGGCATTGACCGCATCGAGCTGGGTGTCGTCGAGACGCGACAACGCGTCCGGCAACAGCCCGGTTGCCGGCCCCGGCAACTGCGCAAGCACCCGCTCGCCAACCGGCGTCACGAACAGGTGAACAACACGCTGATCCGCGTCGATGCGCTCGCGCCGGATCAATCCGCGCTTTTGCATCTTGTCGAGCATGTTGCTGGTGGTCGATGGATGGATTGCCATCAGCTTGCCAAGCTCCGACACGATCAGCCCGGGGGCACGGGCAATTTCGGCCAGAGCCCAGGCTTGCGACCCGCTGATGCCGGTCGCCTCGGACCCAAGATGAAACTGCTCCTGCGCAGTCTTGATGATTTCGCGCAGGTTGTGCAACGCGGCGATTTCGCGCACCCGATGGCCGGCCTGAGCGCTCGCAGACAGGTTGCCGTCGGATGAGGAATCGTGAAGTGGTTCGGGCATCGAGAAGCCGCCGCTGGTATCGAGACGGTCAGGGGATTGGAACGGAAAACTTGGTTGAACAAATTCTATTCGGGCAAACCAATTTGTACAAAACAATCGGGCCTGATGCAAGCGCTACACGCGATAAATGAAAAGCATCGGGCAGCTCAGTGCATCTGCGAGTGCATTCGCGTGATCCGAGCCTGATGCTCGCGCGATGCCTGAGACCACTGGCTTGCGATGTAGGCAAGCACCGCCCAGATTTGCTGATCATCCAGTTGCCCGCGATACGCAGGCATATCGCTCTGATAGCCGGGCGGCGCGTTCGGCGGGCGCAACCCGTCGCGCACGATAGACATCAGCACTGCGTCCGGGTGATGCCAGGTATGGCCGCTGTCGTCATGCGGCGGTGCCGGCAGACGGCCATCGGGTTTGCGTCGTCGCCAGTCCGTCTGCCCTTGCAGGCGATCTCCGTGGCAGGCAGCGCAGTGCTGCCGATACAGTTGACCGCCGAGCTCCAGTTGCGACGCATTCGCTGCAGACAGCGCAGGAAGTGCAGCGCCGGGCCCGAACACGTTCCACCATCCAGCCAGCGCGAGCGCGGCCGCTGCAGTCAACGCCAGCCAGAGCCAGACACGGCGCAGCCCCCGACGAGGCATCGAACGATCAGCCTCTCCCATGTCCGCGTCAACGCCCGGCTGCAGACTGCTCAGATGACCGACGCGGAGCAGCCATCCATCGGCACGATCGCACCCGACACATAGCTGGCTCGCTCCGAGGCGAGAAACAGCGCGACCTGAGCGACTTCCTCGGGCGACGCCATCCGGCCCATCGGAATACGCGCGACTTCTTCGGCCAGGATCTCCTCCTTGCTCTTGCCGCTGGTACGCGCGGCAGCCGCGAGGCCTTCATCAACGCGATCGGTGCGCGTCAAGCCAGGGTTGATCGCATTGACGCGAATCCCCTGCCCTGCGTATGCGCGTGCCAGACCGACGGTCGAGAGCATGAGCGCCGAGTTGGCTGCCCCTCCTGCGATATGGAAATGACTCGCAGCTCGCCCGCCTTGTCCAATGATATTGACGACACTGCCGGCTCCGCGCGCGGCCATCCGGTGTACGACGGGCTGAATCACATGCACGTAGCTGAAGTATTTCGCGTCCATCGCCTGGCGAAACGCCGCCGGATCGAGCTCTTCGGGCGCATAGCGCCGCGCAGCGCCTGCCGAGTTGATCAGAATCGCGATCGGACCAATCTCACGCTCGATGCGCTCGACCACTTGGGCGGCAGATTGTGGATCGATCAAATCGGCAGCAAAGCTCTTCATCGCCAAGCCCTGCCCCTGCAGGGTACGCTCGGCGGCATCCAGATTTTGCTGGCTGCGCGAGACGCCAGTCACGATCACGCCCTCGGCTGCCAGCGCCTGCGCGCAGGCCAGCCCGATTCCCTTGCTCGCTCCAGTCACCAGGGCAATCTTGCCCGACAAGCCCAGATCCATGCTGAACGCTCCGATTGAAGTTTGAATGCGCAGTGTAAGCCCGTGCCGGCCCCACGCGCAGCGGCACGCCATGAAAAAGGGGCGTCGGCCGGAATAGTCGGTCGAGCGCCCCAAAACACCAGGAGGACGGTGTTCTCGGAAGGCTAGCGGGGCTCTTTCGAGATGTCTTTGCGAATGCGCAATTCACTTCGGAGCGCAAACGCGCAGTCGTACCCTCAGGGAACGATCAACAGGTCGGTCCTTAGCTGCTGCGCGAGGTTCTGCACGACGCTGCCAAGCGCCTGCTCTTCCCAGCGCGGACCTGAATGCTTTCCGATCGCCACCAGATCTGCGTCGAGTTCCACGCTTGCCTGCAAGATAGCTTCAACCGGATGACCATGCACCAGCCGCAGCTTGGCACGTCGCCGGCTACTTCCCCGGATCTGCTTCCAGTGCTGCTCCAAACGCTTGCTGATGGCAAGTCGCTCCTGCTCTTGATAAAGCCGCAACTCATCGACCGCGCGGCCCAGAACCGACAAGGCTGCCTCCAGTTCCCCACGAAACGCATGCATCAGTGTGAGTTCACCGCGAGGAGACAGCGCCCGCGCGGTCTTCTCGATAAGCGCGGCCCGCTCCCCGAGGTCGGTCGCCACCAGCGGCGTTCGATAGTTGCCGTCGGCGCGTTCGCGCACCAGCAATACCGGCAGCAAACTGGACCACAGCACACGAAGCGCGGTGGCGCCGATCGAGCGAAGTTTTAGCCCGGACCCACCACGCGGTGCGAGCACGATCAGATCCACTTCACGGGCGCTCGCAAATGCAGCAATTTCATCGGCTGGATGGCCCGGCACCAGATGCGACTCGACGCGAATCGCATGATCAGCACGCAACGACTGCGCGAGCTTGTCGAGCTGGGCTCGCGCGTCATTGAGCGACGGCGCATTGCCATCACCGAACAACTTGCTGAGCATGCCGTCGCCTTGTGACCAACGCCCTTGCGCGGGCACATGCAGCAAGTGCAGCGTCGCACGATGGTGATGCGCCAATTGCGCAGCGCGTTGCACTGCGCGCATCGCGTGACGCGAGAAGTCGGTCGCGGCAAGTATCGATTTCATCACGCCTCCTTGCTGGAGTCGCCCACCCGGCGAACAAACCGCTACTTGCCCGCGAGCGCCTCTTTTTCCATCAGGATATAGGTGTTGTAGGCGTTGACCCGGTTCGCGGCCTTGAACGCAGGCAGCTTCTCAAAGCGCGACCAGTCGACCCGGGCGTAGGCCTCCTCGAATCCGCTCATCTCTTCGACCGCGCGCCCCATCTGCTCGCGCAGGAATACCAGGTAGTCGCGGGTCATCTTCAAGTCCCGCGCCGCGTCCTCGGACGCCGGGCCATGTCCACCGACCAGAATACGCGGATTGCGTCCGATCAGACGTTCGATCGCAGCCAGCCAACCCTTGCTGTCGGCGTCGCCGACGAACGGAACCCGCCCGGCAAACATCAGATCGCCGGCGAACAGCACGCCTTCCTCATCGACCAGCATCATCAGGTCTTCCGGCGTATGCGCCGGACCGACATTGATGATCCGAAACGTCAGGCCACCAAGCCGAAAATCAACATCTCCGTCCAGGTAGCGATCCGGGGCGATCACGCGACTGGTCTCGTTGACCCAGGGCGCCAACGACTGGCGTCGCTCTTCAAGCCGGCGTGCGGGGGCCTCGGTGGCCAGGTAGTCGCGCACCAAACGGTGCGCCCAGATCTCGGCACCCGCTTCCTTGAACGCCTGCAAACCGTAGAAGTGGTCCGAGTGATAGTGACTGATGATGACTCGACGCACCGGTTTGTCGGTGAGCTTGCGAATCTGCGCGAGCAGTTCTGCGCCCAGAGAGGGCGTGCCGAGTGCATCGAAGACAACGACCCCCTCGTCGGTGATCACAAACCCGGCATTTGAGTTGTAGCCGTTATTCGACGTCGAGATCGGCCCGGAATCTCCCTGCACGAAATAGCTTCGCGGCGCGAGCTTCCGTGGCTGGATCTTGACGCTCAAGGGCTCGTAAGCGCCGGCCTGGGC
>Ga0222714_10005511_pt1 | contig 12022 bp, 2 predicted proteins | sample C33_3DmetaG_FD_165048 | JGI IMG/M metagenome (GOLD analysis project Ga0222714, IMG submission 165048) | Estuarine water microbial communities from San Francisco Bay, California, United States - C33_3D | ecosystem: Environmental > Aquatic > Marine > Unclassified | place: USA: California... | reverse complement strand
TGCAGCCCGAAGATTGGTCCGGCTCCACGTTCTCTACCAGTAACTTGGGGATGTTTGGCATTGAAGAATTTACAGCCATCATCAATCCGCCTAACTCCTGTATTCTAGCGATTGGCGCCATTCGTGACGTTCCCGTCGTTAAATCGGGAGCCGTTGTACCTGGCAAACGAATGAAGTTGACTCTCTCGTGTGACCACCGGGTAGTAGATGGAGCGTCTGGCTCTGAATTTTTAGCAACCGTCCAGGGATATTTGGAAGATCCAATGACGATGCTCTTGTAAACAATGGTTCGAATTGCCCATATTTCGGACATCCACTTTGGCAAAATTGCCCATCCTCATATTGTGGATGAGCTGATTAAGGACATTAATCAGGCGGATGTTGATTTGGTGGTGGTTAGCGGCGACTTGACCCAGCGAGCTTTCGGCCATCAGTTTAGAGCGGCGCGTCGAATGCTTGACGCATTCGACGCGCCCACGCTCGTGGTTCCAGGGAACCACGACGTCTACCCTTGGTGGCGCATCGTTTCGCGCCTCTTCGATCCCTTGAGGCGCTACAGAAGGCTCATTTGCGCCAATTTGTCTCCTAGATTTGAACTTTCAGCCGCTGATTGCCGCAGATTTGGTTCGCCTGCTTTCAAATTCCCGACCCCTGCCACCCCTGCCACCCCTGCCACCCCTGCCACCCCTGCGACCCCTACGACCCCTCCCCCGGGAAAAGCGGACCCTGTAATCGTGGTTCAGGGCATCAATTCAGCGTTTGGGTGGACCATCCAGGGCGGAAGAATCCTTCCCGTAGACCTTCGTCAGATTGAAAACGGCTTCAAAGACGTCCCAACGAGCGCATTTAAGATTTTAGTTGTCCATCACCACCTGGCCGAACTAACCCTGTTGGGTGATCACGACCTTTCCAAAGGCGCTGAAAAAGCCTTCGATACGGCACACAAAGCGAAAGTGGATCTTATTCTAAGCGGCCATCTCCACATATCCCACGTGGCCCACGTCCCGCGCCACGAAGGCGATAAACCCATTGTAGTGGCCACATCCGGCACATCCACAAGCAGTCGAGGCAGGGGAGACGACCCCACGGGAAACTTCTACAACGTAATCGACATCTCACCGACCAACTTCCTGATCGCGGAAAAACGCTTCAACCCCGCGAACGGCAAATACGAAGGCACCCAAGAAACGGTTTGCGAACGCTTCTAAGTCGCCAACCGACCTAGCGTACCACAATCACAGGTCGATGAATAATACGATCACCGGCTACACCTTGGAATCGAATACGTACCAAATACATACCGGAAGAAAGTGACGAAACGTCTGTCCGCATTTCAAAGTTCGTATTTGCCTCATTCACCTGGAAGCGTTGACTAAGCATGCGTCTACCCAACGGATCAATCCATTCTTCTATGACCGTACCCGAATTGGGTATGCCCAGCTTAAAAACATGGTGATCAATTGCAGGAATTGGGAAGGAGGCATTTATTGAAAAAGCATTGGGAATGGCGCGTTCATTTTCCGTATCGGTAGCATTAACAGGAGTTTGTTTAGTCCCCGTTGGCGACACTAGGAAATTGGTAAAGGTATTTCCATTTATAGCCATAATGAACGGTCCTTGCGAACCCGAAATGGGCTGGTATTTGAAGTATCCCACTGCACTTCCATCCGTGGTTTGAATGCGAATCGATTGGTCCAACGCAGTTGGTAGCAACGAAGTGACCATAGTTTTCCCTAGAAAACCATTTGCTAGCACGGCCGACGAAGGCCACGGCTGATCTATTTTCAACGAGGAGCTTTCACTTCCCGCATTAAAAAATAAAAGGGTAGGATCGCGCGGTATTGGAGGCGAAACAATACGACGAGTCGTGTTATCGGAATCCACTGCTAATCCCAAGACGGTGGCAAGCCCCGGTTTCAACTGAAAAGAGGAGCTTCCTGCACTAACAGATCCCAAAGATTGACCCGTCCCTACCGTCGAAAAAGTATGTGACTCACCCTCTAAAGATGTACTTACTTGAATTTGAGCGGTATTTGATCCGCTGGTTACGTTCGACAACCACAATTCGTTATCTAAATAAATATCAAGAGGGGTAGGAGAGGAAGAAAACCTGCCGTCTACTAGTTGGACATAACCAATTCCCGATAAACTTGTGGTTTTTCCTGGGGTTACAAATATGCCTGTTGGCGATAAACCTTGATTCAGAATGGCGCTTCTTAACGTAGCCGCCGACGATAAATTGTCCGATTTCCACGTTGAGGTGGCGGTTCCAACTGGCCTAGTTAACAGTGCAATTGCATCGGTTGAATTCGATGCGACCCGAGAGGAAACGGAGAATGTTTGGGACGTTGCAAAATTAACCGAACTGGCCAACTTCCAGTAATATTGATCCGTATCCACGACTGACATGGTTCCAACTTGAAGTGGGAGCCCCGTTTTGATCAACGGCTGTTTTTCAACCAATTCGACACTAAAAATAGATCCAGTTAATAGCGGATTGGTTATGATCAGATCCAATTTTCTATCATTTGAGCTCGATCCGACTGGAAACTCTAATGATCCAGTATATCCTCCAGAAAGGCCTCGCGAGATCTTTCCAGCTACCCATGATTCAGCAGAAGCCGAAACACTTGCCCCTTCATCCAATAAGATGGAAGTAGAGTTCAACACGACCGTTCCGGCAGACAGTTGTAAACTTCCTGTAATATGAATTTGACTGTTGGAAGGGCCGCTAATAGTAGCTTTTCCAAAGGGCGAACTCGCGTTTCGAGTCAGACTGGCCAACAGGATTTCAGGCGTGTTGAACGTAAAAGACTGATTAGCACCATTCAAAAGTAGGGATGTTGATTGCCGCCACACACCCGTCAAGTCGACGTTTCCAGACGTATTAAACGATAGCGCTTGCATTTGACCCAATAAGCTTGCATTTCCCGAGACAGAAACTGCAATGGTCCCGCTTACAATGCCTGAAGAACCCAAGTTGAATGAACCTCCTGTCGATAACTCTGCTAAAGGATCGGAAAATACACGTCCACTCAGTATGGACAATGATTCGCTCGCTGCAAGCGAATTTCCAGTCATATTTAATGTAGAACCCGATTTTGCTGAAATCTGAATAAGTCGAGCATTCCTAGATCCCGTTAGGACGACCGTTGGGACGGATGCCAATCCAGGGTCTCCTATATCAATAACAAGGGAGTCGACAGCGACCGATGAAGGGAGAATTGAAGACGTAACGATGAGCGACGAAGACAAAGGTCGCAACCGAATATTGATTGGACCTTGTGTTTCATAATTTGAAGTGGAAGAAAGGATGGATCGAGCATTTTCATCAATTTCAGGAAGGGAAAGGGTCGATTTAGCCCCGAAACGGACCAAATTAGTTCCCCAATTGACTTCACCGCTCCAAATGGTGGCGTTGCCTGAGATGTACAGATCTTGGTTGATCCTTACCCTATTGAGATTAGATCCTGTGTTCCCAGCCAAAATAGATAGGTTTCTTATCCCAATCACAAACGTTGGCACCTCGAAGCCAGCTTGGAGCTCTCCCAGCTGGAAATTGCGATTTTGACCAGTAATCGATCCATCGTCAAGATCATAAGCGAGATTCACAGGTCCGGTAAAGGTGATAGGATGAGAAAGGGTGCCCCGGCCTCGACGTACAATTGTAGACAATGAACGCATGGACAAAGCACCATCTTTTGAGGCTACTACTCTTGCTCCAGATTGCCCAAATACAAGCCGTTTTGAAATGGTAATTGGATCTGAATTGGAATCAATGAAAACGTCATTTTCAACCCGAATAGAGGAAATGCTTGTATTACCTGTGGACAGCAGGGAAGCCCCCGTTGAACTTGAAATTACCAGTTCACCAACTCCAGTGTCTCGAAATGGGAAGCTAGGTGCAGGTGCTATCACAAATTGTCCTGAACTAGGTACCGCGTATTCTTCGTCCCCTAAAAAAGAAACGTTATCTAGCCGAATCAGAGGACTGCCTGTTCCCTTTACAACGATGTCAGTTTTGCCCAAAGAAATCGATCCATTTTCGGCACTAAAACTACGATTAGGAACAGAAACCGTAAATGTAGTCGCAGCATTTGGTTGAATAAACGAGATCGTTTGGCCTCCAGCTGAAAGTCGAAGGCTAGCAAATTCGAGTAGTAATGGAGCGTCTAGATAAACATTTGCGCTTCCGGACACCGAAATGGCCGCCGAAGTTGAACCTTGGTTTCCAACAAATCGCGTACCTCCGTGTCGCCACGTAGAGCCGAAAAAATTGAGTGTGTGATCGACCAGTTGAACCGTCCCAAAATGGCTGTCAAAAGAGCCCCCGATATTCAAATCCGAAAAAAGGGTTAGCTCAGCTTCTGAGGATGAAAGGGATAGGCGTGGTATTCCACTTGTTCCGTTAAACGAAGTGGGCTTGCGAAAGCGAATATACCCGTCGGTTGCCTCTGCATTAGACAAGGTCCAAAAGGACTGTGGACTTGACGTGAACGATGCCGTGCTTTGAACATCAATTAAACTGCCCTTTCCAAGCAAAACGGATATCGGGCCAACTGTAACGGCTGCAACACCTTGTGGGCGATTAATGATAACATTGGCCTGAAGATTTACACTGCCATTTAACCATGAGATCGACTCCTTGACCACTAGAGGCGTGGAACCTTGCCAAGTGACCGCCCCCCCCGTTTGAAGAATAGAGGTTACAGAAGCCCATTCCGATATGGTATATGGCCCTCCAGATATTATAAGAACAGTTGCCGAGCCTGACTTGCCTCCAGCCAACGAACCGGAGCCCGGTAACGCCAACGCATGAATTTTACCTTTTACAATGTGGTGTACATTCTGCCCATTTGCGGTGATAGAGGGTGCATTGAGAAAAGTATTTGACTCAATTATCAGCGACCCAGAAAGCTGGATAGGTAAATTGGTAGTTAATCCAAAAACAGGTGGTACGTTTAAAACATCTTCAGCGCTTATAGATAGGTCATTCACCGGCCCTAATCCGAGCCATTCATTTAGAGAAGGAAAACCAGAGACCGTTCCCGCCACATTTAAGTTAATGGGCTGATTCTCTGGGTTAATTTGGGCCGGCGAATCCGCCAAAATTCGACCCACAAATTCTTGATCCTGAATACTGGTCGTAATCGAAAAGGCATGGATGGGCTGAAATCGGAGCAACGCTATGCCTAATTGAAGAGTCCCCGATTGTATTTCTAATAATTCTCCTAGTCGCGCTCCAGATCCCGTATAGATCAATTCTGACCTACGGTCATCAAGGGCTAAATGAAGACTATGTATTAAACCTGCTCCACTCCACGTTCCTCCAGCGCCGACTACAGATATTTTGCTAGCCATTGGGCCAGAAATAATGCCATCTACGCTAATGGAAGGCTGTTTTAAGGCTTGTCCAACTACGACGGGAGCTGCCGAGAGAACCAATTCGGAATTCGGTGCAACGGAAAGAGAATCGCCCACATACAACGGTGAATCAAGCGCTAGTGTAACAACCGTTGCTTCTCCGGACACCGCAATACTGTTGAATGAAAGGGACTCTGTAGCACGAAGCACTCCCGTGCCTGAAAATTTAAGGTTAGAAAGGGTCGTATTTAGTTCACTTAATTCAGAAGTGAGCCCAGCTGAAAGGTCAATAGTTGTGTTCTCGCCAAGGTCCAACCGAGAACTTGTAAACCTAGTGCTCCCGGTAAAATATATTGTGCTCCCCGAATCAAAAATTAAGTGGCCACCGTTTGCAATAGTAGAGCCGCTTACCCCAAAACTACCGTTTTGAGGGATCCTTAATATGCCGTTATTAACGCGGAGATCGGATGCGATTTGTACAGGAGAAGTAAAGGTTAATGATGCCCCAACGGAAATGACATTTGGTAGTTCAATCTGTTGATTTTGAAGGGAAGACACTACACTTTCTCCTTGAAAAACCAGTGTTGAAGAAGGCGAATGTTGAAAAAAGATAGGGTGTATTATAAGATCTGATAATAGCCTTAAAACTGCATTATCGGCTAATATGAGGCCGCTTTTTGATAGATCAACATTCGACAAAAGAGTGACGTCACCTGCAAGAGTTGTTCGAGAACCATCCGTTACCCATTGGAATGCTTTAATTGTGTTACCCGACGGACTATTAAAGGTTGTTGAGGTGGAATTCCATTCAATAATGGTTTCTGCCAATTCCTGTAGAGCTCCTGCCAATTGCATGTCCGAGTCAACTCGAATCACCGATAGGGATCCGCCAACGATTTTGGCTTGCTCCGCGGCTATCAAGGAACTAACGTTTAGACGTGCTCCCGCTTCGAGGTTTAGGGTGTTGCTTCCATCCAAATGCACGGAAGGACATTGCAGGACACGGCCAGCCTCAATAGTTGTGCTCCCGTCGACGAAAACGCAGTCTTCTTCGGCCGTTACATTGGAAAAAATATTTAAATCCGACCCGAGGGCAACCAAGTTGCGGATCGCTTTTGTTGATGAAATGGAAGTGTTAGCACCAATAAACTCGAAACCAATTTGATTAAGTGTTCCCGCCTCTATTCGAACAGCGTTCTGCACACGAAGCGGTTTTTCTCCAGCGGTAACGACTCCGCTCATTACGTCCAAGCTGTAAAAAACAGGTGTCGCATTGTTTAATATGGACAATGAACCCCCTGCGACTGAAACTGGAGCAGTAAAAGACACTTGATCAGACAAAACCCACGCATTTGCATTGTTTCCTAGTGACAATGCCAATGGCAACGTGATGTTATCTAGATACAAGCTAAACGCATTATCGTCTTGAAATGGGAAAACACCGCCTCCCTGTACTAAAAAGGTTCCGGTAAGATTAAAATGACCATTTATGAAAGAAGCACTTGGCGCGATCTCAAATTTGGGACTCCCATTTAACGTCTGTGATGGTGTTGGATCGACTGCCGAAAGTTGAAAACCACCAAAGTCCAGTACTCCAGTCACATTGATAAGCGTATTCTCTGTCTCTAATGCGGTTATTTGGACATTTCCTAGCAATGTTACGGTACCTGCTATTTCCACAGACCCAACAAGGGACGCACCAGCTGGTAGTATAACGTTGCCTTTCAGCGCCCGTAGATTAAGGGAGCCATTTTCCGAGAAAGCAAGATTAGAGAGGCGTTGCGTGCCAGTTCCATTAAACTGGACCGTTGATACGCCGTTTCCTTGGAATGAAAGCGGCAAATCCAGTGACTGAGGGCCATTGTGGGTCAAAAATGATCCCTGAGACATCACAATGCCAAGAGGCACATGGATTAAGCCGGTTGAAGATGCTTCGACAAGAAGTTGCGTATCCGGTCCCATAACGAGTTGATTCGCGATTGAAACTGAATCGTTGTTCGAAAACAGCAATTTAGATTGCGCGGGTAGAATGGGGAGTTCAACAGTTCGACTCGATGAATGCGTGTTCGACTCGATTTTCCACGTTCTTGGAGAATTCGAATAGGACATGTTAGAGCCGGTAAGCGTTCCACCAAGTATAATACCAGCCGAAACTGGCGGTATTTTTTGACTATTTTCTGGGTGTACATATAAGGTATTGCCTAGGCTCGCCTCGAGGAAAACAGGAACTGAACCAAAATCTAACTTTCCTGTCCTCACCGAAAGGGTGTGTAAAAAGTTTAGATTGGCGGGCGACAAGCTATTGGAGTTAATTCTTCCTTTGCCAAGAATCAGTGTTTCGGTCCCGCTACGCTCGAATTGGACGGCTCCAGTCCCGACGTCAACAACTAAATATTTTTCAGAAAAAACAACCTCTTGTCTACCTCCAAAGGCCTGAAGGCGAACGGTAACTGATTTGTTGGAACCGCTTAAAATTACGCCGTCTTCATCCGATCCTAAGTAGTATTCGCCTGCAGCGAGGCAGATTCTCCCATTATTGGGTGTAGAGTTAAAGCCCGCTTCAAAGCTGCGAACCGGCAAAAACTGCGTTCCTGGGTTCAAATCTGCTCCATCCGTGGGATTAACATAGACATCACACGATTGGGATCGAGCTGGTAAAACGAGCGCGAATAGCAAAAAAAGGCACCAAATACGACTCATAATCTCATAGCTTTTCAATGAATGCATGCTTCTACGTAAAAGGTTCATCGTTTGGTTTCTTGACAATGGATCATATTTGGGGGATATTTCGGTCATCCAAATTACAGCATAAAAAACTGTATAAATGGTTGGGTATAGTTTCATTTAACCGTGTAATGCACACGTAAAAGGGCTCTGCCCACCTACCACATAATCGGACAAAACACGAAATAAGAGCATTGATACGACTTTTTACCTAATTAGGTCGTCATTAAGGCGCCGGTCTCAAGCTAACCGCACGAGTCCGGCTTGTCTCGTTTTTGCCAATTAAACATTCAAACTTGGGGCGTGTTTGCGCTTCATTTAGAATAATTTCACTACAACTAATGACTCTACCAGAGAGGCACAGTAGAATGAACACAGGAAACGTGTTACAACGAATCTGGACACTGTCGCTGGTAATCCTGCTTGCAGGTTTTATCGGTATCGGACAGGCAAATGCCCAGAGCACATACTATGTCGACGCGGCTACAGGAAATGATGCATTCAACGGGGCTCAAATGTCCGTTGGTCTATTTCCTGCTGGTCCGTTTGCGACAATTACAGCTGCGTTGGCAGCTTCAGCAGGAACCGATGGTAATACCATTGTCGTCCTTGCTGGTGACTACAACGCTAACGGAGTTTTAGCTTCAGTTAGAAATACTACGATTCAGGTTCGCACCTCTGGTGGAAACGTGAACGTATTAGTAGACGGTTTCTCGTCTGCAACTGCTAGCAAAACACTTACACTTGGTGTTGAAACCGCAAACAGTGGTGGTACTTTCGTAACAAACGGTGATGCAAACGATGTCACATTGACAACGGGTGGCATTAATGTTACAGGTGCTCTCACTATTGGTGCAGGCGCTACGTTTACTCGTACTGCAGGTACTCTTACCGGTAACGCACTAACTCACCCAACAAATTACGATGTTACGTATACTGGCGCTTTAACTGCCAACATTACTGCTGGAAATGAAATAACTGCGAGCTTGGGATCAGGTACGCTAACATTCAATCATTCTGGCGCATTGGTTACTGTTCCGAACGCAGTTACTGCTAGTACCATTGCCTTAAGCTCTACTGGAAACGTTACATTTAGTTCAGCAGTTTCTGCTGGTACCATTGCCTCAACCACTACTGGAAACGTTACATTTAGTTCAAATGTAACAGTCACTTCCGCTGACGGAGGAACAGCTGCTTTTGAGGTTAATGGTGGTGCGACAGTGACTGTCAATGGTTCACTTGTCTCTTCCAATGCGGCTGGTGGAATGAACGTTTCTGCAGCCTCATCCCTTACAGCAGGTGCTACTTCTGTTTCTACGGGAGCTTCTTCTACCACAGGCAGTAACTTTACGCACGCTGGTACAGGTACCGTGACGCTAGCGTCACTGTCACTTGGCGGTGGTACAAGTAAGTTGTCTAGATCAGCTAATACCGCGACAACCGTTACGGGTGCCGTTACTTCAGCTCTTTCAGCAGCTGCAAATGACGCAATCGATAATACGGGAACTGGTACTCTTACTATTGGATCATTTGCTACAGCCGCTATTGTTGATGTTATTACTGCTGATCAGGGTGATAACGCCAACACCTCGATTCGTAACAACTCTACTGGTCGCATCACCATTACCGGTGGAATCACCGAAGGTGCTGTTACTGAAAGTGGCGTTGCTGCTGGAGAAACTGAGTATACTACCGTTTCATTGTTCAACCTTGCAAACGGTACTATCTCGATTGGTGCAAGCTCAACGTTGCGTGGTGACATTAACAATGCCGAGCGTTCGGGAACAGCTGCTGTCACAACCGATGGTATTCTGCTTCTAAACAATGCTGTTCTTACAGTATCTTTAGATGCAGCTGGTGCAACCAACGTTACTTCCTTTGGCGACATTGTTGGCGGAACGCTAGTTCTGAACTACACAAATGCTGCAACAGATGCTACAACCGGTGCTACTTCCGTCACTTCAGCAGGAAACGTTACGTTTACTACTGAAGCTGATGCCAACCCTGCTGGTGCTGGTGCGCTAGGTGCATTCCTTGATCCGAACTACTCTGTTACGGGCGATGTTCGTTTGCAGGATGGTGGAAGAACTTGGAACACGACATTCACGATTGGTGGAACTCTCTTCATTGAAGCAGCCACAATCACGAATACCGACGCTGGTGCTAGTACTGTAAACGGCTTAAACATTAGTGCAGCAGGTGCTACATTTGCAGGTGCAGTTACAGTTCGCGGAACCGTTGCTACACTCAACAATGCAGTTGTTACCGGTGCATTCAGTGCAACCAGTGCTGACGTTACTTCTTCTGCTGGCGGTAGCTTCGGCGCTGCTTTCAGTGCAAAATCGCTAACCACATCTGGTGCTGGTGGTGTTTCTATCGCAACGACGATTAACACAACCGGTGGCGTAACAGTTGGCTCTGGTAATACCTTGACGCTCACAGCACCTGCTGCTGCGTCAGATATCGCTGGTACAGCAGATATTAACGGTACCCTCGCTGTTGTTGGAGCAAGTACAATTGGTATTGGATCGATGGATATCGATGGTACAACTGGTACGGTTTCCACTGCAAATGCGACAACCTGGAATTTTGACGGCACCAACTACACTGGTGGTACTTATACCGACAATGGTGGTGTTGACACATTCAATTTCGCTGTTCCATCCGCTGGTGTTACAATCGCAGTTAAGCCTGGTACCACTTGGGGAGCTCTTGGCTTCACGGGATCCGGCCGGACAGCGACGCTAACTCAGTCGGTTACGGTGGCTGGTAACGTTACACTTGGTAACGACGTTAATGTGGCTCTCGGCGATAATTCCATCGTCATGACCGGAGTGGGTGCTGTATTGGATCTTACCGACGAAGCATCCATCACAAACTCTGGCACAAATGGATCTGTTCAGTTTAACGGAAACGCACAGCGTATCACCGTTTCGGGCGCTCCAAACGTAACCCCTTCGCTAACCAACGTGGTTGTAAACCAAGCTGGTGCTGATCCGCTTATTATTGACGAGCCAATCAACATCGCAGGTACGCTTGCCATGCTTGATGGTGGTGTTATTGTAGACGGCGGCTACGTTATTGCTGGTTCTTACACAGGAACTGCTGGACCTAATGCTGGCGCTGCTGCAGTTACCTTCACTGGTACATCTGCTAAAATCGCCCGTACGATTCAAAATGAAGGTGTCACATTGACCTCTGGTTCAATTGCTGGTACCTACGATCTTGAATTGAGCGGTACAGCTGGTACAGCTGGTGCTGAGTACTCAGCTTCACAGATGAGAAACATTGTTGTTTCATCGACAGGTAACTCAACTTTCCCTGCTACGGTTGCTACGACAACTGGCAGCCTTACTATTTCTAACGCTACAGGTACTGCAACAACAGCAGCTAACTTGACAGTAGGTGGAAACGTAACGGTTACAGGTACCCTGTCAATCGGCGCAGGTATCACAGCTTTCTCAGGAGCTTTGACAACAGCAAACAATGCTACTGGTGGCGTTGTTAGTGGTGCGGGTACACTTCGTTTCACAGGAAACGATCAGACTCACACTCACGCAGGTGACATCCAAGCTATCGCACGCTTCTCAGGCACAGGAATCGTTGTAAACGGTTCTGTTGCTGCGGGTGATGCAGACGGCGACTCTGAGTTTGGAAACATTGTTTCAGATGCGTCTTCCTCAGCCACGCTGAATAGCATTCAAGACATCAACGGAACAGTTGATGTAAGCGGTACGCTTGCTGCCAATCTAGTGTCTGACGGCGCTGCCGTTCAAGATACGGATGGTCAAGTAACGGGTCTTGTTGATGTTAACAACGGTGGTTCATTCACGTTGTCATCAAACGACACAGCTACTACTTTGACAGCCGGTGCGACAGTTAATGACGGCGGTACATTCACTGCTGGATCTAACTTGGGAACCGTTGCTCAGAT
>Ga0222714_10005510_pt1 | contig 12022 bp, 14 predicted proteins | sample C33_3DmetaG_FD_165048 | JGI IMG/M metagenome (GOLD analysis project Ga0222714, IMG submission 165048) | Estuarine water microbial communities from San Francisco Bay, California, United States - C33_3D | ecosystem: Environmental > Aquatic > Marine > Unclassified | place: USA: California... | reverse complement strand
ATCAGCCGGAAAATGACGATTCGGGGTTTGCGCTGTTATCTTCGTTACCGGCCATCAGGGCTGTCTCCAGGGTGAAAGAGGGAGCTGGACTGTGATTCTGTCACCTTTCCGGCAAGATTCAAATCGCAGGGGGCAGGGGCGTTGATATTTATCAAGACAGGGCCCGATCCGGGGGATCGTGAGCACTTGATGCTATAATTTCGCCTTCCTTGACCTGCAGTCGTATTTACGCCAGTCCTCTTTCATGTCCATATCGCCAGAATCCCGTCACCAGGAACATTTCGGCAAAGGTGTCCTGTTCATGCTGCTTGGATCGGTCCTGTTTGCCGTGGCCGATGCCCTGGGCAAGTTCACCACCCAGAACTTTCCGCTTTTCGAAGTGGTTTGGCTGCGCAGCCTGTTCGGCGCGATGCTGGTAGCGCTGGTTATCGCAAGCAACGGGCGCTGGCAGGATTTTCGGACCACCAACTACCGGGCACACGCCAAGCGCTCGATAGCGGGTTTGTTCCTGAGTCTGTTCATGCTCACGGGCCTGAAATACATACCACTGGCGGAGGTCACCGCTATCGCGTTCGCAACACCGATGATCGTGGCGGTCTACAGTGCGATCGTGCTCAAGGAGAAGGTCGGTAAGGATATTTTTGCCGCCATTCTTATCGGACTTGGCGGCGTCATCCTGGTGGTCAGGCCGACACCTGATCACTTTCACTTCGGCCACCTGGCGATGCTGGGTTTTGCGCTGTCCTCGGCCTACCTCAGCATTTCGGCACGGGCGCTGGTGAAAACAGAATCGGCGCTGACGCTGAACCTGTCCATCTATCCGGCCGGGGTCGTTTTTTTTGCCGGCTTCGCCATCAAGGACTGGGTGACGCCAGATCCGGTGTCCCTGGCGGCGCTGTTCGGAGTGGCCCTGTTTGCGACACTGGCCTTGCTGTCAATAACCCGGGCTGTACACCTGGCGACACCGGCCAAGGTCACACCGTTCGATTATTCACGCATCATCTGGAGCGTGAGCTTTGGTTTCCTGTTCTGGGGCGAACTGCCGGATGCGGTGACGTGGACCGGGATTGCCATCATCATCTGCTGCGGACTTTACATCATGAACCGCGGCAGACGCGGGCGTGCCGATTCCGGCCAGCAATAAGACCCTGTCAGCGAAGGAATTCGTCGCGGGTCCGGTGGCTGGATTTGAAGACGCCGCCAAGCGCGGTGGTCTGGGTGGCCGAGCCGGCATCCATGACACCACGTGACTTCACGCAGTAGTGCGTGGCTTCGATGGTGACTGCCACGTCCTCAGTCCCAAGCAGGGTCTGGAGCGCAACCAGGATTTGCTGGGTGAGTCTTTCCTGCACCTGCGGGCGCTGGGCAAAGAAGCGCACGATGCGGTTGATTTTGCTCAGCCCGATGATCTTGTCGCCGGGAATGTAGGCGACCCTGGCGCTGCCGTCGATGGTCACGAAGTGATGTTCGCATGTGCTGGTCAGGCTGATGTCTTTCACCTTGACCATCTCGTCCACCCGCATCTTGTTCTCGATGACGGTAATCTTGGGGAAATTGGTGTAATCGAGGCCCGAGAAAATTTCGTGCACGTACATCTTGGCGATGCGATGCGGGGTTTCCTGGAGGCTGTCGTCGCTCAGATCCAGGCCCAGTGTCTTCATGATGGTCGTGAAAGAGTCGCGTATCTTGCGGTATTTCTCGTCATCGTCGATGGTGTGGGGCAGCATGGGGGTTTCCAGCCCATGGGCCAAAAGGGCTTCGCGCACCATGAGGGCTTCAGCGCTGAATCCTGCCGGAGCAGCAGCCGTATTCTTGGCAAATACCTGGATCATATCGGGTTCCCTGTCTTGTTTTTTAATAGCGTGAATCTTGTACGGAAGAAAGTTGTGACTGGATTTACCCTGTTTTGAGGTGGCGCCCGCCATCCAGCGCCAGGCTGCGGCCCGTGATATAGGCACTCTCAAGCAGCAGGAAAACTGCGGCCACACCTTCGTCGGCGCCCGGTCCGGGCGGCAACAATGATTTGCGGGCTACACCCTCACGATAGGCCGCGTCATCATTATCCCGAAACATCAACAGCGCCGGGGCGATACTGTTGACCTTGATGGCCGGTGCCAGCTTGGCAGCGAAGGAAAGGGTGAGGTTGTGCAGGGCCGCCTTGCTGGCGGCATAGCCGATATGTTTGCTGCTGCCCCGTTCGGCCACATAGTCGGTCAGGTGGATTATGTCTGCCATGCCATACTCTGAAGCTCCTTTCTTCAGCAGATTTTCCAGCGCGAGGTTCAGGAGATAGGGAGCCTGAACGTGCACTGCCCAATTAGTGGCCAGGACGTCGGCAGGGTCTGTACCCGCTGACTCCGGCAGCCAGTCCGAAGCGTTGTGTACAACGGCACGCAGCGTATCGCATCGGGCGCAGAAAGCCTCAATAAAGACGCGTGTGCTGTCAGCCGTGCTGAAGTCGGCCTCAAGGCAATGAATGCCGGCTGCTTCCAGTTCTTTCAGGCTCTCACGAGCCTGGCGATAGGTGATGGTGACACGATAACCTGCTGCATTGAGTGCCAGTGCCAGTGCACGCCCGAAACGTTGCCCGCCTCCTGTAACCAGGATGTCACCCGGCATTACGGCTGGCGACTGGCCGACAGGGTGACGGAGACCGAGTCTGCAAAACGCAGGGCGTGGGGTTTGTCCACCGTGATTTTTGCCCTGGTGACCTGGTCGTTGTCTATCATGATCTGCAGCAGGTCCTCAGCCAGTTTTTCCAGAAGTCGGAAACGACCCTCTTCGACATGCTGGATGAGGCACTTGGTCATGGTTTTGTAGTTGAGCGCCGTAGCCTCGTCGTCGCTGCGGCAGGGCGCATCGGCCCGGTAGTGCAATTCCCCATTGATGACGACATCCTGGAGTTTGCTCAATTCTTCCGGGTTGAAACCTATGTAAGTACGAAGACGCAGGTTAGTGATCGTGATGACCGCGTCGTGACGTTGCCATGTTGCCGCGCGCGTGGCATCAGCCAGGGATTTTAGGGAATGTACGGAACGCATATGAACCTCTAGTTGATTATTTTTCTTATATACGCCAGTTTTGCCTCGCCGGATTCACCCAGCAATCTGTCCTCGACGGCCGCCCGTATAAGCAGACTTATCAAGGAGAGCTGTATGCCGGAAGGTCCCGAAATCAGACGCGCCGCGGATATTGTCGAGGCGGCCCTGAAAAACCGCACGCTTACAGGCGTATTCTTTGCGTTCGATCATCTCAAGCGCTATGAGAAAGACTTGAAAGCCTCGACAATCCTGGGCTTAGAGACCCGGGGCAAGGCAATCCTGACCCATACGGACCGGGGTTTGAGTATCTACAGCCACAACCAGTTGTACGGGCGCTGGATGGTGAGCAAGGCAGGCCAAGTGCCTAAATCGAACCGGCAGCTGAGACTCGCGCTACACAACATTAAAAATTCGGCCTGGCTGTACAGTGCATCGGATATCGCCGTGATGGAGACTTCGGAACTGCTCCGGCATCCGTTCCTGGCCAGGATTGGTCCGGATATCATGTCGGCCTCGCTGAAACAGGTGATGGTGCAACTTAACGATCCCCGCTTCAGACGTCGTCGTCTCGGCCAGCTACTGCTTGACCAGGCTTTCCTGGCCGGGGTCGGGAATTACCTGCGAAGCGAAGCGCTCCACGTCGCTGGCATACACCCGTTGGCGCGCCCGGGTGACTGTGGCAAAAAGGAGCTCAAGGCGTTGGGGGAGGCGATTCTGGCGCTGGCGCGTCGCTCCTATGAGCACAATGGTGTTACCAATGACCTCGCACAGGCTAGTAGCCTGAAGGCGGCAGGTATTCCGCGCAGGGAGTACAGGCACTGGGTCTTCAGCCGCGAGGGCAGGGAATGTTTTCGCTGCAGTGGCCTGATCACGAAAATACCCGTTGCCAGCCGCAGGCTTTACCTTTGTTCGCACTGCCAGCCTGCTCCTGTGATGGCAAGCCAAAGTGTAGTGAATTAGAATAGCCCACCCTTTACTGACCTACCGAAAGATTCGCAGTTTTTCATGACTCACTCCAAGCTCGTACTGTACGTTACCCCTTTCTGTGGTTTCTGCCGGTATGTCCAATCTGCGATCCGGCAACTGGGCCTCGAAGTGGAGATTCGCAACGTGGCCGCCGATCGCGAGGCGCTCGAAGACCTGTTTAATGCCCGCGGCCGCACCACGGTGCCGGTGCTCAGGATCACTTCAGAAGAAGGGGAACAGTGGATGCCGGAATCCCGTGATATCGTGGATTACCTGCAGGAAGTGAAAGCGGGTGTTTATCCCGGTATATCTGTACAACAGCCGGTCCCCGGGCTGTAAATAGCACGGGTTCAGTTGTCCATGCCGGTATCTCGCTAAGCGACTTTCTTGCCGCCAAACAAGCGCTTGATGCGGGCGCCCAGCGAGTTTTCCTTCTGATTGCCCTGTGAATTCTGGTTGCGGTTGCCGTTCTCCTGGCTGCTGTTGCCACCCTGGGTATTGCGGTTCCGGCTTCTCGAACGGCGGCGACGCTTCGGTTTGCCGTCCTGCTGTTGGCCATTGGAGGCAGAGAGCTGTTTCGTGCGCTGGCCGATTGCGCGGTTGTTAGTGTCTTCACGCTTGGCATTGGGCTTGCTGCCTGACCTGCGGCGACGATTGTTGCCATTGCCATTCCTGGTTGGTCTCTCTTCGCGCGCTTCAACCGGTTCATCATTGGACGCGTTGCTGCGGGCCTCTGAGGGAAGGAATTGCGGCAGATCCGCTTTGTCGATCTTGCGCTTGATAAGACGTTCGATGTCGCGCAGCAAACCGGTTTCCTCGGGGCTGACAAGCGACATGGCCAGGCCGCTAGCGCCGGCGCGGCCGGTACGGCCGATGCGGTGAACGTAATCTTCGGAAACGTTAGGCAGGTCAAAATTGATGACGCGGGGCAGGTCGTCGATGTCGATGCCGCGGGCAGCGATGTCAGTGGCAACCAGTACCTGGATCCTGTTGGTCTTGAAGTCGGCGAGCGCTTTCGTGCGAGCCGTCTGGCTCTTGTTGCCATGGATGGCGGCGGCGCTGAGGCCGTCCTTCTCCAGGCATTTCGCCAGTTTGTTGGCGCCGTGCTTGGTGCGGCTGAACACCAGGCACTGGTCCGTGCTGGACCTGAGTATGGTGCTGAGCAGAGCTATCTTGTCACCCTTGGGGACAAAGTAGGCACGCTGGGTTATGGCTTCCACGGTGGAATTGCGCGGGGCCACGTCGATCTCCACCGGGTTGCGGCAAATGGTCTTGGCCAGAGTGCGAATCTCGTCGGAGAAAGTCGCGGAGAACATCAGGTTCTGTCGCTGCTGCGGCAGCAGCTTCAAAATGCGGCGAATGTCGTGGATGAAACCCATGTCCAGCATGCGATCGGCTTCGTCCAGTATCAGCACTTCGAGGTCGTCAAACTTGACGGCATTCTGCTGGTAGAGGTCGAGTAGGCGGCCCGGAGTGGCCACCAGAATGTCAGCGCCCTTGCGCATGGCCATCATCTGCGGATTGACGCCGACGCCGCCGAAGACGACGACGGAACGCAGGTTCTCGTGGTAGCCGTAGTTGCGTACGCTTTCCAGTACCTGCGCCGCCAGTTCACGGGTAGGTGTCAGGACAAGAGCGCGAACCTGGTTGGGGCGGGCACGTTCGCCCTTGCCGAGACTCTGCAGCAGGGGCAGGGTAAAGCCGGCGGTCTTGCCGGTGCCGGTCTGGGCGGCAGCCATGACGTCGCGTCCTGAAAGGATCGCGGGAATGGCCTGGGCCTGGATCGGGGTGGGTTGGGTATAACCCTCTTTCTGTATAGCGCGCAGCAGGGATTCCTGTAAACCTAGGGGGGTAAAACTCATGTATCCATTCTCATCTAAACCGCATCAGCGGTTATATTCAGTTCAACATCTCGCCAGCGCATAAAAAGGCGCTTGTGAGAGTCATTATTTTGTATACGGCTCAATACCACGGGAGGTGATCCGGGTGGAGCGTTGCACGAGTGTGCAGGAGATCGATAGGGAAACTGTTGAAGAAGGGCGTAACGTGAAAGGTACTGCGCGTCTAACAAAAGCCGGGGGCTGGATAGCCGCCGTTTTACTCATCTATTGAGTCTGCACCGGTTGCTTTTTTTGCCTGTTGAACAACCGAAGCGCGCACTGTAGCAGAGTGCCTGGAGTATAGATAGGAGTATTTGACCAACTGTTGGTCTATTGCACTCAACATGTTGATTTGTTTGAACTATTTAACAGGAAAAACAGTCAGTTAAATTAGGCATTGGCGGGCATGTGAGTTGCCTGATTGAATGCAGTCAACCGGTGCGCAAGAGAGTATCCTGGTATGCGGTGGTGAGTTACAGGGCAATATCGCCAGTGCAAAACTCTTAGGCGCCGGGTGGAACAGTACTATCAACCTTGATCCCATGGGCTGGGAAGGCGTACGTATCGATATGAATCTCAAGGCGGAGCGCAGCTATATCGAGGACCCGCTGACCGGGCAGGAGCGACCCTTCAGCAACCATTACGACAGGAGTCACGATATTTCCCTGCGCCAGGACATTCCTGGAACCGATTAGGCCTGGGGAGTCAGTGCCCAGTACATTCATGTGCAGCATTCCTACCGCATTTCCAGGTAAGCGTGAACTTCGAGGAACCGACCTACAAGGTGTGTTGTTTATCGAGCACAAGGATTTCTTCGGTTTAACGGCCAACCTGCAGGTCTTCAATTTCGATGAAAATGGCAAGGAAATCTCTCGGAGTATGGTGTATGAGGGCCCGCGCACGGCCGGCAAAGTTATGTTCAATGAAAATCGCAAGCTCCTGCAGGTGAAAATCTTCCGCTTCCAGGTAACCGGGAATTTCTAGCACCTGGTGCTGGCATCAAGCGATACCGGCCCTTTTGCATTCAGGACTGCGGATTATTTCAGCAGTTCAGCCAGCGGTTCCTTTACCGCTTCCGCCCACAGCTCGTAGCCCTTTGTCGAGGGGTGCAGCAGGTCGCTCATGATGTCCTGCGCAATGACACCATTGGCGTCCAGAAATACGCTGCCGATGTCCAGGTAGTGCACATGCTCGCGGGCATCCAGACCGGAGATGATCTCGTTGATGCGGCGCAGTTCGTCGCGTACGGGATCGCCCGGTATGCCGCGCGGGAAAATGCCCAGCAGCAGGATTTCGGCTTCGGGCCAGCGGGTTTCCATGTCCAGCACGATGGCACCGATGCCCTCGGCAATCTCCATGTGGTTGTTGGTCGCCGCGTTGTTGGTGCCGATCATGAGCATGATCGCATTCGGCGTGAAACCTTCGCCCTCACCGTTGGCCAGGCGATAGAGCACGCCCTGGGTGGTGTCGCCCGCGATGCCGAAGTTGGCGATGTTGAGATCGGGCCAGGTCCTGTCCATGATCGCCTTGCCGGCAAAGGGTCCGGATTCATTGCGCCAGAAGTCGGTGATGGAGTCACCCATGAACAAGACATCCACGTTGCCCTGTGCTGCCCGGGCTACGTTGTTGCGGTGCTTCTCCTCGAAGATGGGGAGCAGGTTGGGCATGATGGCCGTGTTGAAGCGACCGGGTACGCGGAACTCGATGAAGTAGGGATGTTCATCCAGCAGGGCGCGGTCGGCACCGGAGAGTGAGTCCATCAGCCTGGTGTAGATATCCCGGGCTTGCTGGACTTCCTCGGGCGACGGGCGCTCCGAGCGAACTTCGTCCGGCACCGGTGGGAAATTGAATTGCGCGTATGCAGAAGGCGCCAGCAGCACGGCAGCCAGTGTCAGTACATTGAAGAATCTGTTCATGGATTTTTCCCTCGTGGTTAAGTTATTTCTTATTTCCTGATCAGCGCGGAGGACGGTACCAGTATTCCGCATGGCAGCCCTGGCAGGCGCTGTTGATGCTGGCGCCGGTATCCACCAGGCCGTCGACACTCCTGTTTTCGATGGCCTCCAACGTGGCCTGCGTGGTGGTCTGCAGCTGCTGGATGTAAAAACGCCAGTTGCCGGGACTGGCGGCAAGCAGCTCCCGGATCTCGTCTGGTTCATATTTGTACGCAGCATCGGCGGGTGTCGTGGCAACGACACGACCCGGCAGCAGCAGGGCGTTGCCGGCGGCCATCAGGTCCACCGCGCTGCGGCGCAGCTGCTCCCAGTCGGCGTCCGTTGTCGGCTCGATGTCTTCCTGGACACCATCCTCGCTCACTACGTAGCGCACCGCCCGCCACAGCGTGTCCGCATTGGGCTGGATCAGCGTATTCATGAGTGACCTGATGGAATAATCGGGATCGAATGCGGGATCCGCTGTGGCGGCGCATGCTGTCCCGGCTGTCAATACGGCCAGTGCCAGGATGGCGAACACGTTAGTGATCGTTGTACGCACTGTTGCTGCCCTAATCCGGATAGGCGGTACGGATTTGCTCATTCGCGAGCTGATCAAGAAAGGTCTTTTCAAGGGCTTCCACGGCACGCACCAGGCCCTCGGGATCGACAAAGGTGTCAGGGCTGTAGGCCTGGCCGGGTGTGTATTTGTCATGCAGGCCGTATTGCGCCGCATGGGAGGCGACCCAGATGTCCACCGGCATGGTTTTCTGGGTGGCGTAGGTGTAGGCGAAATCGGCGGCAACACCCTCATAGGTCGGCTCGTCCAGCAGGCGCTTGCCGGCGTTGATGGAACCCATGTTCAGGATTGCCACGCGGTAATCGCGGCCGTTCTCATTGACGGTGAAGGAGTAACTGGAACTGCCTTCGGTGTGCCCGGGATGCTCGTGCACCATCAGGCGCAGGTTGCCCAGTTCGATGATATCCCCTTCGCCGATAATCTCGTCCACCTCGATGGGGTCGAACGATGCTTCGCCGCCGAAGTGGGGGTCACTCAGTCCGCCGTCTTCCAGCACGCGGGCGTCCAGGGCCGTGGCCAGCATGCGTGCCCCCGAGGCGTCCTTGATGGCCGCAAGATCGGCCGTGTGGTCGAAGTGCGACTGCGTGGTGAGCAGGATGCGGATGTCTTCCAGGCGATAGCCGAGGGATTCCATGTTGTCGCGAATAATGTCCATGGAGCCTGCCAGGCCGGTATTGACCAGGATATGACCCTCGTCGGTGGTGATCAGGAAGGCGCTGAGGTCCTCGGTGCCGACGCCGTAGAGCGGGCCGATGATGTGGAAGGCCGGGTAGGGGTTGGTCCACGCCGGGTTCTGGGCCAGCGCGGGAACAGCCAGCCAGGCCAGCAGGCATATTGCGGTGAATCGTTTGCACATGGTTTTAAACATTTTCTCTTCCCTCATCCCTCTCGTAACGAGATATTGAGCCCGGCCCCGGGGTATACTGCAGCCCTTTATATATCAGTTCAGCCAGCTAATGAAACTACCTCTGACTATTCCGCCGACCGACCGGCTGGCCTTCCGCCTGATGGGCGCGGATGATGCTGACCTGCTCTGGGAACTGGACCAGGATCCCGAGGTCATGCACTTCCTCAACGAGGGCAGGCCAACCCCGCGCGCGGAAATCGAGGAATATTTCGTACCGCGGATGCTGGCTTTCACCGACCCGGTTACCGGCACCGGTCTCTGGGAGATTGCCGACAGGGCCAGCGGCGAGTACCTGGGCTGGATCCTGGTGCGGGAGTATGGCTTTCAAACCCCGCTCCACATCCCCGGCAACATCGAACTGGGCTGGCGCCTGAAGCGCTCGCACTGGGGCAGGGGCATCACCACGGAAGCGGCGAGAGCGATTATGGACGTGGTCAGGTACAACCCGGGCGTCAGCGTGTTCTCGGCGATCGCCGACGTGGACAACGTGGCCTCAATAGCCGTCATGAAGAAGCTCGGCATGCAGTACATCGACGACCGCGTGCACAATACCCCGAAAGGCGATTACTTCGTGGTCTATTACGAGATGCTGAATCCGGCCCTGGTGTGAAACCCGGATCCGGTTTCTATTCCCCGTCACTGTAAAGCGCCGGGCGAAACTGAGACAATACACGCTTTGCCCTTCCCGGAGACACCTGTGAATATCGATAAAGACCTCGTGGTCCGCTTCCACTACACCCTCAAGGACGACGCGGGCGAAACGCTCGACAGCTCCGACGATGCCGAGCCCATGACCTACCTGCACGGCCATGGCGGCCTTTTACCGGGTCTGGAAGAAGCCCTGGCAGGCAAGGCCGCCGGCGACAAGCTGGATGTCACCCTGCCGCCGGAAAAGGCCTTCGGTGAGCGCGTGGCCGATGCCGAACAGCGTATTCCGGTGAAACATCTGGGTGGCGCAAAGAAATGGCAGCCCGGCATGACTGCCGTCGTCCATACCCAGCACGGCCATCGGCAGGTGACAGTGCTCAAGGTGGGGCAGACCATGGCCACCGTCGATACCAATCACCCACTGGCGGGCAAGACCCTGACCTTCACCGGGGAAGTGGTGGATGTACGGGAGGCGACGCCGGAAGAGTTGAGCCATGGCCACGCGCACGGGCCGGGCGGACACCATCACTGAACACCGTTTCCACTTAAACAAAAAAAACCCGGCCATTGGCCGGGTTTTTTGTGTGCTGTTTTGGCAACAATGGTGTCGGTAGACTCCTTGTTGCCAAACTGTCAGAAGGACATGGACACGGTCGCGCCGTACTCCCGTGAACGACCCACCACGGAGAAGTCGTAACCCCAGACATTGCGGGTATCGAAACCACCGTTGATGTATTTCTCGTCCGTCAGGTTGTTGCCCCATACGGCGACGCTCCAGTTCGCATCCTGGGGGGTGTAGGTAATACGCCCGTTGAGGATGCCATAGGACGGCTCCTTCACGATATTGCCTGATGCGTCGACAGGGATGCGCTGGTAGGCGGCATCCCTCACGTAATCCCCGGTCCATCCATACTTGCCTGAGAAGGACAGCGTGCCACCCCCGCGCAGCCGGTAATCGTACACGGCACCCAGGGTAAAGCTCTCATCTGCCGCATAGGCAAAAGGTGACGTGGGTGAAATACCATTCGCTCCGTCGAACGCACCGCGTTCGATGTACTTGGTATCCAGCAGGCCCAAGCCCAATGTCAGTACCAGGTCATCAATGGGCAGGTAAGTAACCTCAAGTTCAATACCATTCGCCTCGCCCTTGCCGTCACTGGTGGGATAGGGGAAAGGCAGCGAAGAACCGGGGTTGTTCGGGTCCGGTGGCAGCTGCTGGACGCGCATGCCGTCCCAGTCGGAATCGAAGTAGGTGGCGTTGAACCGCAGCCTGCCATCCAGCCAGTCTGAACGCATGCCCAGCTCCCAGGTAGTGACGATTTCCGGGTTCAACCTGACAATGCCGACGTTGTTCACGTTGGTCAGGCCGCCGGAGGTGAAACCTTCACCCCAGCTGCCGTAGAACATCATGTCGTCGGTATGCTGGTAGGTCAGGGCGAACTTGTTGGTGGTGATGCTGCCAAGGTCAGGATCTTCGGCAACTGTGGTCACCGTGCCCGCAAAAGAATTGCCCGATGGGGCAATCTTGGGGTCGGCGGTTCTGAATGCGTCGGTCGGTGCGTATCGGATTGCCCTGCCTGCGTCATCCGTAATGCGGATGCCGACGGTGGCTTCCAGTTTATCGGTGAACGCGTAGGTGAATTCGCCAAACCAGGCGGTGTCCTCGTCTTCATTGCCGGTCAGCGTATCGTCGGTAATGAGCACGATCGGGAAATAGGAGGCCAGGGCGGGGTCACCGATGGCGGCGCCATAGCTCCTCACGTAACCCAGGGCTGCGCCGTCAAGCGGTGGATCGGTCGGGCCGGTGTTGGGCTGGGCGAAATCCCAAAGTCCCCAGCGGTAAAAGCGGTTCTTGTTTTCCTGGTCCAGCCGGTAATGACCCACCAGCCAATTCGCCCTGCCGTCCATAAAGGAGCCGGTAAACTGGAACTCCATGGTCGTGTTTTCATCTTTGTCGCGAATGTCGTCGGTGGTGATGATGAAATTGGAGCCGTCGAAATCGACGACCTGCCGGCGATCCAGTTCCCAGGTGGACAAAATAGCTTTCACGTTAAAGAGTGGGCTAGGCC
>Ga0222714_10005509_pt1 | contig 12025 bp, 8 predicted proteins | sample C33_3DmetaG_FD_165048 | JGI IMG/M metagenome (GOLD analysis project Ga0222714, IMG submission 165048) | Estuarine water microbial communities from San Francisco Bay, California, United States - C33_3D | ecosystem: Environmental > Aquatic > Marine > Unclassified | place: USA: California... | reverse complement strand
TCCTCCTTCCCCACATCCAAAGCATTTAAAGATGCCTAGTCTAGGGTTTACGTTGAACGAAGGGGTCTTTTCATTATGAAATGGGCATAAACCAACAAAGTTGGAGCTTCTTTTTTTGAGCTGGACGTACTCCCCCACCACATCAATGATGTCCGTGACGCTTCGGATCTCTTCAATAGAATGTTCTGGAATGATGCTCATAGTCCTTGCTTGGTTGGAGTAAAAAGTAAGCAATTGGCAGCTTGAGAGCGAATAAACCACTACTTGTTTTCAGAGGAATTTGAAACTCGAAACAGGACTGACCGTAGCCGTAGATATGCGGTTTAATTCACCTGTACCTGTTTGATAGAGGACCCTTAAATGCCTAGTTCTGAGCCTTTTTCAATTCGTGGACGCGTTGTTCGAGTGGAGCTTGAAGGCGGTTTTTGGGGTGTAATTGACGCAGAAGGAAATCGATATGTGCCCATCGCCCCCTTAGATTCCCAATTTTTAAAAGATGGCTTACCCATCGAAGCCGAGATTGAGCTCGTAACCATGTTTAGTACCACCATGTGGGGAAAACATGCCCGTTTTCATTCAATAAACAGATAATGCCATGCTTCTTTCCGGAATGGTAACACTTGGCGCTTTTTTGTTGATTGGCCTCGGTGCGAGACCTCAAAAAAGATCACCCCTTTTCATGATATCGGGGTTCGTACTGATCGCTTTTAGCTTATATCTGCACGTTCTTAACTACTCCAGTGTTTGGTTGGCAACCGCTGCGATTGGGATCGAAATGGGCCTTGGATTCTTTTTGCTCGCTGGACTTTTATCGAAGGAAACCAAAAGTGCTCGTTCTTTCTACTTTTTGGGGGCCGGAGCGCTGTCTATCGGCGTAGTGCTGTACGCCATTCTCCAAGTAACCGCTCCATCCGCGTACCAAGGCTCATCTAGCATCTTAGTTGAATTAGGTCCCGATGACACCATTGAAGAGCTGTCCGAGCTATTCAGCTCCTATCAAGTCGATGTCGAAAAAGCCTTCCCTACCATTAGTCTTTCCGACGACGAAAATTTAGCCCAGGTCTATTTGGTCCATTTTGCGACTACACCAGACGCGAGACTCATTGAACAACTTCGAAGCGATACGGAAAATGTAGACCATGTTGAGGTCAACTTCAGTGTTACGTTATCCGATCCTGGTTCGGGGCTGAGTACGGCTATTGACGCGGGTAATGTACTAGAAAATGACCCCCTTGTGAGCAACCAGTGGGCATTGAATGCCATCCACGGCCATGAAGCGCACGCCCTGTTGGCTAATATGTCGCCCATTAAAAAAGCGAAAGTTGCCATATTGGATACCGGTGTTGACGCATCGCATGAAGATGTTTCTCAAACCTTTTTAGCGAGCCCTGCGATTAATGACGTCCATGGGCATGGTACCCATTGTGCTGGTTTGGCTGGAGCGTTTACCAACAATGGCCTGGGTATTGCGTCCTTGAATTGGGAAGGCAAATACATCGACATCCTGGGATACCAAGCACTCAATGAGATGGGCACCGGCACTATTGAAATGATCTCCCAAGCCATTATTGATGCTACTGGGGACGAAGTGGACGTGATTTCAATGAGCTTGGGCGCGAAGGCAGAAACCCCCAAAGTTATTTCAGATGCGATTCAGTTTGCTCGAAAACGCCATGTGATTGTGATCGCTTCGGCAGGAAATGCGAATGAAGACGCAAAAGACCATATGCCGTCCAGCGTTGAAGGCGTGATTGTGGTTTCCGCTGTGGACGAAAACCTCAGAAAAGCTTCGTTTTCAAATACCAATACCTCACTTGCCCGTCCAATAACGGCTCCAGGAGTCAATGTGCTTTCCCTTAAAACGGGCGGTGGCTATGTTGAAATGAGCGGAACGTCCATGTCAACACCTGTTGTTTCTGGATTAGTGGGAATCATGAGAGCCTTAGACCCAGATATCAGCGAAGAGCGAGTGTACGAAATCTTACACCAGACCGGGAAAAACGTCCAGGACTCCAAGCGCATAGGAAGGCTCATTAACGCTTCGGAAGCCATTCAGTCGGTTTTAGACAGCCGTTAAATCATGCGTTTAACCAGTCAGCTCGTTGTTCGTCCGGCCATCCTTAGCGATGCTCCCCGAATTGCGGCCATTTACTCTGAAGCCATCTTGGCCCGCAATGCGACCATGATTTTAGATCCGGTCACTGTCGATCAAATGTCCCAGAAAATACAGTCGTTGCACGTTCGTGAGTCGTTGCTTGTGGCCAGCCTTCCGGATGAACCTATTGCCGGATGGGGCATCGTAAAATTCTATAGTGAGCGTCCCGGGTATGCGAAGGCGTGTGAAACCTCTTTATTTATCGACGCTAATTTTCGCGGCCAAGGATTGGGGACCGCGCTGCAAATACAACTCATTGAAGCAGCTAGAAAGGCAGACTTTCACCACATTCTGGTGCGGATTTGGGCTCAAAACACCTCGAGCATCTCCCTGCATGAGAAACTAGGTTTTACATTGGTGGGGGTGCAAAAAGAAATTGGCCACGTCGACTCCAAATGGGTCGACGTGGCCATAATGCAGTACCTGTTTGAGCCGGTACGTTAGCCCGGTACACAGGTTTGAAAGTTTTCTAGGTTTACGGCTTAAACAAAGCTTCTACCGGACCATCACAAAAAATGTAATCAATGTTGTACAGGATTTGGACTAATTTGCCCTCTTCCGATACCGCCAAATGAGTCCGGCCGCCGAGTTCACCCGTTCGAGGATCCCAGTTCACGCTTTGAAACGCGTCTAGAATTTCTTCTACTTGGTCTCTTCTCGGTCCTTCAACCCAGATAACGTCAATTCCGCAAATATCTTCTTTTTCGATCACGGGATCTTCTAATCTCACAGCAAAAACCGTTTCCGGGTAGTTTCGCTGAAGCGTCTCCGCTATTCTTTCAACCGCTTCTTCAGCAGTAACGCAAATGGTTTCCATCAAGTACACTGTTCTTTCTCGCGTTAATAAAGCTGCCCCCCTCCAGGTGCAGATCGCACATACTTAAATACGATTGAATTCGTATTATTCGCGTTCCAAACATTCATTTTAATCATGTTTTTGAGTCGACATTGAGCGTCGTAATAGGCACTAATCATTGGGACATGACAACTAAAGAACAAACCTACGAAGCTACGCTTTCTCGCATAAATGCCTTGTTGGAAGGCCCAACAGACTGGATCGCAGCCATGGCTACCGTTTCATGCGAATTACACCACGCATTTGACGCTTTTCATTGGACCGGATTCTACCGAACTATCCGTGAAAATCATTTACAGGTAGGGCCTTATCAAGGTGGGCATGGGTGCATTGATATCTCCTACGACCGAGGGGTGTGCGGCGCAGCAGCCCGAACCAAAACGACTCAATTGGTTGCGGATGTCAACCTTTTTCCAGGTCATATTGCCTGTTCGTCTTCAACGATATCAGAAATCGTGGTGCCTGTACTTACCCCGCAAGGAAAAGTAATTGCCGTTCTAGACGTCGATTCTGACTGGGCTGATTCATTTGATGCGATCGATCAACACTATTTAGAGCTGTTGTGTGCCCAGTTGGGAGAACGCTACCAGCATGAAGTAACGTATTAGTCGAGGCGGTCTTAATCGAGGCCGTTCTATTCGAGGCCGAATTAAACGATGCCGTCTTAATTCAAATTAAGGCCAAACGAAAAGCGCATAATTAGGTCCGGCACCCCAATGACGTGGACACCTACGTCTAGTTGGTCGAAAAGCGTGTAGGATCGGCTAATGGCAAAGGAAGTGGGTTTAAAACCGCCTAATGCGTTGTTCAAGTCCACTGCAATGGTATTATCAAGACCTTCAACCACCGATGAACCCCATTGCGTGCTGGCTGAAAACCGATATCTAGGCTCGTCATAGTCGGTCCAACGCTCCAGCATTTCCATGACGACTCCGTCAACATCTAAGGTCAGTATGCGCAGCGGAATATTCCACGATCCCCTTCCGCTTCTTCTGGGCTCTCGGCCCATATCTAATCCTAGTTTGAGGCCCCAACTGGGTGCTCTTCCTAGTTTGTATCGCTGAAGAATGCCGTTTTCAAGGCCATATTCGCCTTCTAGAGCCATTTCTCCCCAATAGCGAGACACATTGACCACCAAATTGTGCTTCCCAAACGGGTAATCGGCCCCTAACGTGATCGATGAGGGCATGTGAATGCGCAACCACTGCCCAAGGGCGTCATGGGATTGACGGGTTAGATTCGGCTTATCCAGATCCAACAAGTCTATATTTAATAGGTCCTTTGCCCAAGGGTTGTTATTGTTAATTACACCTTCCAATTCGAAAAATTGGGGCATAAACGAGGTCGCATAAGCATCACCATCCCACATAAATATTTTGGGAGCCAAATCAATCAGTACAGACGATCCAAAACGCTCATAATAGGTCCGGTGAATGGCCCCAAAACGAGCTCCAAAACCGGATCCGGAGTACCCTCCTTTCACTTTCCAATAAAATGCATTCCCCTCCCCTGTACCTGGATTCAGATTCGGATCCTCGGTGTCATTGAAATAATACCGGTCGCCCCCTGATACGGTGACTACTCCCTGTGGGAGCACATCAAGCCCGATTTTAGCCACCCCACCGTATCGATAAAAAGTAGCACCCCACCAAACCGTTCCAAACGAATACGATTCAAGTAATCCACCGGTACCAATGCTCAACTCGTCCATTTGAAGGGAAGCCAATGACGACAGGGAAAGCTGTGTCAGCATATCCACTTGGACCGCACTGGCGTTATGCTCCTTTTGGCCACTCAGTAAAAAGCTGAGTCCAGATACGGAAATAGAACTGGTGAACAAAAAGGGTTGCCGATAGCCAAATCCAACGCCAACCGTCTTCGTAACGGGCCACGTCAGCCAAAATGCTGAAAGTTGCCGCGGCTGACCAATCGCTGAGTGCGAAGTGGACGTATAAATGGGGCTTTTGTCCGACGGAAACGACAAATTATGTAATAAGTCGTCCGTGTAACGGCTAACTGGAAAGGGAAGCTTATCGGACGAACCAATGCCAATCGTTGAGCCCTTGACGGGGATGCGTGATTCAAATCCAATTTGAGGCCGCGGAACGAGCGCCAGCAAAGCGGGATTTCCAAATATCGATGCACCATCAGATCGAATCATGGAAGAATGAATGCTGGAAAAAGCACCTCCACTTTGTCCTGATCCATATAAATTGGAGCCTAGTCTAAGATCCAATTTAGCATACCCGCCGTCAAATCGAAGCGCTTTAAAGTCGCTTGAAAGCGAGTTCTGCGCATACAAAGGGGACGTTAGGACACCCATGAATACGAAAAGAAACAGCCCTATGTAGGTTCTAATACGCACTATAAGCCCACCGTTAAGGACAATTGTTGCGTATTGGCGATGGACCCTAGAATGTAGGCGTAATCCACTTTGAGGTGAATGCCAAACTGTTCGGGCGTTTTGATGCCGAAACCAAGGGTTGTCACTTCATTGGAAAGTCCATCCTGAAACACCAATCGACCCGTTCTCAAGGCAATGGACTGAACAGGTTGGAATTCTATCCCAATTCCGACTCGACTTATCGAAGACATGCCCAACGTGGGCACCCATTCCATTGAACCCGCGAGCTTACGAGACAATTGGTACCGAATGCCCGTAGACCATTCCATGGGTACCGATTCGTTGTAGGTAAACTCTCCAGGTCTAGATGTCGCATAAGAGGCCCACGATAACGGAGCTAAGATATTCTTTGCGACAAGTCCTACAACGAGGTCTTGCGACAAGTGCATGCGTATTCCGGCATTAAAGTGATAACCGGATGCGTTTCCAGAAACTTGTTGTGCCAGGCCTTCCGTAATCTCTTCGTCTGAAAAAAGGCTATAATCGCCTCGAGATAAGCTGTTTTTCCCAAACGTAGCCTTCCGATAGCCCACTCCGACTCCTACCCAAAGAAAGGAAATGCGCTGAGCTACTAACAACTGAACGGAAGCCTCATTGAAGGATTCGTCGCCTGAGTATTCGGCTGAAATGGCCATTCCCAAGCGATTTTTAGAAAGAGGCACCGCTAGCGAAAAATGTCCGTACTCCATCAAGCCCAATTGGTCCACGTAAGACAACATCGTTTCTAGCCCTTCTGATGGGTAAATGGACGCTGGATTCCAGGCCGCTGCACTTGCGCCCTGGTTAACCGCGCTTCCGGTAAAGCCCATCCCTGCGGTATGCGCCCCGATTCCGATAGAAGCAAAAGCGCCCGGAATATCGGATAATTCTTGTGCGGCTCCCTTAATGGGGAAACACAGTGCGGCAATCAAGAAACAAACCGAGGCCTGTATTCCTAGCTGCTTGGTCCATCCTGGCGATATGTTGCGGGATCTAATCATTTCACCAGCACGACAGGTATCATTTTTGAGGTAGTCCCAGACTGGTCACGGGCGGTTACGCGAAGTATATAACGCCCATTTCTAGCCATTTTGCCGTCTTCACTGGTACCATCCCACTCTATTTCTCTGAACCCATTCTTCCCGCCGTATGGTCCGGACCATTGAAGGTCTCCATCTAAAAGGGTTTTGACGAGCTCTCCCCTAGCATTGACAATATGCAGGCTAACCGTGGCAGGCGGGAAACTAGTATTTAGAAAATAAGCTACCTTTAACGGGGCAATGGACGGAGAAAACGGGGATGGCAGCACCTCCAAATGCTGGATCCCTAGTTCGGCAGCCTGACTCACTACACTGTAGTCCCCGAGTCGAGTGGCTGACGTCGTTACGACGGTTTGATCGCTCGCGAATGATGCCAGGGCTTTCCAGCCGAATTCCGACTCATCAAAATGTCCAATTTTTTTGTCCCCGGAATACAATGCAAGGGAGGCGTCTTGGGCCAGTGTCAATGTGGCCGGCGCAGCCAATGAATCACCTACCAAGGCTCGATCTGATTTCAGTGCTAATCGGTACGTGCGCGTACCCGCAATAACATCGCCATCCTCTCCTATTCTTGAGTCAAATCGTTTTTGACGGGGAATGCGCGGGTAGGAAAGCGACAATTCTGATTTAAACGGAATGGCTGCGGCTGGCAAGAACAATTCCATGCCTTTGTAATCCGTAAACGAACGGGGTTCTAAACCGGTAATGTCGGCAAAAACGGTAACCATCGTGCTGTCCCGTTTGCCACTTCGTCCATCGAATGCCTCAATGGTGAGCGGGCCGATATATTTAGCATCGGTCGTGGTAACCGATCCATTTTGATCAATAGAGGCCACGTTGGAGGGCCCTACCGTCCATTTTATGGAAGTCCCCAGGATAACTTGTTGTCCCGTGTCAGAAGTCCCTGAAACGACAAACCGGGAGCTACCGAGGTTATTAACGATGCGCGTAGACTGCCCACTTAAGGACAGGGAAGAAACCGCAACATCTTTTGCCTCAAACTGAATGGGGATTAAAATCTGTTTTTGACCCAGCGTGACCCTTACCTGAATTTCGCTACTCCCGGCAGTTCGGGGCGACAAAGTTGCCGCCAATTTATTACCTACCTGAGCGTGACTTACTCCCAGGTCCCCTGAAACCACGATCCATTCAACCGTTCCTCTCTGTAAAACGTCGGACGATATATCAATTCCCAGCCCGTCTCTCACAAATAGATTGACGGCATAGCTGTCCCCGACTCGTAGCATTTGGGCATTCAGGTCAGGGAAAAGACGGGAGTCCTGTAATTGACCCGCAACAACCGTGGTCCGCTCAATCCATTCCGTTGCGTAGACTGTGTTTCCCGTGTCACTTAGAATCTCAATCTGATAGGCAAACAATCCGACTCCCGGAGCAGGAATTTGTATTCCGAACGTATTGCCCGCCAAGGTCATCGATTGCGTCTGCACGCTGTTGCCAGGCAGTTGATACATGATGCGTGCTGAGCGATTTAGAACGTCGCTCGCGTTATCGGCTACCACACCAATTGAAATAGGTTGGTCACTTCTTATAACGGATTGCGGGACATGGGTAAACGGAAGAATCAAGTCTAGCGATGCCCTACCGTTTGATCCAATGAGCTCCACCGTTCTGCTTGTCAGACTCGGAAACAGTCGAGTTGATTTTGGTAAATGCACCGTGTAGACCCCCGGCTCAAGTGTGGCTGGGGATATAAATTGCCCCAAATCGTTAGAAACCCCAACAACAGCACCCCCGGCTTGCGCTTGAATGGAAATTTCTTGGCCGGAAATGGCATTGCCACCAGAAGCCAAACGCACGGTAATTTGCCCCGATGACAGGACTACATCTTCCAACTCTATGGTCTGCCCAATATTTCCTGCCGAAACGGACACATTTTTGACAATAGAGGGCCTACCTGTTCGCTCCACGGCTACTTGTAGAAGCGTTTCACCTATGGGAAGTACCGGGACATTTTGAAAGAAATAGATTCCATTTGCATCCGTTGTTACCGTTTGATTTGCCGTCCCAGAAAGGGATACTGTCAAACCCGATACCGGTAAATCACTTCGTGTAACACGGCCTCTGATATTGATGCTTTGTCTTTGTAGAGCAAGACCAATCCCAGATACGGTTGCATTTTCAGCCACGGTGACCGAAATCTCGCTTGGTTTGTACCCGGTTTTTCTCCCCGAAAGGGTATACGTGCCGGGAGGAATGGGTCCTAATGAAAAATTTCCGTTTATAGATTTGACGGTGTATTCCTTGGATTGAATGGAGGTGGCAGTAACCGTAACATCGGATACAACCCCATTTGCATCGTCTCTTGTAGTTCCAACTAAGAATGAGTTAACCCCAAGTGCCACAAACGTTTGCAGTACTTCCGATTGAGTCGCTAGGTTTAATTCTGCGGAAGGGGGTTGGAAGACATGAACGGACGAGGACGGTTCGACTAAATAGGTTAGCCCCAGCGGAATTGCCGGAGGCAAAATCTGACCGTTTGCATCGGTCCGAAAGGTTTGGTCAAACGATCGATCCAAACTGGAAATTCGAGCAGAGATATTGGCCAGTCCGGTTCCATCCTGTTTTCGAATATTGACGGTCATCAAACCGAGGTTTGAGGTCGCTGAAAACGTGGAATTCAAGGTTTCGCCGTCTAGCACCACAACGCTTCTTCTGGAAGGCGAAAATTGGTATCCCAATCGACTAGGAATAATTTCGTACGATCCAGGCTCCAAAAAGGGCACCTTGAACGATCCCGTTTCGATACTCGAAACTACGGCTACCGTTGAACCCGACGGATCAATAATCCGAATTGAAGCGCCCTCAATTCCAACAGTACCCGCTAAGGTGGCCGATAAGTTTGAAATCAGAACATCTCCAAGGTTCGTTCCCGTTGAACCGGAGGGTAAGGCAATTACGCGTTCAATATCTCTGTAATTTTCCCGTTGAATGCGCGTGCGGAGCACAACGGACTCACCTTGAGGAAGCTGATCAATGGTAAATCGTCCCTCAGCGTCCGAAAACGTATTAAACGCTTCAAAAGCCGACTTTATCTCGACTGCAACGTCAAAAGGCAACGCATTGCCATTTTTACCTCGAACTCGACCAGAAACGACGGCTTGATTGCGCTTCATGTTGATCGCAAAACTGGTTGTTTGGCCGTTTGCAACCTGAATTGGCACGCTGCTATATCGGTAGCCGGTTAACGTTGTACTTAGTATCCACTCGCCCGCTTCTAAGCCCTGAATTTCATACTGGCCATTGACGTCGGTACGGGCACTTTTCATCCCAAACTGGCTCGATAGCACAACTATCGCCCCGTTTAATCCAACTAATGTGGCTTCATCTCTTACATCGCCCTTGATAGAACCGTTGGTCTTGGTAAGCCTAATGGTTGGGATGGTAACGGTCCGACTCGAACTCGACAGTGTCCCGGATACCGGTGGCAACAGGGAATAACCCGTCTTTTGTACCGAAATGGAATACCCTCCATCCGGTAGGGGCGAAAACTGATAATTACCGCTGCCGTCCGTCTGCGTGGAAGTTTTAAACCCAACGCGTTGCGCGACCACCGTGGCGTCTCCGATGAAAAAGCCGGAGGTGTCTATCACTTTTCCAGAAATTTTTCCAAAGACAGGTACTAAAACAAAGGTTTGCCGAGTGGTCGTGTTGGGTGGAATAGTAATATCCCTTGAGGCCTTCAAGAATCCGGTGGCTTCTACCACAATACGATATGCTGCACCCGGAATAGCCGCTATAGTGACCACTCCTTCGCTCGACGAAATTCCAGTTCGATCCACAATGCCGGATGCGCTAAATCGCGCTCCTGAGAGTGGAGATCCAGTGCGCGGATCAATTACGGTTGCAATGAGCGTGCTGAGAGCCGATTCAAGCGTGACGGAAATGTTTTCCAATCGCTGACCGGCTTTCAAATTCAGGGAAATGGCTGATGAAACAAACCCCGGGCTTGTTACCACCAAATCATAGGTTCCTTTCTCTCCGTTTAATTGAAAAGAACCATCTACCCCAGTTTGTGTCGAAAAAAGCGTAGTTGAGCCCACTTTTAAGGCTACAGCAGCCCCCGGTAGTACACGCCCTGCTTCGTCGCGTACTTTTCCCGTCAAAACGGTTTGTGCGGGATTCAACCTGTAGTCGAGTGAAAACGACGATCCCGGTAGGTCGGTGGTCATGGAATGAACCAATCGTTCAAAGCCCGACCGATCAATTTTCGTTTCATATCGGGTGGAAGCGGACAGCAACAGCGTGTACCGTCCTCCAACCCCCGTCACCGTGGCGACTTCGGACAGACTACCACGGGACCGTTCGACGTCGACGGACCGAATCGTTACACCGCTTAATCCATCTATACCATTGGTCACAAACCCTGAAATGGTGACAAAATCTTCGACCATCGTTAAGGGAATGGTTTCCGCGACCTGACCCGGTCGGACATAAAATGTCACAGGAGATGGCAGTCTATAACGCGGCGTTAAAGCCTGTATTTGCCAAGCACCGCCGGGCAAGTCAAGTCGGTATTCTCCGCTCGCTCCAGAAAAGGTCGAAAAGACATCCAATCCGTTCGTGGCGGTCACCTTCACGCCTGCCAACGACCCGGATCGCGTACTTACCACGCCTGAAACGGACGCTGCGTTTGCTAATAATCGCAATACCAGTCCGGAAATCTGCGCTTTTTCCCCTGGAGCAATTTGGATGACCTCCGATTGCAAGGACCCTTTTTTCCTCACCCAAAGCTGTTGGCTATCGCTTTTTACTTTAATTGAAAACGTTCCGCCCGTCTGAGAAACCGCCGACAATCCGTCAGACGTCTCGATGGTGGCCCCATCGATTCCATTGCCTTGCCCATCTACGACCCTGCCAAAAACAGTAGAACTCAACTCATTCAGATCGAACCGGACGTCCCGGAAAATTTCGTTGGGACGAATAACTAAGTCGATCGGGGTACTGGAACCAAAATCCGGATGACTAGCAAAAATGGAGTAAAATCCGGTGCCCAAATCAAGTACGTACCGCCCTAAATTATCCGCCTTTACAGCTGTTCCTGGTCCCGATAATGGATAAGCCGTAATCGTAGCACCCGACAAGCCAGCTTGTTCTACCCGCCCATCCGAGGATATTTTGACACCATAAACGGTTCCCTCAACCCGACTCGCCTGCTGAATAAGAACAAAATTTACATTTTCTACCACGTTTCCTGCAGCTAGGGCCAAAACCTTCGGAATGGGTGAAAGGAAGCCTTCCTTCGTCGCAGATATCGTCCAAGCTCCTTCACTCAATGCCAATGACCACTTTCCTTCACCATTGGACACAATCGACTGGACTTGATCCCCTAACGTCGCCGATACAAGGGCACCAGCGACTGCAATGCCGTCTTGATTGGTGATGCGTCCGGAAATGGAAACGTTATCGTTCACCACGACCAAAGGAGCCGGTAGGGTTAGCGTTTGATTTGCATTCACTGAAATCGTAATTGGAACAGAAGCACGGAACCCTGCCTTCGAAGCCGATATTCTAAACGTTCCGGGAGTAAGATCAACAGAAAATATCCCAACGGAGTTTGTTTTCGCAGAAAA
>Ga0222714_10005508_pt1 | contig 12026 bp, 11 predicted proteins | sample C33_3DmetaG_FD_165048 | JGI IMG/M metagenome (GOLD analysis project Ga0222714, IMG submission 165048) | Estuarine water microbial communities from San Francisco Bay, California, United States - C33_3D | ecosystem: Environmental > Aquatic > Marine > Unclassified | place: USA: California... | reverse complement strand
ATCTAATACTTTTTGAATATGTTTACGGACAAGATTTGTTTTGAGATACGTCGTTTGTCCAAAACTTGTCGTCGCATAGGTGATGATCTTGCGCGCGGAGAATTTGCCCCCATTCATATCTTGGACGAAATCGACCAACGCGGTTAAGGGTAACGAGAAGGTTAACGAATCGCGGGCCGCGACTAACGCTTGATGGGTCGCAGGATGTTGATGTTGGAGTAAATATTCGCGAAAATAGTCGATGTTTTTTTGGCGATACACATACCCAAACGAGGTAACACGCGCGTCATTGAGCGTGGAATTATAGATCGTCATTTTTAAGTAATCTTTTTTCTGACTGGGATCAAGCACATACGTATTAATGATGCGAAACTTGAGGGGCATAAAATACTTTTCCACCAATTTAAAACGAATCATGAGTAAGAGGACTAATAAAAAAGTGACAATCGACAAACCTAACAACACATAAAATAAATCAATTTGCATACCCTTAATTTCCTTTCTTGGGTCTCGCGAGCAAGCGATTCATCTTTTCCGCCGTGAATCGATTCGCGTATTCTGCTTTAAATTGGGCCCCTAAATCAATGAGATGATGAAGCGTTTTCGCATCGGCTTTTTCCAATGAAATCGCATCCAATCCATAACTTAAATTATCCTGGCCAAACCAAGCAACATGGGCATCAATAAAGCCAAAGCGTTGATGTTCAATGAGGGCTTTAATGCTTTTCTTGGGCGAAATTTTTTGGGGATAGGCATCAACAAGTTGATGTAAAAGATCATCATCGTCGATGGGAATAAGTCGATTCCATAAATTTTGTAAATCATAGACCAGGTTTTTTTGAATGGCATCGATCATCACCTTGACATATTTTTTCTGGGCAAGAAACACCATTGCATCCATGACGTCATACGATAAAAAGGTCTCGGATCGTTCATATACGGGCATGGCGCTGACAAACCGAACGAGCCCTTCGATAAACCCAAATTGTACGAGCCGTTTTAAAAGCGGTTCTAATTGGTAGAAGGCGCGTTGAATCAACACATTTTCAACTAACCATGTCCAAAGATGAAGCAGATGAAACTCCATCACATGACGAAGCATCTTATCCCGGTCCATCCAATAGTTGGATGCCTTGGTTTGAAAGGGAATAAAAAAGAGCGAGCGTTGCACGGTCGTCGTTTCTTTTTCGGTCCAAAGGGAGGAAAATAACGCCACCCCTTCTTTGTGGTTGAGCAAGGCAAAGAAAAGTTGACGGTCCGCATCCTCGTTAAAATCAAACATTCCAAAATGTTTCACATACGCTTGGATTAATGGAAGTGGGGACGTTAATTGTTTTTGTAACACATATAAAACGACCCGTTGGACAAGTGGTCGATATCGAACGTGTTCTGGTAACGCAAAGGGAATTTTTTTCTCCACCATGTACGTAATCCAGGCATCAGCTTCTTCGGCCAATAAGTAGTCCATGAGGACGCGTCCGTATACATCCGGATGCGCAATATTGAGTTGAGAAGGATCATAGGTTTGGAAATCCTTAAGTCCTCGTTTCATCATCCGGACATATTCTGAATCAATATCGATAAGATCTTTAGGCTTTCTCCCTGCGATTAAGTCGTCTAACGAGAGATGAAAAAGTTCCGCAATCTTAACAAGGTTTTGAATATCAAAGGCACTTTTGCCGTTGAGATTTTGGGAGACGGCGGCTTTGGTGATATGCAGGGTTTCGGCTAATTGATCCTGGGTCATGTGCTTTTCTTTGAGAAGACCCTTAATAAATTGACCGACTTTCACATTATCGATAATTTCTGCCATACATCCCTCCTTTCTACCGTTATCATACGGTTGAGAAGGACAACATTACAAAACGTTATCGCTTAACTCAAATTCTAGCAAATGCTAAAGAATTCCCAACAAAATGTTGAATCGTGGTTCAGTAGCACTTAACTATTCGGATAAATCGACGTTATGATAAACGTTTTGCACGTCTTGTAATTCATCAAGGACATCAAGGAGTTGTTCAAAGAGTTGTTTATCTTCGCCCGATAACGTCATCGTTTCATTGGGAATTAAACAAATTTCTGCGGTCGTAAATTGGGAAATACCGCGTTCATTGAGCACCGTTTTCGCTTGACCAAGGGATGTTGGACTGACCAAAACTTCAATCATCGTTTCATGCGCGGAGACGTGTTGGACATCGACATCGCCTAAAATGAGCGCTTCTTCAATTTCACTGGGATTGGATCCCTCAAACACAAGCTGACCGTATTCAGTAAAGTTAAACACGACCGATCCCATTTTGCCACCGCGTTTGGTGATAGCACTTCGCACATCGGTTAAGGCGCGGTTGGTATTATCGGTTAACGTATCGACGATGAGGTAACAATTACCCGGGCCAAAGGCTTCATAACGACCCGAAGCGTACGCTTCGACTTCACCGCCTTGTGCTTTTTTAATCGCACGATCAATGACTTCACGCGTGACATTGAGCGCGCGGTATTTATCAATCGCTGCTCGTAAGGCTAAATTACTATCGGGATCGGGCACACCATTTTTGGCGGCCATATAAATTTCTTTGGAAGCACGCATGAATAACGCGGAGCGTTTTGCGGCCGTCGCGGCCATGCTTGAAGCACGGACTTGGTAAGCTCGTCCCATAATGATTTTCTCCTATCGTGGTTTTTTAAAAGTTAAACGATCAATCAAGGTGAGTTGATAACGATCGACGATATCATACAAAATTTGCCAGTTGTTTGCAGCATATTGCTCTGGGGCATGGGCATCAATGCCGATAATAACTTGGACATCATACTGTTTGGCAATGGCCCAAAAGCCATCATACGGATACGGAAAGCGGTATTCTCCGGCAATATGCATAAGACCGCGTCCATTGACCCCGCCTAAATTGAGTTCTAGGGGTGTATTCGTTTCTTTCGCGATTTTACAAATCGTATGGGCTACTTGAATCGCATGAACATCCCAACCTCCAACATACCCAAGCATGTATAAATCAGGATGAGCCACATAGGAAAAATAGCCCGTCTTTAAAGCAGCGACAATCCCGTTAGCGTATTCTTCAATAAAAGATGCATTTTTCGCCGCAGCATAGTAAATCGGAAAACGGCCATTTTCATACCGGAAATGATGACCTAAAATTAAATAATCAAACCCGTGATCGGTAAATAAAGAACGATAATAGGCATCAAATTCAGGATAATACTCCGCTTCAAATCCGAGATGAACGGTAATGTCTTTTCGATATTTTTCTTGGAGCGATAACACGGATTGCTTGTAATCCTCTAATAAGGAAAAATCCCCACGCATTCCTGGTTGATGGACGCCGGGAAAGAAAATGTGATCGGAAAAACCAATGACCTTAAAGCCATGTTGGATCGCACGTTGAACATATTGTTCATCAGTGCCATAGGCATGACCGCAGCGCGTCGTGTGGGAGTGATAACAACTATCGAGTTTTTTCATATTGAATCCGTTGTAAGTATAACCCATGCGGCGGTGCCTTAAAAGAGACAGGCTGACGAGGAACGTTGGGGTCAAGAAGGTTCGTAAGTTGCAAGCGTGTGAGTTTCCCTTCTTGGACGGCAAGGGCCGTGCCCACGATCATGCGGACCATATGCGTCATAAAACCACTGCCCACTAAGGTAATCAAAACAAGATTATCCTCCACCTTGACAGTGATTGAATAGAGCGTACGAACAAAGGCAACATCATCCTCCGGTTTCACGGTAAAGTTATGAAAGCAATGTTCCCCGGCAAAATGTTTGAGTGTTTTCCGTAAAAGGGGAAGATCAATCGACGCAAAGTAATAATGCGCATAGCGCGATAAAAAAGGATTACGCTCCCCGGTATAAATTTGATAACGATAGGTTTTTTTAGAATACGAAAACCGCGATTCGAAGGTTGGGGAAACACGTTGTAATGATCTTAAAACGAGTTGCGTGTGAATGAGGCGGTTAAATCCACGGCGAATGCGTGTTGCTGTTAATTGGGTTTCTGCATCAAAATGAAAGACAAACCCTTCGGCGTGAACCCCGGCATCCGTGCGACTTGCGCCATGGACTTTAATGGGTTGATTGAGGATTTGCGAAAAAATGCGTTCCACCTGTTCTTGGATGGATTGCCCTTGCTGTTGGGTTTGCCATCCTTGAAAGCCCGTGCCATCAAAGGCAAGAATGCCTTTAAAGCGCATGCCAAAACGCGATGACATCAAATCCAAGAGAATTCAACGTTATCATGCCTCCGACAAAGAGTATTAAGAAAAAGAGCGACCACGTATCCGGTGCTTTCCAAACGAGTTGACGGTACCGTGTCCTGGGGGCACTTGGGTTATAGCCCCGTGCTTCCATGGCATTGGCGAGTTCTTCACTGCGTTGAAACGCGGAAATAAATAAAGGAACAATCAGGGCAATAATGGCCCGAAGTTTTTCTTGGAGTTTGCCGTTTAAAAAATCGACCCCGCGTGAGGCTTGCGCTTTCATGATGCGCATCGTTTCCTCTAGGAGCGTAGGAATAAAGCGTAAGGCAATCGCGATGGTCATTGCGACTTCATGCGTGGGAAAGCCCACCCCTTTAAGAGGGGTTAAATACCATTCAATCGCGTAGGTTAAATCTAAGGGTCGCGTGGTCCCGGTTAACATGAGGGTTAATCCCAACATGAGCACAAGTCGAAACACGATATAAAACGTTTGGAGTAACGCACTGTAATAAATGCGAAGCGAACCGATCGAAAAATACCCAGCAATTTCAGACGTGTTGGGGACGAGTACATTAATCACGAGTAAAAACACCATCATAATCCACAAGGCTTTGAGTTGTTTCAGCATCGTACGCAGACGAATGTGGGCCACATGCATCAAGGAAACGATGACCACAAAAATAACGGCATACATGCTAAGATTCGTCCACACCGAGGGAAAGCGTAAGAAAATACTCGTCATTAACGCGATCATGCCAAAAAGTTTGACCCGGGGGTCTAAGCGATGGATGAAAGAATGAAAGGGGACGTAGCGTCCTAAGGCTAAGCTGGCCATCGTTGAATATCCTTTAAGTAATTAACAAGTGCAGTCACGTCTTTGACACGTTCATACGGGACATGAATCCCTTTTTTCTTCAAGGCATGGATCACGCGAACAAGGGGTGGTAAGCGTAAGTCATATCCTTCGATGGGTGTCTCAAAGAAGGTGGAGGTTGGAACATGGGCTAGGACACGTCCTTCTTTCATAACGACCACATGTGTCGCATATTCATACACAAGTTCCATATCATGGGTGACGAGTAAGATGGTCATCCCTTGTTGATGCAGTTGCGAAAATAATGTCATCATCGCCTTCGCACCTTGAGGATCTAACCCCGCGGTCGGTTCATCTAACACGAGTACCTTCGGTTGAATCGCTAAGATACCGGCGATTGCCACTCGGCGACGTTCCCCTCCGGATAATTCAAAGGGGGAGCGCGCATAAAAAGAGGCGTCGAGACCAACACGCGTTAAGGCTTCGTGGGCACGTTTTTTTGCTTCTTCTTTGGTACAACCAAAGTTAAGCGGACCAAACATGACGTCGTGTTCAACGGTTTCCTCAAACAGTTGATATTCAGGGAATTGAAAGACTAATCCAGCATATTGGCGAAGGCGTTTGACTGCTTTGGGCGTTTTTTTAGCTTCAATGGTTATCCCGGCTACCTCAAGGGTTCCTTCGGTAGGCACAAGGAGGGCATTCAGATGTTGAACGAGGGTGGATTTACCACTCCCCGTATGCCCGACAATCGCGGTGATGCTACCTTCTAGAAGGGAAAGATTCACATCCCGTAACGCCTCAAATTGATACGGTGTTTTCGCAGAATATGTATGAAAAACGTGATGAAATTTCATTTGATAAGCTCCAACCATGTTTCAATGGAAACCACGTCTTTTTTAAGTCGATCAGGTAAGGCTTCGGTGAGTTGATAAATAAACGGTTGATCTAACGACATTGCTTTTAACGCATCCCCTTGGGAAAAAATTTCGCTTGGTTTTCCTTCCATCACACATTGGCCTTGATTCATCACCAAAATCCGGTCGGCAAACGCAGCTTCTTCTAAATCATGGGTAATCATAAGGATGGTGAGATGGGGATCACTTTGCCGTAATGCCTTTAACGTGTCATGAATTTCTTGTTTTCCTAAGGGATCAAGCATTGCCGTGGCTTCATCAAAAATCATAATGTCCGGTTGTATCGCAAGAATGCCAGCGATGGCCACGCGTTGTTTTTGTCCCCCGGATAAGTTAGTCGGTTCTTGATGAAGGAAGTTTTCCATACCAACTTTTTTCGCCATCGTATCAATAATGGTTGGCATTTCTTGAGAAGGAACACGACGGTTTTCTAGACCGAACGCTAAATCATCGGCAACGGTCGCTCCAATAAATTGATTATCCGGATTTTGAAAAACTATGCCTAATTTAGGTCGGAGTTGGTGAATGGTTTGGGGATTGAGAGCTAGCCCATCAATCTCAATCGTGCCTTGTTTAACTTCCATCAAGCCGGCGAGAAGTTTCGCTAAGGTCGACTTCCCCGATCCGTTATGGCCAATAATCGCGACAAATTCTCCGGATTGAATCGAAAAAGAAACATCCTTTAACACAGGATGATTGTCTTCATAAGAAAAAAAGAGATTCTTAACGTGAATCATTTCCCACCATAACGTTGGAGTTGTTGATATTCAACATAACTGACAAATCCCACAAATAAAAGAAACGAAACACCGATAATGAGCCAAAAGATCCAAGAGTCTGTTCCCAAACCTTCTTCAAAGAAGGCGGCAATCGTGGTCCACGATGTAATCATCACCATAATGTAAATGACAAAGAGGATGACAAACCGTCGTCCTGCTCCTTCGATAAGTCCAAGTTTATTTTTTTTCTTATTCATAATGAATGACGGGTAGGCGTCCGACATAGGGGGTCATTTTCACACCCGCTAAGGAAAGTAAGCGGCGTGACGCTTGAGAGGCTAACGTATCTTTATATTTGTTTTCGGCGTACACCACTTCTTTAATCCCTGATTGTATAATCGCTTTAGCGCATTCATTACACGGGAATAACGTGACATAAATTTTGGTATTTTGTAATGCCGATCCATCTTTGGCATTCAAGATGGCATTGAGTTCGGCATGGGCCACATAAAGATATTTGGAATCAATGCCATCTTTAATATCCCAAGACACTTTGTCATCATCCACCCCGGAAGGCATGCCGTTATAGCCGATGGAGACAACTTTCTTTAAAGGATTCACAATACAGGCTCCGACTTGAGTGGAAGGATCTTTACTGCGCATCGCGGAGTTGACTGCAATGCCCATAAAGTATTCATCCCAACTAATATAATCTGTACGTTTTGACATGGTAAAACCTCAAGTTTTTATTATAGCAAAGACAATGAAAACCCATAAGAGTTCATCGTCCAAATAAAGAATAGTTATTAAGTACTAACAAATATATAAATTTATGCTACATATCTATTGACTTGTATCTATCACCCTATTATTATAAAAATATAAATACGATGTAAGCGTTTTCTTTAAACTTATTTATCAAATAAGAGAGGGGTAAGTTTATGATTATCAAAAAATCATTTATATCAATTTTCTTACTTTTAATATCCATTTTTGGTGTTTATCAAATCAATAGTGTTGTTGTTGAATCAAATGCTGCTAACGTAGAATCAAGACGTATATGGATTGATATAAACTCAACAACTTGGGGTTCATCAGGTGCAGATACTTATTTATATGCTTACAACTCTTCAACACATCACGTGGCTTGGCCGGGGACTAAGATTACTTCAGGAGTCTCAACTTCCAATAATTATGATTCTAACAATACGAAATGGTATTTTGATGTACCCGATTCTTTCGATAGGCTTTTTTTTACCAGAAGAGATCCAAATAATGTAAACACCGAGTGGGATAGAACTGTGGAATATGACACAATTGACAACAATACTCCTACTTATTTATTTACACTAGACTACAATGTTACAGATAAAAGGACTGTTAACCCTTTTAACGCGAACGAAACATTAATTGTTGAAAATTTTGCATCTTCCACTGATGATTTAAATAACAGTTGTACTTTCGCAGTCGTTGAATCGATAATCACAGCGTATAACAATCTAGCGACGTTCGAACAAAACCAATTTGATACAAAAGATTTTGACGGAGTTACTGGTTTGGAAAGATTGAATTATTTAATTGATATCTCCGGTGCTACAACGGCATTGAATTAATATTTTTTAATGAAGTTTAATCCATTAACTTTACTTCTTTTTTTAGCTACATCTGCATGTGGTTCATCTTTATCGACTTCACAAGAAACAATATCGAGTTCTAATAACACCATTATCTCTGAAATTAGTTCAACTGCTTCTAATGAACTTGTTTTTAACGATCTCCAAGTTATCACCTTCCGATTACGTGGTGATAATGTCGCTAATTATAGCAACTTTGCTATTTGGATTTGGGAAGATGGCTTTGAGGGTGAACTCTTTGTCTTCGAAGCCACCGATACCTATGGAGGTTATATTTCTTTTCCTGTGGAAACGTGGGAAACAAGAACACGTTTGAACTATATTATCCGTCCTGCGAATACATGGGCCGGACAATCTCCAGATACCATTATTCAATACGCTGACTTTGCCCCCTATGTTACATCCGAAGGGGAAATGAATGTTTATTTAATCTTAGGAGAAACGGAATATTACTTTACCGAAGCCGATGCCACAGGCGACCGGGTCACCGGTGCCTTCTTTGCCTCTTGGCGAACCATTGAAGTCTTAACGAATGCCCCCTTTACGAGTTATCAAATTCTTGCCGATGAGGAAGTAATAGCCTCGGGGGGTGCAGGTAACTCCGGTCAACTTGCCGTCATTCCCGAAGATGCCGATTTATCCTTGCTCTATCGCGTGAAGGTGTTATTTAAACCAGGTGATACGAAATACCGTTTTCGAACGGTGCTTGCCAATCGCTTATTTGATACGACCAAATTCAATCAAGAAATGACCTACACCGGAAACGATCTTGGAATGACCTTAACGGAAACCGATGCCATCTTTAAAGTTTGGGCTCCTACGTCTCAACGCGTTAAACTCAACATTTATACCAATGGTGATACTTCGACCATCACTGGGCAAACCATCAATGATTTTCCCATTGGGACGTATACGATGGATCGTGGCGATTATGGAGTGTTTGAATATACCCTACCTTTAACCGCGCACCGTGGTCTCATCGGCCGCTATTATACGTATTCTGTCACCAATAGCATTGGGACGAATGAAGTCATGGATCCGTATGCAAAAACGGCTGGGGTCAACGGGGTTCGTGCGATGATTACGGATATTTCCCTTATTCAACCTGAAGGGTGGGATGAGGTTACCTTCTCCGATATTTCCTCTCCTACCGACTTACTCGTGTATGAACTTCACGTCCGTGATTTAACCATGGATGAAACGTGGACGGGAACAGAAGCGAATCGTGGAAAGTTCGCTGGACTCATTGAAGAAGGCACTTCCTACACCTCTCCAGATGGCATCACCGTGAGTACCGGATTTGATCATCTTAAAGATTTAGGTTTTAACGCCTTACAAATTCTTCCCTTCTATGATCAAGCCAACAACGAATTATCCGAAACCTTTAACTGGGGTTATAATCCACTCAACTTTAATGTTCTAGAAGGTCAATATTCTGTGAATCCGCGTAGCGGAACCACTCGCGTCTATGAATTCAAACAAGTCGTACAAAAGTTTGCATCCATTGATGTTCGTATCATTATGGATGTGGTCTATAACCATACGCATACGGGAACGAGCAGTAACTTTAACATGCTCGTGCCGGGCTATTATTATCGTCTGAATCCGGATGGTACGTTCTCCGACGGTGCAGGCGTGGGTAACGAAACCAAATCTGAACGCCCCATGTTCCGTAAATTCATTGTGGATTCCGTCAAATTCTGGGCGGAAGAATATAAGATCAAAGGGTTCCGTTTTGATTTAATGGCCCTCATCGATGTGGACACGATGAACTTGGTGAAAAGTGAACTCAATAAAATTGATCCCGATATTGTGGTGTACGGTGAACCGTGGAAAGGTTTTTCCGATACTACTTTACCACTTGATCAACAATCCAACACGTACTCGGTGTATAACAGACTCAATGGCGTCGGTGGATTTAATGATGCGGGACGCAATGGTTTAAAAGGCGAAAACAATTGGGGCAATGGCACCGAATACGGTTGGTTCCAAAAAGGCGAAGCGGATAACGCTGCCAATCCTACTTTTATTAATCGAGTTAAGGGGATGATGGGGGGTGTCAATGGCGACTTTTATAGTTCGTCCTACCGCGACCCCAAAAAGACGGTTAATTATGCGTCTGCTCACGATAATTTAACGCTTTATGATCAACTCCAAGGGACCGTGGGTGTCCAAAACACGCCTAATGCCTCTGTGGGGATTAACGCCCTAGTTTCCTTCTCGGTCGGGATACCGTTTATTCATGCCGGGGAAGAGGTCATGCGCACCAAAATTGCTGCGCCAACCGATCCCGAAGAAACTTACTTTATCATTAACGGGCAAAAAATTTCTCATAACTCGTATAAATCCCCAGATTCCACCAATAGCATCAAATGGGATCGTAAGGTGACCTATCTTGCCCAATATGAGCGTTATAAAGAAATGTTTGAATTACGGTTAACCCTTCCTGCTTTTCACATTGAATCAAGTTCGCTTGTTCAACCGAGTAGTGGTGCCAAAATGGGTTTCTGGGATGGCGCCATTGCCTATTCCACGATTGGTGCCTGGTTTACCAATGATCCTAATAACGCCTATTATGTCTTTGTCAACGCACGCGAAGCTACGACATCGGGTTCATTAACCTCGTTACTCATTTGGGGATCGGCAAGCGATCAAGTCGAAGTGATGTTTGACTCCTTAGGGGTTCATACCCCTGGCACACGCCTCAATGGTCAGGTGCTCATGCAATCGTATCAAGTCCTTCTCTTAAAACGGCTCTAAAAATTTACACAGACAGTCTTTAAGTAAACGCTTACATTTGATAAAATGACCTATGAAAGAAACACTTTCGATTCTTTCAAGGAGGAACATGAATGAATAAAAAAGCGTGGTTTACTGCCGCGTTAGCGACGGTCCTTGTCGCATGTGGTGGGGCAACAAGCTCCGATAGCGCGCCGACAAGTGAAACTAACTCGGGGACAAGTCAACCGAGTGGGGAAATCGGTGATACCATCGTTTTCCGTTATAAACGTTTGGATAATAATTATGAAAACTGGAACATGTGGATCTGGGCATCCGGTTTTGATGGGATGCGGTATGACTTTGATGAGACCGATGATTATGGCAGTTACCTTACCATCGATTTAGCCGATTATCCAGATACGTATTTATTTGGATTTATCGTTCGTAAATCCTTACCTAATGATGAATGGAGTGCCAAAGACACCTCTGCAGACCGTTTCATTAATATCCTGGAATGGGAACCCGATAGCGAAGGGGTTTATAACGTTTACTTACTCACCGGGGATGCCAATATTTATACGGACACCAATGGCAGTATTTATAACGGGATTCGTAATGCGTACTTCTCCAGTAAAACCCGGGCCGTCATTGCGACAACTGCACCTGCGTATCTCATCGAAGTGCTCGCAGATGATGAAGTCATTGTCTCGTATTCCTCGATTGACATTAACAATCAAGTGCAAGTATTTGTCTCCATCCCAGCCGAGGTGACGATTGATTACCGTAAGAGCTATCGCGTTCGCGTTTCCTTTGAAGAAAATGATCCCCGTCCGCGTATTGCTTTAATTTTGATGCACCGGTTATTCTCCGATCCTGCCTTTGGCGCGGAATACGATTACACCGGGACATTAGGACTCATTTATTCTGAAACCGAATCCACCTTCAAAGTATGGTCTCCCACGGCGAAAGCCATGGCCTTACGTATCTATGAAAATGGAACTCCTGAATTC
>Ga0222714_10005507_pt1 | contig 12026 bp, 7 predicted proteins | sample C33_3DmetaG_FD_165048 | JGI IMG/M metagenome (GOLD analysis project Ga0222714, IMG submission 165048) | Estuarine water microbial communities from San Francisco Bay, California, United States - C33_3D | ecosystem: Environmental > Aquatic > Marine > Unclassified | place: USA: California... | reverse complement strand
TTTTTTAGTACCTGGAGGTTCTAGCACGAGGCAAACTGAAGTGCCGTGCGCATAGATTTTTCCCGCTTGATCGACCAGACGGCCCTCCATAGAGAGCATGGTTCGACCAGAATGAACAACGCGGCCCTCTGCACGCAAAAGACCAACCTTTGGCATGATACCTCGCGTGTAATTCACTTTGAGATCAAGGGTTGTATAGGGATAGCCAGCATCGAGCATTGTATGCCCTGCACACCCCATGCAACTATCAAGCAATGTTGCTATCCAACCACCATGCACTCGTCCAAGGGGGTTAAAATATTCCGCTTTTGGAGACCCCTCCCAGACAACAAAGCCCTTCTCTACGACGACAAGCTGAAAATCTAAGGTTTTAGCAATCTGAGGATGGGGTAATTTTCCATCTCTAATAGCGCAAAGAAAGTCAAAGCCAGAAAATTTCAATGCTTCGTCAAATGGGATTTCTCCATAGGCTATTTGCTTATTCACTCAGCAGCCTCAATGGTGTCTTCATAGGTCTTAAAGAAGCGGTTGGTTGACCCTTTCTGGTTCTCATAGATCGAGCCTTGGGATTTCGCATCAGGAAACGGCATCCGAACCGGCACCGCTGCCATTCTCGGCATTGTCGTCGATTTGCCACGGACCATTCGCGCTTCCCAGGCGTTAAAATCACCTTTCATTTTCGCAAGTGGCCAAGCATCTGCTGCAGCATACTCAGTGAGTAATAATCTGCGCTGCCGATTTGAAGTGTTGAGTGCTGAGCCATGAACCGCACGCACATGGTGAATAGTCATAGACCCTGCCGGACCGGTTAATTTGTGAGCTCCAGAGACGTCGAGGCCTACAGCATTCGGATCGAACGCACCGCAAAAGCAACCATCAGCATGATGATCGTAAACCGGCCCTTTGTGGCTACCAGGAATCATTAAAAGTGGGCCATTAGCTTCATCACAGTCATCCAACAGAATTCCTGTGGCTAAAACATCATCATTGGTATGAGGATAAAAAGCCCAATCTTGGTGCCATTCAACAGGCGCTCCGTAGGAGGCTGCCTTGATATTCATTTTACCACCATAAACGCGGATGTCTGGTCCGATAAGCTGAGCTACGATGTCAGTTACATCCGTATCGCGGCAAAGGTCCCAAAAATATGGAAAGTGGCTGTAGGGCTCTTTAATACGACGCACACGAGGATTGTCAGGCCTATGACTATCTTCCAAGTCATAAAGGTTGTCATTGGCTGTAACCTGACTAGCACCTGCTACAATAGCGTCAGTTTGATCGCGCAGCTCTTTCAACTTGGACGGGCTGAGCACCCCCTCAACAACAACGTATCCATCATCGTGGTACTTTGAAATTTGCTCGTCGGTTAGCTTTACACCCATAATGGCCTCCTGAATTCTTTCTTATTCTGAGACAGCAAGCCCCCCGTTGGCCAGTGCTTTTTTAATAAGCGTAATTGTTTCTTCTACCCCATAGAGTGCAATAAAGCTTCCCATCCGCGGCCCTGATGACTGCCCTAAAAGCACCTCGTATAGAGCTTGAAACCATTCACGCAGGTTTTCATACCCGTGCGTCTTACCGACATCATAAACAGCGTTCTGTAACAATTCGGCTGAACGGTCTTCTGCAGTGGCAAGCCTATCGGCAAGATCAGCCATAGCCGCTCTTTCGGCCTCAGTCGGCGCGCGATAGGCTTTTTCTGGCTTAACAAAATCTCGATAGTAGGCAAGGGCATATCCGACAAGTCTATCGAGCATAGGGGCAGTTTTTGGGTTTAGATCAGAAGCATATCGGGCAATGAAGCCCCACAGCGTTGCTTTCTCTTCAGCATTACAGACCGCAGCGAGATTCAAGAGCAGAGAGAAGGAAAAATCACCCTCTGTTTCCGGCGGCTTACCCGCGTGGATATGCCAAGCCGGGTTGTCTAATTGTTTGTCTGCATCCTGACTTTTGTACCCACCCAGATGCTGCCTGTATTCATCGACGGCACGGGGGATAACATCAAAATAAAGCCTCTTTGCTGCGGTAGGCTTCTGGAACATAAACATCGAGAGACTTTCTGGCGGCGCGTAGGCAAGCCACTCCTCAACAGAAAGTCCATTACCCTTGGACTTGGATATCTTGCCCCCCTCGTTGTCGAGGAACAATTCGTAGGTAAAGCCTTCCGGAGGTTTACCACCAAGTATCCGAGTAATTGCGGAAGATAACTTAACGCTATCAATCAGATCTTTTCCTGACATTTCATAATCAACATCCAGGGCGAACCACCGCATCGCCCAGTCGGCCTTCCACTGCAGCTTGCAATGCCCACCAGTAACCGGTGTTTCAATAAGTTTGTTACTCGAAGGATCAACGTAAACAATGCTGCCAGCATCGGGGCGCACTTCTACAGCTGGCACCTGGAGCACTTCGCCCGTCGTTGGGGAGATGGGAAGAAACGGGCAATAGGTTTCTTTTCGCTCTTGGCCAAGTGTTGGGAGGATAACCTTCATTACTTTTTCAAACTGGCGCAACATAGCCAGAAGAGCTGAATCAAATTCACCCGACTTGTAACAGTCGGTTGAAGATTTGAACTCATAGTCAAAACCAAATTCGTCAAGAAATGCCTTGAGGCGAGCATTGTTGTGTGCCCCAAAACTGTCGTGAGTACCAAAGGGATCCGGCACCTGCGTCAAAGGTTTGTTCAGATGTTTGGCCAACATCTCTTTATTCGGAACATTGTCTGGCACCCGCCGAAGGCCATCCATATCGTCTGAAAAAGCAAAAAGACGAGTAGGAATGTCAGACAACTCGCTGAATGCGCGACGAACCATTGAGGTACGGGCCACTTCGCCAAAGGTCCCAATGTGCGGCAACCCGGAAGGCCCATAGCCTGTTTCAAACAGGGCATATCCCTTCTCGTTCTTACCTTGCTCCATTCTTTGCAGCACTTTTCGTGCCTCTTGAAATGGCCAAGCACGAGCGTTCTCAGCATTGGCGTTTGGCATGGTTCTGAAGTTTCCGAGTTAAGGGCAAAAACGGTTCCTAATAGGCTAACATCACTTCGGTCAACCGATTTAGCAAATAGAAACCAAAACTTTGGCTGTTCTAAGACAAAAAATACCTTCTTTGCCTTGCCCTTCCTCTTCGCCCCAGCCAAATTGGGGTATAGATTCCGCTAACATGCGGGATGGAGGCTTTGATGCAACTTCGTAACGTTTCGCTAGACGATAAATATATGTTGGAGGACGGCAGTGCCTTCATGACTGGCACGCAGGCTCTTGTTCGCCTCCCCCTAATCCAGCGGCAACGAGATTTAGCCGCTGGCCTCAATACCGCTGGCTATATTTCCGGATATCGAGGTTCTCCTCTTGGAGCTTATGATCAACAACTCTGGTCTGCACGAAAGCACCTGGCCTCTCATCACATTGTCTTCAGGCCTGGACTTAACGAGGATTTAGCAGCAACCGCGATCTGGGGCGCCCAGCAGATAGAGCACTCTGGCGAGGCTAAATACGACGGTGTGTTCGGGATATGGTATGGCAAAGGCCCGGGTGTTGACAGATCTGGGGATGTCTTCAAACACGCAAATCAAGCGGGATCTGCCCGTCATGGTGGTGTGATTGCGCTTGGTGGTGACGACCATATGGCTAAGTCGTCTACCGTTGCACACCAAAGCGAGTTCGCGTTCGTTGACGCATTAATGCCAATCTTCTCGCCCGCTGGTGTTCAAGAGTTTCTAGACTACGGCCTGCATGGCTTTGCAATGTCTCGTTTCAGTGGACTATGGGCAGGCTTCAAAGCGATTGGTGAGACGGTGGATTCCTCTGCCGTCGTCGACTTAGACCCCGAACGTGTTCGTCCAATCCTTCCCCAATTCGACATGCCAGAAGGTGGTCTGAATAACCGCCAGATTGTAACTGAATTTTTGATGCTTGAGGAAATGCTGCATCGCTACAAACTCCCTGCAGCTAAAGCGTATGCCCGCGAAAACAGACTTGACCGCGTTATCATTGCCGGCCCGGAACGACGGATTGGAATAGTCACTGTCGGCAAATCTTACCTCGACGTTCGTCAAGCCTTCGACGAACTTGGCCTAACTGAAAAAGAGGCCGCACGTCTTGGCGTCTCACTGTATAAGGTTGCAATGCCTTGGCCGTTAGAGACGGATGGCGCCAGAGCCTTCTGTGAGGGTTTAGATCTAGTCATAGTAGTTGAGGAAAAGCGGGGGCTAATTGAACCCCAGTTAAAAGAGGCTCTCTACGGTTTAAGTGCTGATCGACGTCCTCAAATCATTGGAAAGCAGGATGAGGTTGGCCAGGAGTTGTTCCCAGCATATGCCGAGCTCAGCCCCGGGATGATTGCCCGTGCCCTTGCTGAGCGACTTAAAATTTTAGGCATGGATGAACAGGGTCAGCGTCGTATTGATAATGCCCTCGCGCGTTATGACAGGCTTGATGCGGCTGCAGCTGGCAATCAGCCACCATCTATGACCAGAACCCCTTATTTCTGCTCAGGTTGCCCCCACAATACATCTACGAAGGTACCAGAAGGAAGCCGGGCCGGTGCGGGGATCGGATGCCATTACATGTCTTTATGGATGGATCGCGACACTTCAGGTTTTACCCATATGGGAGCGGAGGGCGCTAATTGGGTAGGGCAAGCACCCTTTGTTGAGACCCAACACATCTTCCAAAATATTGGAGATGGTACATACAATCACTCTGGGCTGTTAGCCATCAGACAAGCAGCTGCCGCAGGCGTAAATATCACCTACAAGATACTGTATAATGATGCGGTCGCCATGACAGGAGGCCAGCCACATGACGGTACGTTGTCAGTCGCCGAGATAAGCCGACAGGTCCATGCCGAAGGCGCCAAGCGCATCGTTGTTGTCACCGACGAGCCTGATAAGTACCCATCAGACTATGGCTTTGCGCCGGGCGTAACCGTGCATCACCGCCGTGAACTCATGAAGGTTCAGCGCGAGCTTCGCGAAACACAAGGTCTTACCGTTTTAATTTATGACCAAACCTGCGCAGCAGAAAAGCGTCGACGCCGCAAACGTGGAACTTTTCCTAATCCTCCAAAACGAGCATTCATAAACGAACGAGTTTGCGAAGGCTGTGGCGACTGCGGGGTAAAATCAAACTGCGTTTCTGTCGCCCCTATTGAGACCGAGTATGGTCGTAAGCGGCGGATCGACCAATCAGCCTGCAATAAAGATTATTCATGCATGCAAGGATTCTGTCCCTCCTTTGTGACTGTCCTTAATGGCGAGCCAAGAAAGTCCAAGCCAGTAGCCGAAGATCCGCAAAGTATCTTGCCTGCACCCGATTTACCCAGCCTAGAAAAGCCCTACGGCATATTGCTGACAGGCATAGGTGGGACTGGCGTTGTTACTGTCAACGCTGTCCTCGCCATGGCCGCGCACCTGGAGGGGAAAGCGGCGACCGTTCTCGATATGGCTGGTCTGGCTCAAAAGGGTGGCGCTGTCTGGTCACATCTCCGCATCGCCGAAAAAGCAGACGACCTTCATGCAACTCGGATAGCACTTGGGGGCGCAGACCTTCTGCTTGGATGCGATATCGTTACAGCAGCCCAACCGGACAGCATTGCAAAACTCGAGCGAGGCAATTCTAAAGCCGTCATTAACACTTATCGCCAATTCACCGGTGATTTTACGCGCGACCCTGATTTCCAATTTCCCACTGATGAATTGAAGGGAAGGATTGAGGGAGGTGTAGGTCCTAATTCAGCATATTTTCTAGACGGGACTGAGCTCGCGACGAAGCTAATGGGTGACTCAATTGCCACTAATTTGTTTATGACCGGCTATGCCTGGCAGAAAGGTCTCATCCCTCTCGCGATCGAAGCAATCCTAAAAGCGATTGAGCTAAACGGCGTTGGGGTTGAAATGAACACCCGATCCTTCCACTGGGGTCGAATGGCAGCATACGACCTTTCCAGAGTTGAGACCGCGGCAGGCCCTAAGCAAAAAATAGAAAAACCTTTAAACCTGGAAGAAACTGTCTCGGATCGAGTGTCAGAACTCACCGCATATCAAAATGCACGCTATGCGAAAAAATATAAGGCATTGGTTGATAAAGTCTCGGAAGCAGAGCAATCAAAGGCACCTGGACAAACAACCTTGGCAATGGCTGCTGCGAAGTACGCATACAAGTTAATGGCGTATAAAGATGAGTATGAAGTTGCCAGACTTTACACTGATCCCTCATTCCGGGAGCGCCTAGAAGCCCAATTCGAGGGAGACTTCGAAATCCGGTTTAACCTTGCCCCCCCTCTTCTTTCAAAAATTGACCCCGTTACGGGCGAACCGATCAAAAAGGAATTCGGGCCCTCGATGGAAAAGTGGTTCCGTCGCCTTTCGAAACTAAAAGTACTGCGCGGCACCAGGTTGGATATCTTTGGACGCACTGAAGAGCGGAAGCGTGAACGCGCTCTCATCGATGAATACTGGACGCTTGTAGATAAAATTACCTCTGAGCTAACGCCAGAAAATCACAAATTTGCGGTAGGTCTTCTAAGTGTGCCCGAGCACATCAGAGGATATGGCCACGTAAAGCTTCGAAACCTTGATATTGCTAAAGCGGAGGAAGGTCGCCTGCTTGTAGCGTTTGAAAACCCTAACACGGCTAAATTTGTCCAGGCAGCAGAGTAATGAGGACACTTCGCATGAAGGACTAAAGCCACCTAGTCTTTCAAGCTAGGGCGAAACTGACGACAAAACTCGAGAATTAGTCTTAGCAAATTCTTTTGAATGTCGGGCTTCTTCCTCCCGATAATTCTTGGAGTAACTCTCAATAGCATATTTATGCACTGATAGCGCCTCGGCATCGAGCTCACCTTTAGGCCTCGGCAAATGTTCAAAGTTACCAAACCGATCTTCGCCGCGCACAAGCATTGCGCATGGCTTTTTGGCTAACTTCCCACTGAGCTTTGGGGATATGAAGTTCATCCCAAGACCCACGCGCCTCTCACCTGTTCGATTTGGTGCAGAGCGGTGCAAGCAAAGCCCATGGTGCATAGAAAACTGACCCGCTTTAAGCGGCATTAGTGTTCCCTCAACCGCTAACTCATCCGTAATCGACTGGGCGGCCCGATTAACGCTGTGCTCAACAACGTGGACAGCATGGCGCATCTGGGAAGGCTTGCCATTAAACGTCAATGCCTCGAGACAGCCGGCCTCTTCACTTGCATTGGTGAGTGCTATCCATACTGTCACTTCTTCAGGCGGGGTCAAACCGTAGTACGTTGAATCCTGATGCCAAGCTGTGATTGCTGGCGAGCCAGGGTCTTTGATAAAGAAGGTGCTGGTGTACACCATTATGTCTGGTCCGATGAGAGCCTCGATTGGGTCCAGAATTCGAGGGTCGTGCGCTAAATCTGCAATCCAAGGAAGACAGCAGTGATTCATTGAACGGAAATTAAAATCTTTGGCATGATTAACTGGAGCACCTAGCCAATCTTCAAAACGCCTTAATCCCTCCAAGCAGGAGTTCAACTCCTTTGGCTGCAGGAGTTCAACGGGCGATAAGAAGCCGTTGTAATTAAAAAAATCCACCTGTTCGGTTGTTAAACTGGTCATGGCCTCATAGTCCAAGCGCATGCTTCGCAATGATATTCCTCTGAATTTCGTTTGAGCCAGAATATATCGATGCTGCTCGGAGAAAGAGGTAGCTTGGCATCAGACCATTAAAATAGTCAGCCCCGACTGGGTCTTCATTCCATCCATGACGCAAAGCCCCAATATTGAAAGGCTGAGAATAATAACCGCCAGCTATTACCCCCAGCTCTGTTATCATCTGCTGCACTTCTGCTCGCCTCACCTTGATCAGTGACGAAACTGCTCCGATACCTTTGTCGGCGCTGTGCGCCGAAAGTGCCTTAAGCATAACATTTTCAACTGTTAACAGTTCTGCTTCGGTGTCCTTAAAACGTCTCCGAAAATCTATGTCGTCCATCAGTGTCTGCGAGGTACCAGCGAGCTCAGTACTGGCAATGGTCTCAACTCGTTTCAATGCTGTTTTAAGTTCACCACAAGCGCCTCCAGAAATACGCTCATGCTCCAGCAAGTGTTTAGCGATTGTCCAACCTTTGCCTTCTTCACCAACCAGAGCTTCAAGAGGCACTTCCACATCCGTAAAAAATGTCTGATTTAGATGGTGCAAACCATTGGTTGAGATGATGGGACGTATTTCGATACCTGGGGTAGTTATCGGGAAAATAAGAAAAGAAATACCGTCTTGCTTTTTTAGCTCGTTTGAAGTGCGCACTAGGCAAAAAATCCAATCTGCGTGATGAGCAAAACTTGTCCATATCTTCGAGCCATTAATTACATATTTTTCGTCCCTTCTCTCTGCCCTCGTCTTCAAACTAGCCAGATCAGATCCCGATCCAGGCTCGGAATAGCCCTGACACCATAATCTCTCCCCAGATAAGATTTTTGGAAGATGCTCTCTCTTTTGAGCCTCCGAACCAAACTTCATCAGCACGGGCCCTACCATCCCGAGGCCAAACGGCGATAAGCGAGGAGCGCCAGCTAAACCTGCCTCATCATCAAAGATAAAACGTTGAATGGCTGTCCAGTCACAGCCCCCATGCTCTACTGGCCAGTTTGGCGCAATCCAACCTTTACTAGCCAGTGCTTTGTACCATCGCATGTAGTCTTCTTTGTGTATTTCCTGGCCGTTTAGCACCTTCTCCCGAAGATCGAGGGGAAGGTTCTGATCAATGAATGCGCGGACATCACTGCGAAAGGCTTCGTCTGCGGTAGAAAATGGCATGGGCTCAAGTCCTCCCGATTAAGCGTAATGAGATATGCTTGCACGGTCGTGATGGTCCGTCCATCCTTCACCTACACCCTCCTTATTTTCTTGGTTCTTATGCCTCTTATTCATGTTTTTGCTTCGGTTCTTATTGCGGTCACAATGCAGGCACTGCCGACGTTTGCAAACCTAGGGCCAACTACACTGGCCTCTGAAATCATTCCAGCTCTTCAGTTACCCGAAATTGCCACCAATGCTTACGTAACTAGTCTGTATGCTGTCGCAACAATTGCCTCATTCGGCGCAGCTGCATTCGTTCTTAAAAATGGACCCATCCGAGCCGGGCAATGGGCACTAGGTTTTTATTTTGTTGGTGGTTTTATTATTGCTGCTTTTCCTCACCCGCTTAGTTTCTGCACAGCGGCGTTGCTGTATGGCGTTGCGTACACAATGCCTATCCCACTTGGTGCTCATATTTTAGTCCACCACACACCCCCGCATATGCGGAACACACTCTTCGGAATAAGACAAATGGGAGTTCCAATTGGCGGGCTTGCAGCGGGGTTGTGTTTCCCGTTGATGTCTGAGGCTGGGAACTGGCGTTTGGCGATCTTTATCGCAGCGCTGACATGCTTGTGCTTCGCCTTGTTAATGCAGCCAATTAGACGGCGTTTTGATACTGAACGAAACCCAAACACACGACTTTTCTCAATTAAAGGCCACAATCCTATATCTGTTATCCGATCGGCACCCCAAATGCGGCGCCTTTGTTTTGCCGGGATGTTGTTTGCAGGTGCAGAAGTAACAGCGGTTACGAATATCGTTTTTTTCTTATCGCATGATGTAGGCTGGTCGCTAACATCAGCAGGCATGGCATTGAGCGTGCTCAGTGTTGGTGGCGCTTTGGGTCGCCTCTTTTGGGGAATACTCGCAGATCGTATTTCGAACAATACCGTTATGCTGGGTTGTCTTGGAATTGCTATTTTTGTGACAATGGCAGCTCTCGCTATTTGGAGCCATGACGCCCAGTTTTTAGTGTTTGTAGCTGCATTCAGCGTCGGCGTTACCGCAGGAGGATGGACGGGTGTTGGCATAGCAGAGGGAGCGCGGCTCGCTGGAAGGGCAGGTCCCGTAGCTGGCACGGCAGCGTTAACTCAATTCATGTTTCTAGGTGTTGTTCTGTTGCCATTGATGTCTGGAGTAGCGCTAGCGCTTGGTGCAACTTATCCCTATGTTTTTGCATCGGTCGGAGCTCTTAGTGGGCTTGGCGGCCTAACCCTACTTTTAGCGCCGCCAAGATAAACATGAACTGAGTAAATGCAGAGCATCCCCTGGACACCCCTCCTGCTAACAATGCTGACCCAAGCGGCAGCAACAATGGCGGCTTATACACTCTCTACTGCTTCTCCTTATATCGCTCCTGCGTTGGGAGTTGAGAATGAGGATGTCGCCCAGCTAGTTGCGATCGTTTACTTAATGGGTGCCGTCTCAGCAATGATCGTACCCCCATTTATCTACCGGTACGGCGGCATGCTGATTTCAGTAGCAATCTGTTTGGCAACCGCAGCGATGCTATCCATAGCCTCTTTTTCCACGTCTATAGGCATGCTAGCGCTTGGGGCTCTGAGCTTGGGCTTTCTCTATGGCTCAACTGCACCTTCTAGCAGTCATGTTTTAGCTCCTTTAACACCAGCCAATCGCAGAAACTTAGTTTTCTCAATCAGACAAATCGGGGTCCCTTTGGGGGGAATTCTTGGCGGACTATTGGTGCCACCTCTAATCTTATTTGGCGGTTGGCGGCTCGCATTTCAGGCTCAGCTAATCTTCGCCCTAGGTTTGATCTTTGTGCTTTGTGTTGTCCGCCCTCACTACGATCGAAATCGTGATCGAACCCGGAAGGTTTTTAGCTTACGAGGCCCCTTAAGACTTATTGGACTATTGCGCGAATTGCCGGAAATGAGACCTCTGTCCATTGCAGCTTTTATCTACTCTGGCACCCAGCTTTGTTTTGGCGCCTTCATTGTTACTCAGCTCGTTCGCGTCTTTGGGCAGGAAGGATATCATTTTGCTAGTGCTGTGGCCCTAGTCACATTTCAATTATCAGGGATAACAACAAGAATAGTGCTAGGTATAATTGCCGACACATTAATCTCAGCCCGTTGGCTACTGGTTGCTCAAGGTGCATTGATGACTGTCGCTGCTATTGTTGCCGCCGGCTATGGATCTAATTGGCCATACTGGCTCATTATCATGAACTGCGCCCTCGCTGGGGCGACCGCCAGTGGATACACAGGCCTTGCCTTCGCAGAGTTTGCTAGGATGGGTGGGGGACAGCGAATTGCAGAAGCGACTGGCCTAGGAGCAGCCTTGATGTTCTTTGGGGTTGCAGCAATGACCCCACTTTTTCGCCTGGGCATAGATATCTTCGATGGTTATACGGTTCCCTATCTTTCGGTTGCTGTACTGACAGGGGCTAGTGCAATCCTTCTTGCATTTGGAACGCGCAAATGAGTTACGCTCAGATCTCCCCACAGTCCTTAATCGACAACGACCATATGGTTGGTTCACTGTTTGTTAAGGAGTGCAGGCCTTTAAACCTGACACAACTTACAACGCCAATCCTAATGGTCCATGGATCCAATCACGGCTGGTGGGCATGGCGTGTTTGGCAACCATTCTTCGCCGCTGCTGGCTGGCCTACTTATGCATTATCCCTGCGCGGTCATTATGGTTCTGAACCTGTCCAAGAGCGCGATTTTCTAAATCTTACAATGTCTGACTATGTTGAAGACGTTGCATCTATTTCCCGCTGGCTTGGCAAAGCACCAATCCTCATGGGCCATAGCCTGGGAGGAATAGTCGTCCAAAAAGCGGCAGAGACAATAAATTCAGCAGCCATTGCGCTGATAGCCTCTATTGGTCCTTCAGCTATTGGGAAACAAAGACCAGGTCCGCCGCCACCCATGGACAAATTTGTTTTTCCCGATAAGGCCGAAGCTTTAAATCGCTGGATGCACGACCCTTGGCCAGAGGATCGCTTTAATGAATTTTATAAGTGTTTAACACCTGAATCGCCGGGTGTTTTGGCAACTTCTGGTACAGGGTTAACTGACGTGAACCCGAACCTGATCAAATGTCCAATCCTCTGTGTCGGTGGTAGAGAAGATAAAAGCTATGTACCCAAAGCTGAAAAGCTAGCACAAATTTATGGCGCTGATTGGTTTGAGCAACCAGATGCCGGACACGACATGATGTTAG
>Ga0222714_10005505_pt1 | contig 12030 bp, 9 predicted proteins | sample C33_3DmetaG_FD_165048 | JGI IMG/M metagenome (GOLD analysis project Ga0222714, IMG submission 165048) | Estuarine water microbial communities from San Francisco Bay, California, United States - C33_3D | ecosystem: Environmental > Aquatic > Marine > Unclassified | place: USA: California... | reverse complement strand
TATGAAGGTCAATCACGATATTAATGGTATCATCAGTAACTCTATGATCTTCCATATCCAAACGAACAAACATTTGATGCTGGTTTGCATAGGTTGTCAATTTTTCAATAAGTGCTGCACCTTGTTCATAATCGATATGGATTCCAAAAGCAGTCGGTTTGATGCTAATATTTGCGTCAAGTTTGTTCTCAGCAATGGCCGAGATGACGTTCACGTATTCATTGTAAAAATCAAGTGCTTCGTCAAAAGTTGTAATTTCTTCTCCCAAGACATCGATTGTAAAACAGGCTCCTTCCTTTTTCAATCGTGTCATGACATTGACTGCATCAGCCAGGTTAGGTCCAGCAACATACCTTCGGCTGACCCAACGTACAAACCATCGAGGCATGCGAATAGTCATCGAGACGACGAGCCTCGAGAACCAACTGACCATAGTCTTTCCAGCAGCATTCAATCTTTGACCCTTTCTTTGTCGTTGCTTGCATTAGAAAATGCCTCTACATCTTTTCTTCGAAAAATTGGGATGCCCAATTCTTCGCAATATTGTTTGAGTAAATCTCGTTGCCACCCCTTGAATGCCTTTTTCTCAATCATGCAAACAATTCGTCCATGAGGAAACGCATTTTTTGTTGACACAAATGCGCTTTTGAGCGAAATTTTCCATTGCTGATCTTGATGCTCTTGGGTACCAAAGGGAAGGGCGTATGTAGCGAGCATGTGTCCAACTCTCACCTTAGGCAAAAGACCAATATGATTCGCTCTCGGTGCATAATGACCACCTCCTAATGTCATCACTACCAACTCTTCATGTGCAGTGGAGTCATCCCATACCCCAATTTCACTTGAACCGTTGAGGCCTAATCCTACAATCATAATATTTGATAAGAAATCCGCAGCATCCAAATTCCCCCATGTCTCAGAAGTCGAACCAATTTCGATAAACATCGAAGGTGCGGCAAGAAAGGGGCCGTGATGAGTGACTTCCAATGTCAATTCAAAATCACTCAATTGTGGGTGATTCGAAATCGTTTGATGGAAAAGTTTCCACCACTCACTTATTCTTGGATTAGGGGGGACAGCACATCCTGCCTTACCACCATATACAATATCATCATCGAATCTCACCTGTGGAATTCCGATTGGGTGTAGGGTAAGTGATGGTCGACCACTTGCCGCTGAATGTCTTGAGGGAAAAATAACTTCACGAACTATTTCACCTGTTGAACTCTCCCACCGATGGTCGAGGTGGTCTTCCCACAAAATTTTGTCAGGTAAAAGCCAGAGTCGAACATTATGGATGGCAAAAGCTTGGAAACCTTCGACTGAGGCACATTCATTCCATACCAATTTCCTGAGAAGTGCCTCCCCTTGAATTCGGGATGCGATATCGCCTTGACTTATGGCAATCAACGTCACCAATTTGCCGTTCACATCGTAGCGTTCTTTCGATTTGATTTAGCAACATCGATAACAAGGTTTGACAATAGAGAGCATATCGGAGGTACATGGAAGGTAAATTGCTTGCGAACATTGGATTTTCGCCATTCAAAGTTCTTCCTTGGAAAAACAACATTATCGCATTAGGTGTCGATGGTGAAGTAACAATTCTTGATCCTCAAGGCCAGCATATACAAGAAATCGTCACGCCTTTTCCCTGTAAAATCACTCATGCTTGCATCCTTCGAAACCAACTCATCGCTACATGGTTGGATTATGATATTTTGATTGGCAGAATGGCTGCAATTGACCTTTCGAATTCTTTCCAGATGGGGCCTACGAAAAGCGAGGTTCGCAAGTCCATGGCTCAAGCATCACGCGAACTCCATCCTCAAGGAAGTCTTTGGTCGCATTCACTGAATGCAGATGTTTTAGGCATGACAACCATTGATGATTCAATCGTGTTTGCTCTTTGGAAACGTGGTTTGTATAAATTATCAGCCACGGCACAAGAAGATTGGCGTACACCTTTACCCACATGGCCATCGCTACAAAAAATCCCTCAAGGTGAACAAATCATTTCAATACACGATAATGAGAGTTCAATTTTAATAAGTTCAAAAGGAGGCGGCATTGCAAAATTCTCAAAAATGGATGGAACAATGATATCAAGTGAAATCCTCATGGAGAGTTGTTCACTCTCACGGCATTTTTATTCGAATCGTCAACATCTTTGCATCACATCAAATTACAAAGCCATTTGGATGAATGAAGGTAAAACATTGAAGGAATATCAACTCAATGGTCCAGTTCAAGATGCATACTGGGACTCAACAACTTTGAGTTGGTCTATTGCTGGATGGAGAGAATTCATTCATCTTAGTGCAGATGAAGTAGTTAGGCGGAAGTTTGATGACATTTGTAATTCGATATGGCAAAATATGCATCAAAGATACGTGATTCTCAACAATGGTAGAATCTACAGCGTGGATTGATTATTCTTCTTCTTTTTCAAGATTTGAATAACCACATCGACCACAAGACATTCGGTCTTTGTGAACAGCTAGGAATATACCTGGGCCGCAGTATGGACAATGTTCGGCACGAACGAGTTGCCCATCTTGAATGGAATACTTTGTATGTTTTGAATGCGAATTTGGTCCATCTCCCATCATTCATCGCCTCCATCTTCTTCTGCGGTTCCTTCGACCTCAGGTTCTGGTTCAGATTCTCGCAGACTTTCATGTCTCTTGTGAATATAGCTAGCCTCAACCTTCATTGCTTCCTCTGATTGGTAAATATATGCCAAACCTGATGTCAAGGCTTGACCAAATCGTGTATTGCAATTTTTAATAATCACCAAATCGGGATTTTTGACCTTTTCATGGCTGAGAATTGCATGAAGAATTTGTTTTCGAGATGGTGTCGATTTCCCATGATGACGGAGAGTAAAAGAAAGTTCAATCCTGTCGAGAAGTTTATTTTCGTATCGTTCAATTTCCATTTTTTCAACCTCCAATAATGACTTTGAGTGCATATGTACCGGGAACATCAATTTCAAGGCGTTTTGCAACTTCTGAGCGTTCGGGATTTCGAATGATCACATATCCTTGCCAATCTGAAGAAACTTTAGAAGATGGATGACGTGGACATTGGTCAACCCCGTCGGACAAAATAAGGCGGCATTCACCGCAAGCAAACGGATTTTTCACCATTTTTACTCACCCATGTTGTTATCTTCATCTATCCATAGATGACATCCCAAGCCAGGTTGTTTACTTGTCAAACCAATTTTTGACCTGCGTGGGTCAGTAGTGTCAAAAGACAAGGATACGATACGTCCTCGAACCGAATCACCAACACCAATTTTTCGGCCAGTTTGCTTTCCTTGAATATGTCCTGCACCTGGGTTTACATCGACTGTATCTTCCATGATTTGTGATTTGTGGAGAAGGGCCTCCATCGGGCCTATTCGAACGAAGGCTCCGAATTCATTGATTTCTGAGACGGCACCTTCAACCACTTCATAATCATCCATACAAAAAAGAACTGCATCGAAACGAACTCGTTGATAAATAGCTCCATCTCCGTGAATGATTCTTCCTCTGCCAATTGGCTGATGGTTTGTTGTGACGAGAATGAATCTGTTCTCTTCATCGAATCTTCCCTCAAAGGCAGTCATCGACAATCGGTCGATGTATTGATCCAACGATTGGCCTCTTCGCATATACTCTGCAGGGATTCGAATCGTGTCTTCTTTTGTTACGACTTTGTACATTTTTGTCACCACCTTTCCACAGATGGGGTAAAGAAGGAATCGTAGATTCCGTCCTTCACCGGTTTCCACCTCAGGAGAGAATTGACCGTAGTCAGTTTGGCCACAGACGGCTTATATTTAACCAAAGCGGATGAGAACATGCACCGAATCAAATGATGCATGTGAAAAGAGCCCTTTTTACTACAAAAGAAGCATAACCCATAATTACCCTGAAGAGGCACATGAAAAATGATGAAGAGCGGAGCCTATGAACCAAGGCACCTGCCATCAATAATAATGGCTTTATTGGTCATTTTTGTTTCGCTGCAAAATCAAATCATTGATGCTCCATCGAGCGAAACGCAACAACTTGATTCAAATCAAATCGATTTGTCGAATCATATCGAGGCATGGGACCCTTCCGAACAACCGTGGGCCCAATTCGGCGGCACACCATCACACAACGGACCGATTCCAGCTCACAACCCAGATGGAGGACCTGGCCAAGGTGCTGTTTCCGATGTCAAAGTGCTAGACGCCATTGTAACTCCAGTGGTCAACTGGCAGGCATTTGAATCCAATGAAGCAGATTCATATGGTTCTGTTATTGGAGATTTTTCCCAAAGTATTACTGCTCCTGAACAAGCAAAAGAGCGTTGCGGGAACAACACGCTGTTCCCTGTCATGATTACAAGTGAGGTATCCAATGGCAATCTCATCAGTACAATTTCAATCGTTTCAGGTGATGATGCAAGAATTGCTTGGGAGGGTGAAATCGGACAAACACGAGAGATTAGGGCTACACCAATCATCTATGACATTAACGGAGACAATAAACCCGAAATTATTGTCGCTTACGACACTGATTCTGCATTTCACATTGATGTTTGGTCACCGGAGTTAATCTGCACAAATTCAACTTGGGAAGAAAGCGGACACTCCAACGAACTTATCTGGTCTTACTCAAACTCTGATGTTCGAATCTCATCTACATTGCCACACCTACCCACACGGGAAAGTGGCCACTACGCCGTGACACAACCTCTTCTTGCTGACCTTGATTTGGATGGTTCTCCAAATTTGATCTTAGCCCTTGTAGACGACCCTGAAAACAATCCAGTGCCTGAATTAACAGCATTTGATTTAACAATGAACACTCCTACAACTCCAAAGTGGTCCATCAGTTTAGACAGAGGTTCACATCCATCTGACCCCGTTTTTGCACAACTTGATAGTTCGAACACTGTCGTTCTCTTGACAACCATTGATTCGAATTCGGGGAATATGTGGATTTGGAAGATTGAAGGTGCAACTGGGAGCATCTTGTGGGAACGTGTCGCTGTACAAGGGACTGATACGGGTGACGATGAAGCTCCTCGATTGCGATTGCCTGGACCTGTGATTGTTCAACTTGATTCAGATAGTGCGCCTGAAATGGTGATCACCATACCAACAGACCCAACCGGAAGGACTTCGGGGACGGGAGCAAAATTCATTGGAATGGAAATCACTTCGACAGATGAGATTTTTTCATTTCGAGCACCGAATGGATTTGCCGATACCCAACCTGTTGCAATCGACATCGATGAAGATGGTAGGCATGACCGATTATGTTGGGTGACATGGTACTCAGAATCAGCATTTAATTTCAATCGTGAAGGCATGCTTGGCTGCCACGATATAAGTAATGAGAATCCATCTCAAGAATGGACTCGAAACCTCCAACGTGGAGGTGGTAATGACAATGATGAAATTGCCGTATCACCCCCATTTTGGATGGATATCAATGGTGATTCAACGCCTGAAATTCTCGTTGCATTCGGGAAGAGATTGTATGCGTTTGATGGAGATACAGGCTCATCCGCTGATGCATCCGATGGTTGGTCCACACCACTTGGTATGCCACATCGAACTTGGGCTGCTCCTGCGATTGCAGATGTCGATGGTGATGGTGCCATCGACATTTTGATTGGAGACACGCTGGTCTCTGAAGCACGAGCTGATTTGGAACCAACCAGTGACGGTAGAGGCATATCATTCAATCCAAATCAAGCCAATCCCGGTCAAGAAGTTACCATCACTGGTCAATTTTCGAATGTTGGAACTGAGGACCCAGATGCAAATGTGGACGTGATGCTTCTCCTCAATGGAGTTGAAATTGCCCGTCAGCGCTTCACTGAGGTGAGCCCTGCAGCACCTTCTGGCAACGGTGGGCCGTTGACGATTACTGCAACAGTGACTGCAGATTTGGGAATTCATTCCGTAGAACTTGTTCTCGACATATTCAACAATGTGACTGAAGCGAGAGAAGATAATAATCATGCACAAAGAAATTTAATTGTTGTTGAACCATATTTAGCCGAGATTTATGGTCCTGAAGACCCTCCTCGAATAGTCCCTGGTCAATCTGATATTGTCGAAATCAATCTTATGTCGACCGGTTCACAAACTGAAGATTGGACGCTGAGTTGGGACGATACTAACTTGCCGGAAGGTTGGACATTTGTGCCTGTGGATTCTTCTCAACCCACTTTCTTGCTCGATTATATGCAAGAACGAAGTGTAGAATTTCAAGTGTCGATACCAGAAACAGCGCTTGGCGATGAAAACGGGCTTGTCCATTTCACGCTCACATTGGATTCAGATGGAAACATTTCAGAAGAATTTCATTTGCAAATCGAAGTATTTCGAACAAGAGGTCTATCTTTACTTGGCCCGAGTGGGATTCAATACACAACAGGTCAAGGCAGAATTGGAAATATTGCCCAAGCGTGGATGGTGATTGAAAACATTGGAAATGCACAAGAAACGACGACAACGCTTGACTGGACCTCTACGACTTGGGGCACTACTCCAAAATTAAAAAATTCAAACGGCGTCGAAATTTTTAACGTTCAACTCGGGCCAGGAGAAAGCCAAGAGTTGTTTGCAGAAATAGATGTTCCCGCAACGGCAAATTATGACGACTCCACAACAACTGAACTCACTATCTGTATTGGAAGTGGTTCTGAACTCACTTGTGCTGAGATTGAAATTATGTTTGTTGTCAAGCAGTTTACAATGACACCCCATCATCAACGATCTCTCCCCGAAAGCACACTTCAGTGGACAATCGTTGGCGAATTACCATCTGACGGCTCAGTTTCTTGGAATATGGCATCAGCCTCGATGTTAAATTCAGGTTGGGAATGGAATTCTACCGGCGACCTCGTCGTATCTTCAACAACAATGTCATTTACTGGTAGTTCAAACGAAGTTGTTACAGGAACGCTTGTGCTTACCTTACCAGATTACGCACCACCTATGAGGCACTCATTTAACGGAAATGATGGAGGCATCCCGATTAATTTCTCTCTTCAAGTCTTGCAACAATTTAGGACCAGCATCCAAATTTTATCGCCAGCATATTCAAGCGTAGAACAACCATCATCATACAATGTTTCTGAACAACACAGAATATTGCTCGGTATCGAAAATCCAGGTAACGGAGAAGATACATTTGTGTTGAGCGCTATTGCAAGGTCGCTTGAAGGGGAATCGCTTGATGCATTTGTAACAATTGAATTCCTCATTTCAACAAAGAATATTGACGCAAGAAGCAATGGAGTGGCTTCAGTAGACATCGCTCTATCAAATGAATTACCTGCTCTTGTAACCTTTATGATTGAATTTTCATCAACATCTCTTGGCAATCAAGCAGTCACCAATTCAGCAATTCTCTATCTTCATGCTGCACCAAATAGAGATTGGAACATTTCCTTGCAAGGAGTCGCAGAAAGAGGGATTCTTCCCGGAGAAGATGATTCGATAGAATTTGTAATGCAAAATGTAGGAAATGCCCCCGACCAATTAACGACTTCCACCTCAATCACCTACTATTACAACGGTCAAGATCACCAACTTTGGGATACGAAAGACGCAACGACAGTATTCGTAGATGTAAACAACACCACAACCATCGCGGTCGCCTTCCATGTGCCAGAGAAGGCTTGGGCAGGTACTTCAGTTGAATTTAGTGTCGCCTTTAGTTCAGAAGGAGTTATTCTTGAAACAAAGAGTATCACATTTACCGTCCTGCAAAAATCGGGATGGAAATTTAACCTCACTGGAATGAATTTAGAGGTTGAACCCGATGGGTCGAACATCAGTTTGAGAATTGATCATCAAGGCAATAGCCCCGAAGTTCCTTTCGTTTACAAATTCAGCAGCGGATGGACTATCGATGTTGAAAACATGACGTTTCCCGTCGAACCATTCGGAACTGTTGAAATCCAAGTACATGTCACGCCACCACCCAATGCTTTTGCTGGTGAAATTGAAGAGATATTACTACAAATATCAGACAACGATGGTTCAGGGGCCTCAATAGAATCGATTCCATTCAGAGTTGCATCAAAACCAAATATTTCACTCGACGCAAGAGGCCATTGGAAGGTCTCTGAAGGAGGAGGTTTTCCTGCAGCATGGATTGTGAATTATGGAAATGATATCGCCCAAATTGTGATAGAGATTGAAGGTCTACCTTCTGATTGGAGTACACGCGGACCTCTTCAAATGACACTGGCCCCCCATGAATTGCAGGGGATTAAAATTGAACTCATTCCACCCTCTGATTGGAATGGATTTGAATTCTTAGCACAAATCAAGGTCATTCATCCTGAACTCCCCCCAGAAGTGCGCTCCATACTGGTTAAACAATCAAATTTAACTTGGCAAAGTAGCCCCGTTGTATCGAATTATGAATCGCTTGATTCAATGATTTACCTAAGTGATGTAGATAATATTTTTCTCCCTTTGAGCCAAAGCGGAATTCGGCTTGATACAACAAATAACGAGAATAAGATCTTGATTTCACATGGCACCAACAATGGACAGATTACACTCGATTTTGTCACCGCTGATGAATCATTTAACTTGACTATGTTTGTCACGACGTGGGCATACCCTGAATCAGAGGTGAGTTGTCGATTTATTTCGGATTTCTTCGATAGCCTTACAACAAACCCATCCAATGGAACCTTCGCAACGTGTGAAATTTCTAACTTTGAGAATGAGATTCAAAGATTCAGCACACTTCTTTCGGATGAGTTTGGCATAGAATATAAACTCGATATTCGTCAATATACAATCGATGGAAACTCTACCCAAACCGTGAATCTTAGTATTGCAAGCACCACCTTTTCCAAAGGCCAGTTGACATTTCAATTGAGAATTATTGATCAACTTGGAAAAATCGTTGAGACTGAAGCCATAGATGCTACCATACGACCCACTGGTTGGAACATTGGAATACAATCATTCACCGCAGAGGGGGATTTACAAATTGGTATTCTCAGGCCTGGCTATGAAGTGTTGGAAGATGAATATTGTGAAATTTCTTTTGAATCTGATTTGGGTTGGTCATTTACAAAATTTGTCGACATTACCTCTTCTGCTTACGCCCCAATCATCATCATTGAAGACCCAGGCGTTCTCGAAAATGATGAAAAAATTACGGCCAAACTTCGATGTTCTTCTCCTTACGATATCGATGATAATCCAAATGATAACATCAAATCTACATTTTACAAGCAATCATCCTCAGATGGCATGACCTCGTCAAAAGTCATTTGGATGTTTTCAACATCGATTGTATTGATTCTCTTAGCTTGGTTAACGGGATTCATTGTGCCACGTCAATCAAAGGCGAATATTGTTCAAAAACAAAACAAAGACAAGCCATTGCCTACAAAACAAAAGGAAAAGCAATCCAATAATGAACAAAATGAAGATGACTTGTCTATCGAAGTCATTGATGACTCGGGCAACTCAGTGATGGATGAACCATTTGATGACAGCAATGACGAATTCTTAAGTGAAATGCTGGTAGAACACACCGGAAATGTTCCAGTCAAGGAACCAGATGCAAGCAGCAGGCTCAAATTTATCCGTGAGGAATTGGACCCCTCAATCGAAGCAAATCGACAAGGGAGTATTGAAGATCGTATGAAGAAATTTTTTGATGAAAAATAATACACAAATCCTTATGTTCACTTGCCATTCGACATCAAACAATGGATGCATTGAGTACAACGAGCCCATTCGCTACACTTGATGCAATTCATGGTGCACTTGCTACTCAGGTTTATGAAGTGTTGACAAATTCGGCACAACCTAATGAAGATTGGCGAAGACTCGTAATTCAAAATGAAACATTGAAACTACGACTTGAATCACAAGGAATTCAAGATCCAACTGAATTATCGAATATCCCATGGGATGAAGCAGTGTTATTTTTCACATGCACTTTAATTCTATCAAAAGATGGCACTCCCCTTCAACTCGGTGACCAAAAGACAAGGGAAAGATTTGGACGATTTCCCCATCAAGGAGGTTCAACTATGGAATACATCATCGCAAACATCTGTCCATCAGAACATAAAAACCGAAGCAAAGAAGAGGATGAAATTTATGATGAACTTGCATCATTATTAGAAAAATTGGCACACAGATGTACAGATTCATTTGTTGGACATGAACATTTCACTCATGGAAGTGGTGGCCTTCATATCAGTGGATTTCTCAATGAATCCGAAGTGCAATCATTACGACTCCATTTGGCTTCAAGAGTGTGGACAGTAAGTAAAGATGAACCCCTCGATGGTGGTCTTGCAGACGCAATTCGACATCTAAATTCTATCTTAAAAGCAGCAGAGCGACGAGGCGCTGGCATCATCTTGCGCTATCATTCTTAGAATTGTTCTGAAGTAAGTCGTTCAAACATGCTTGCATAAAGTTGAGCTGTTTGGTTGACAACATCTTGTGGTAAAGCAGGAATTGGAGGGTCTTCAGCACCAGAATCTCTTGCCTGCTTTAGTGCTCCTTGATGTCCTGTTTCAATGTAATGAGTTCGGACGAACTCTTTTGAAAGTTCGATACATTCCCCATTTGCGTACGCCTCTGCATCCCACCACCTGTCTTCATCAAGCGTTCCAAATGTGTCAACAAGCATAATTTCTCGATTTTCTGCAAAGGCGAACTCTTTCTTTCCATCTACGTGGATAAGTCCGTTTTTTGCAGCTTCACGCTCGATGATAGTATCAATGGCAAGAGCCACGGAAACCATTCTTTGGTATTCTTCTTCTGTGATGTTTGAAATTTCGAGTGCTTCGGTTTTGTTGATGTTTCTATCAAATGCTTCAAATTTCGTGGTGACTTCAACGTATGGCTTGGCTAACTTGGTTCCATATTCACAGTCTTCAGAAACACCAAGTTGTTCTGCAGTGAGTTCACCACGTTGGAATCTTCGCCAGGCAGAACCTGACAAATAATGGCGAACAATGACCTCTAAAGGTATGAAAACCCAATCCATGTCACGAGGAATGGCGCCTGGTTCTTTGATGACGGTCACTTTTCGTACAAGGCACCTATTGGCATCATGAACGTCAACAAGGTGAGTTTTACAGATATTTTCCTGTTCGACCAATTTAAACCAATGGGCTGTTGTACGGTTTAGAGATTCTCCTTTTCTTGGAATCAAAGTTGGAATGATTTGGTCGAATACAGAAATTTGGTCAGTGAATCGAAATTCGAGAATATGTTCATCATCTGTTGACCAGACTTGTTTGACTTTACCTTGGTATAGCATTTCACCCATATTTATTTTGCAGGCAATAAGGCTCTTGAATATTTCATCTCTCATTCATCAATCAAGGAGCCCAAGTGCATCCTCTATACGATTTAATTCAGGACCTGTCGTTGATGTTCCAGCAATAGCACCCGTGTTTGAGGCGACAACACCTGAACCAACAAAAGGTGATCCAAAAGAAACAGTTCCAACCATTGGAGCAACGCCAAGAATCTCCTCAAGGACAATGGCTTCATCTTGATTGATGTCTGGATGGACAAGAATTCCTTTGTCATTTGCAATGGCAACGCTACCTACAACATCATGGTCTGCAATACTTGAGGCAACAACTGGAATCGAAAACACATCTGCAAGTAATTCTAGACCATCATCAGGAATGCTTGGGGAGGCAATAATCCCTTGCTCATTGATTAGAAGTAAATTGCCGGCAGTGTTCACACCGCCTTCCATAACGACAACGTCACCAAAGGAAGTGAGTTGATCGATATCATGCTCAGTGGCAATATCTGCAACAACTAGCGCCTTTGAATTACCAGCGATCAGTGCACCAAGTAGGTATGAGCCACCTACCGATTGGGGTGCAGGTTCAAGTTGAAGAATAGATTGAATTAACTCAACTTCCTTTGCAGGAAGTTCACTTGGATGAAAGAAAACTCCACCAACTACAGCGATGTGAATTCCAACTTGGTCTGAACCAAAAATATCTGCT